>Ga0181575_10000339_pt1 | contig 34030 bp, 37 predicted proteins | sample 101ome_23_FD_145599 | JGI IMG/M metagenome (GOLD analysis project Ga0181575, IMG submission 145599) | Coastal salt marsh microbial communities from the Groves Creek Marsh, Skidaway Island, Georgia - 101411CT metaG (spades assembly) | ecosystem: Environmental > Aquatic > Marine > Intertidal zone... | reverse complement strand
TGTGGACGAAATGCCTTTTGGTATTTTATTTGGTAATCCAGAACGACTAAACGACCCTAAAAAAAGAACGGTGGACTTTACACAACAATGTAAAAAGGTAGCCACTATAAACAAGATTGCATTAGTAAAAACGGTTGATTTGTTTGCGGTTGTTAAATATTTAGATGAAAATGAAGATGAATTGTTTAAACAGGCCTGTAGACAAGCAATTTTCGATGGGCGTGGTAAACAGGTCAAGTTTCCTGAAATACCTGCAATGACAAGCCGCGTTTTTGGTTTCGCCCCCTGAGCGTCGTCAAAGGGATAAATCATTTGCATATTGGCTATTATTGGATATAATTGGATAAGGTAGTCAACAAATTAAATACTATGAACCTTATATCACTCGTTATAACGCCCGAACTTCTCCGTCTCATTACTGAAATTGATGAGTTCAAGGGTAATTGGCAAGCAAGTAGCAATCAAAATCCAGAACGATTAAACGCACTCAAGCATGTCGCTACTATTGAAAGCATTGGTTCATCGACTCGTATTGAAGGTGCCCAACTCGATAATGCCCAAGTTGAAGCATTGCTTGGCAACGTAGGGAATGCCTCGTTTCTAACTCGTGATGAACAGGAAGTAGCTGGATATGCAGAAGCTATGGAAGTGATATTTGAAAACCACAAAGATATATCGCTTACGGATAACTACATGAAACAATTCCATGCCATGCTATTGAGGCACTCAGAAAAAGATAGTTGGCACAGAGGGAAATACAAAAAATATGCAAACAATGTTGAAGCCTTTGACCCTGAAGGCAAGAGTCTTGGTGTGGTATTTGAAACCAGCACACCAGTTGACACGCTAAGAGAAATTCAAGACCTGCTCACATGGACAAGAGAAACGTTAGAAGATAAAAGCTACCATCCGTTAATCGTCATTGCTATTTTTAATGTTGTTTTCTTAGCTATTCATCCATTTCAAGATGGAAACGGTCGTTTATCTCGTGTACTTATTAGCTTACTATTACTTAAATCTGGCTATAGTTACATACCCTATAGCTCTCTAGAAAGTATTATTGAGAAAAATAAAGATGCCTATTACCTATCGCTGCAAAGAACCCAAAGAACGCTTAAAAATAAACAAGCAGACTGGTTGCCGTGGCTACGTTTTTTTCTGAACGCATTGAAACGGCAGAAAGACCACCTACTTGCAAAAACGAGCACTTCCAATGCGTATGCATCATTGCCTTATGAAAGCGTCCTTATTATGCAGTATGTAGACGAATATCAGCGTATTACCATCAAGGATGCTGAAACTATAATTGATAGCGTATCCAGACCTACGATTAAAAACAGACTGTCTCAATTAGTAAAACAAGGGTTGCTGATCCGTCATGGCAAAGCGCGTGGAACTTGGTATAGCAAACCCGATCATCACCCATAAAGCCAGCGTCCCTTAGTTAATAAAACCGTTTTTTTTGTTTTTAAGATAGATATGGCTTGCGAGAATAGTGGGGCCGTCGTGAAAAATGGCGAGCGCAGTCATGCTGTCTCATTTTAATTTAAAATGCGTTTTGAGCAATTTTTCTTGACTTAAAACCAGTCTCATTATAGTATAACTAGTAAAAAAAGCATAAAAGGTTACGATGGAAACACAAACATTTATTGGTCGAAAAAATGAGTTGGATCGCTTAAAGGCGCTTCATAAGAAAAAAACACCTAACTTAGTTGTTGTTAAAGGCAGGCGAAGAGTCGGCAAAAGTCGGTTAATCAATTTCTTTGCCGCTTCCTGTTCAGAAAATAAACTTTGGGATTTTGCGGGACTTGCACCACAAGAAGGCATGAATGACCAAAGCCAGCGCGATCATTTTGCACGCCAGCTTGCAACCCACCTCAAGCTACCACCGTTTACATTCCAAGATTGGACGGATGCCTTTGAACATTTAAGCAACCATATTAAATCTGGCGACATTATCTTATTTGATGAAATCTCATGGATGGGCGCTAAAGACCCCAGTTTTATTCCCAAGCTCAAAGCTTGGTGGGATAAACAGCAACTCCCGATCATGGTTGTTTTCTGTGGGTCGGTATCGACATGGATAGAAGAAAATATCCTAAAAAGCACGGCATTTTTTGGACGGATTAATCGAACGATTACTTTAGAGCCACTGCCGATTGCAGAGGCAAATAAACTACTCCGTATATCAGGATTTCAAGGCTCTGATTATGATACATACAAATTACTCAGTATTTTAGGCGGTATTCCCTGGTATTTAGAACAAGTTGTCCCTGGCCAAACAGCAGATGATTTAATAAAACAGTTGTGCTTTGAAAAAGATAGCGTGTTGGTTTTAGAATTTGACCGCATTTTCCACGATTTATTTAATGGCAAAGGTGCTTCTTATAAAAAAATTCTTGATAGCCTAAAAGATGGCATGAAAACACTCGCTGATGTGCGCAAAATTACAGGATTCCCGCATAGCGGTACTTTAAGCAGTGTTATGGAACATCTAATTATTGCTGGCTTTGTATCCAAACAAACCCTTTGGTCGTTTAAAACCAATAAACCACTCAAACAGAGCCTGTATCGCATCTCGGATCCTTATATGCGCTTCTATTTAAAGCTTATAGAGCCTCAGCGAAATAAAATCGATTTAAATGGATTTCAGAATACGGCTATATCAAGCTTGCCTGGGTTTGAAGCGCACAGTGGCTTGCAGCTAGAACAGTTGCTTTTGCAAAATAGACAGGCACTACTGGAAAGCATAGGCATCAATCCGGCGGATATTATTGCGAGTGGTCCATTTAGGCAGTCTAAGTCGACGACCAAATCCGGTTGCCAAATTGATTTCTTAATTCAAACGACAACAAAAAACTTATTTGTCTGTGAGTTCAAATTTAAACGCCGAGAATTAGGCGTAGAGATTATATCTGAGATTCAAGATAAAGTAACAGCATTAAAAGTGCCAAGAGGGTTTGCTGTCATTCCAGTTTTATTTCACATTGGCGGCGTATCAAGCAATGTGGCTACCCGTGATTATTTTTATAGAATTATCGATATCGTTGACTTTTTGAGAGCGGAGGATTAATAACAAATGTATAGTTCGCTTGACCGTGATCATTCACTAGCCAAACTAGGTCACCGAGACTGACCCATAAAAGAAAAAACCAGACAATAGTGTAAGCAATAAAACTAAATTGAATGAGAATAAATTCAGAGATGACATTATAGAAAAGCAATTGGCTCATCAGGAAAGGAACGCTGTAAGGAGTGCTTATAACCACGCTGAATATTTGGAAGAACGCACTGAGATGATGCAGTGGTATGCTGATTATTTGGATGGGCTTAGAACGAAAAATTAGAGGATATCTAACTTGAAAACACATAAAAAATCCTTAGTATTGTGCTAATCTATTAACAAGGAATTTCAAATGAATAACAAACAAGAAATGGACAAAGAAAATAAAATAGTCGTTTTTGGAGACAAAAATATAAGACGCACTTGGTATCAAGATGAGTGGTGGTTTTCTGTTGTAGATATTGTTCAAGCGTTAACAGAGTCTACAAATCCGTCTGATTATCTTAAGAAAATGAGGAAGCGTGACGAAGAACTCTCAAAAGGGTGGGGACAAATTGTCACCCCCCTTTCCATTCAAACAGACGGTGGAGCACAAAAAACAAACTGTGCAAACACAGAAGGTGTTTTTAGAATTATACAGTCTATCCCTTCACAAAAGGCAGAACCTTTCAAGAAATGGCTTGCAAAAGTAGGGTACGAGCGAGTACAAGAAATAGAGAATCCTGAGCTTGCACAAGAACGAATGAAGCAAATCTACGAACAAAAAGGCTATTCCAAAGACTGGATTGATAAACGTCTTCGTGGGATAGCAATCAGGCAGAATCTTACTGATGAATGGAAAGAACGTGGGCTTACCAGTTCGAAGGATTATTCTATTTTAACGGCTGAAATTTCAAAAGCTACTTTTGGTATGACACCATCGGAATATAAAGCTCATAAAGGACTTACGAAGAAAAATGAAAATTTAAGAGACCATATGACCGACTTGGAGCTTATATTTAATATGCTTGGTGAGAAAATGACGACTGAGATATCGAAGAAAGAAAAACCAAAGGGACTGGTTGAAAACAAACAAGTAGCAAAAAGGGGCGGTAATGTGGCTGGAAATGCGAGAAAAGACGCTGAAAAAGAGTTAGGTCATGGGATTGTTTCAGAGGGAAATTATTTAGATAGTCCTGAGAATCAACAAGGTTTAATGTCTTGATTTTGGACTCAAAAACGTAAAAAATAGACATGAAAAAAATATTAAAAACTTTTATTTATGAATAAAAATAATACGGATGGAGGATATTTTGCTTTAAAGGGATTTGCCTTTCAGATAGATAAATCTATATTGGAAATTTTTAAATCTGAGGAAAATAAGTCTATAAGTATTGAAGAAATTGAAGACATTAATACTGATGATTTTGTCATACAAGTTAAATATAGGGAAAAAGCCAAATTCACTCCATCTACAATAAAAGAACCGGTTATACAGCTTTTAGAAGAATTTAAGAAAGATAAAAATAAAAAATACTATTTATACGCCTACTTTAATAATTTAAACGGATACAGTTCTTTTTGTGATGCTAATAAACAAATCTCTATTGATAGCTTAAATACCGTTTTAGGTGTAGAAAAAGATGCTTTTGACGATAATGAAAAATCTAGCTTTATAGATAATTTTTACCTAGATTTTTCAAAAGACTTTCAATATCAATTCGCTGAAGTTCTTCAAAATTTAAAACAAGAAATGAGGAAACAAGAAATGAGGGAAAGCATCTCTGATGATGAAGCAATTTATTATTATTCAATTATACATTGTTTCCTACAAAAATTAGTTGTAAATAACCCGTTGAAAGAAGATAGAAAATGCACAAAAAACGAGCTATTAAATTATGTTAACAGCAACAAAAACAAGATTTTTACCTATTCGTTTAAGAGTTACAAAGGAGAAAGTGAATACTTTAAATTTGTAAAAAATAAGCTTAGCTCCACAAATAAGACTCAGGAAAATATAATATTTTTTGGGGAAAATATTCAGATAGATGCGACTTGTAATTTGAACAAATTAATTTTAGATATATTAGATTTTTATTATAAAAAGGCAGTCTACACCATAAAGCCTCTTACTCTTGTAATTTCAGATAATGCAATCGATGGTGTAAAAAAAGAATTAATTAAGAAGAAAATTGTATTTAATGATGGTTATGAAAAAATATATTTTAACAGCGAATTATTTTTTAGAGACCCCATTATTAATAGAAAAATTATAGGTAAAAGTTCATCAGATTCTCTAGAGTCTATATCATTTAAACTAAGAATAATATCTCATTCTACATTTACAAACATCTCTGAGTATAGATTATCCCCTGAAATGATATACTATTTCAATGTGGATGAAGTTAATATTTTTAAAAATATATCTGCTTTAAAAATAGATGGTTTAAATACATCACATATTAATAAAATTTTTAATAAAATTTTTAATTCTTAAAGGACATAAATATGGATTCAGATAATTTTAAAATAATAGGAGTAACTAGAGAAATTGTTACAATTGAAATACTTGATCCACAAAAATTTCAGAATCAATTTAATATTGGTAGTTATATTAAAATCCCATATAAACATAAAACTGAAAATTTCATTATAGGTGTCATCCAAAATTATAAAATAAAAAACTTAGATTCTCCTGACCCACAAACAGCTCCGAAAGGAAACAGTTTTTATATAGAAGTCAATTTAATTGGCTCTTATAAAAAAAGAGAAGATGGTAAACACATTTTTGAAAGAGGGGCACACGGAATTCCTTTACCTCCAAATAATGGTATAGAGTTGTTATCAGACGAAGATTTTAAAAATATTTTTTCTTGTAAATTAGAAAATAAGGAACGGTTCATTTTTTCTAAATTGGCACAAAATGAAAACATAGACATTCCTGTAAATGGAAATAAATTTTTTAATAAACACTTTTCTATTGTCGGTTCAACGGGTTCTGGAAAGTCGCATACTGTAGCAACCCTTTTACAGCAAGCGGTAAAAGAAAAAAAAGAAGGTGGATTTGATGGTTTAAATAACTCTCATATTGTTTTATTTGATATTCATGGAGAATATAAAAAAGCATTCCCGAACTCTAACTATATTAATTTTGAGAACATAAAAATACCATATTGGCTCTTTGATAGTGACGAATTAGGAGACTTATTCATAGAAAGTAATGAGAGTAATTCTCACAATCAAGTTTCACAATTTCGTTATGCCGTTACCGAAAACAAGAAAAAACATAACGGAGATACAAATGTTTCAGACGATAAAATTTATTTTGATTCCCCTCTAAGATTTGATATTGATGAAGTAATCACATACATCAAAAATATTAATAACGAGCTAGTAAATAAAAAAAACAATAGAATCCCTACAACTAAAGAAAAAAAAGAAATAAATGACCGTTTACCAACATACTTTGAAGAGCATTTAGAGTTTGATAAACTTGATTCAAGTTATGTAAATGGTCCTTATACGGGTGACTTTGAAAGGTTTATTTTAAGATTAGAAACCATCAGGTCAAATCCAAGATTAAAGTTTTTGTTTGATGAAGTAAGTACATTAAAATTAGAAGATGTATTAAAACAACTTTTAGGATATACAGATAAAAAAGAAAACGTAACCATTATCGATTTATCAGGAATTCCTTTTGAAGTTCTGAGTATTACCGTCTCACTCATATCAAGAATTTTATTTGAATATGGCTATTTTTATAAAAAAATACTAAGTGGCGGTATTAATTGCGAAACCCCTCTTTTACTTGTATATGAAGAAGCCCATAAATATGTTCCAAGAAGTGATTTAGTAAAATATAGAGCTTCAAAAAATGCTATTGAAAGAATTGCAAAAGAAGGAAGAAAATATGGAGTAACATTAGGGATTGTAAGTCAAAGACCTTCAGAAATATCTGAAACTATTTTTTCTCAATGTAATAATTTTATTGCAATGAGACTAACAAACCCAGACGACCAAAACTATGTCAAAAGACTATTGCCAGATACAATGGGGGACTTAACAAGTCACCTTGCATCATTGCAGTCTGGGGAAGCCATTCTCATAGGAGAATCGATAATCTTACCATCTCTAGTAAAAATTAACTTTCCGACAACTGAACCTGAGTCAACAGATGTGAACTATTTAGATATTTGGAAAGAAGAATGGAAAAAAAATATAGATTTTAGCAACATAATAAAGAAATGGATTGAGTAAGTAAACCCCTTAATGTTGGAGGCCGTGGCTGAAAAAACATTCTTGCTTAACTAGGGACAGAAGAACCTCGCCGTAAAGGTTTTATAGTTGTTTATACAAGTTGAGAATAATTGAAGTGATGTCTTCAATATTATGAATTTGAGTATCAATTTTAACCTTTTTAAAAGGTATTTTTTTATAAAAATTGTTATATAAAGGGTCTGTAAAATATTTCGTGTAAATTAAATTTAAGAAAAGGCTTAAAAAGCCTATACGGGACAAAAAGCTGAAGTGATACTCAGCTTTCTATGCTAAATGATATTCTCAACGGACCAACCTATTTGGATAGTAAAAAATAAAGATTTTATTATCATAAAATTTAATAGAATTACCCTTTAATACAATTTAAATAAGGCTCGAGTTTAAACTTGAGAAGTGTCTGGTTATTTATTCCATTTGAGTTGTGGGATAATCTAGACCGGCTGGTGGCGGAAAGGGTGGGATTCGAACCCACGATACAGTTTCCTGTATACACGCGTTCCAGGCGTGCTCCTTCAACCACTCGGACACCTTTCCGCAATCTACTTATCATACCCAACACTCGGGATGCTTGACAAGAAACTCATACAATCGATACACTAAATAAGCCTGAGATTGTTCCCCTGTAGCTCAGTTGGCAGAGCAAGCGGCTGTTAACCGCTGGGTCGTTGGTTCGAATCCGACCGGGGGAGCCAAGCATTTTTTTTCAGTTTTAACTTATTTGGTTTATAAGCGTTAATGCAAGGACACATATAATGAAAGTAAAGGTTATCGGAATACTGGTTGTTGCAATGGCGATTCTAACGGGTTGTAGCGATCAAGAATTGCAGGTGCAAATTAAAAAAGAAAAAGCCAACGCCGATGCAATAATGGCAGAAGCCGCTGCCATGAGCATGGGAACCTGGGTGCCCAATCACTATCAGGTACTCCAAGAAAATTACAACACAGGGGTTGCTTACTTAGACAAGCAAGATTACAAAAAAGCAAAAAAAGAGCTAGACCGATTCTATGCGTACTATCCAATTGCTAAAGAAGACACCGTGCAGGCCCAGAAACAAGCCGGTTTGAAAACGGCTGATCGAGATGCATTAGCGGCTCAAGCCAACCGTCTTCAAAAACAGTTGGATCAGCAACGTGCCCAATACACGGCTTCAGAAGGTAAAAATAGACGATTAGAAATAAAAATAGCCGCCCTAGAATTCGAAATCGCCAGTCAAAACCAAGCGCTTAAAGCAGCCGAGCCCGTAGCACCAAAAACCTATGTGGTTCAGCCCGGAGATACCTTGAATTCAATTGCTGCTCAACCAACCGTTTATAACGATCCTAAAAAATGGAATTTCTTATATGAAAACAATCGTGGGACTATCGACGGCGATATGACCATTTACCCCGGGCAAGTCTTGCAGATTGTTCCCGAAAATTAAAAGCAATACACTTATTCCCGCCACTTAATCGAGCACCCCATGCTGGGGTGTTGCGTCTCGGGGCCACGGCTCGTTGCCGCAATCTGGCGCATTGCATTCAACAATTCCGGGACTCGCTGCGCCGGGTTTTCTGCGGCCCGCGCATCATCCAATCGGCCCCGATACTGCAGCCCGCCATTGGCATTAAACCCAAAGAAATCCGGGGTGCATACCGCCCCATACGCGCGCCCCACCGCTTGGTCAGCGTCTACCAAATAGGGAAACTCGAACCCATGCTGCTGGGCAAACTGAAGCATGGCGTCCGGCGCATCATCCGGATACGCCACATAATCATTGCTCATCACCCCCAACACCGCAATGCCTTCTGAGCGCAAGATAGCGGTATCTGCGGCCAATCGGTCCGCAATGCGTTGAACATACGGACAATGGTTGCAAATAAAGGTCACCAAGACCGCTGAAGCGGTCCACTGATCCGCCAAGGCTACCCGACGACCCGTCGGATCCGCTAAGGTAAAATCCGGCGCTTGCCAATCAAAATTACACAGTGGGGTGTCAACCAATACCATCGTGTGTCCATACTACCCGTTCATCCAGGGCCTGTCCATAGTCAAGGTGGATGCGCAAGGGCGGGCGTGTCAGCAAGGCGTCGGGCAACTGCTCCCCCCATTCAATGAAACACAGGGCATCCAAATCCTCAATATAGCGCGCTAGATCCACATGGTGTACAACCGATTCCACCGCCGATACGGTGTCCAACCGATACAAATCCAAGTGGTACAACGGCCCGGTATGATGCTCGCTGTGGATGGCATACTGATTGACCCAGGTGTATGATGGGGATCGCACCCAATCCGTGCACCCCAAGGCCTTTGCTAGGGCCGCAATTATCGTTGTTTTTCCCGCACCCATCGGCCCAGAAAACAACACCAACCGATGGCGGCGCACAGCCGGGATCCAATCAATGGCCAATTGAGGCAAATCAGACGGGGTGATCACACGGGTCATGCGGCGAGTGCCTCGAATAGCGCTTGAATCGATTGCCCAGACACCGGGTCCACCCAGTCCGGTGCAATGTGGACCAAGGGCGCCAACACAAAGTGGCGCGTCCGGAACCGCGGATGGGGGATTGTTAAACTCGGATCGTGGATTACCCAGTCTCCATAGAAAATTATATCCAGGTCAATGATGCGGTTGGTGTTGTGTTTACAGACGGCTTGCCCCATAGCCACTTCAATGGCCTGCATATGGCGCAGCAGTTCCAGCGGGGGGATTTCGGTTTCAATGGCAACGGCGGTGTTCATAAAGACCGGCGTGTGTGCGGCCATGCCCACCGGCTCTGTCTCAAACAGCGGGGCCCTGGCGGTGATATCAACGGCTTGATCCAGTGCCGCAATGGCCGTCTGGATATGAGCCTCTCCGTTCCCCACGTTGCTGCCTAAAGCAATCCCGGCGGTTATCATGCGGGGACGTCGCTCAAGCAGCCATGAGCCACCGCTAAAGCGGATTGAACGGCCTGCACATCGTGGACGCGAAACCACGTCGCTCCTTGGGTATAGGCGGCAATGACCGCCCCCACAGTGCCCGTCACCAGCCCCGCATCTCCCACCCAATGTCGGATCATGGCCTTGCGTGAGGGCCCCACTAAAATGGGGTGCCCCAACACCGCTAGGTCGCTTAAATGGCGCATAATGTGGGTGTTGTGGGCCAGCGTTTTGCCAAAGCCCAACCCCGGATCCACGAGAATAGACGTGGCCCCCGCTTGCGTGGCTTGGTCACTCGCTTGGGTGAGGACTTGGATAATGTCCCCCATTAAGTCCGTATACTGGGGATTGGTTTGCATGGTTTTGGGCGTGCCAATGCTGTGCATGATGATCGCCCCGGCCCCATGGCGCCCAATGACGGAGGGCATGGCTGGATCCCTGCGAAAGGCGCTCACATCGTTCACATACGCAGCCCCATGGCGCAACGCCAGATCCGCAATGGCGCTTTTGGTGGTATCAATTGAAAAGGGGGTATCAAAATGCCGGCGGTAGGCGGTTAATATTGGCAATAACCGTGCCGCTTCATCCGCTTCGGATACCGGTTCAGCCCCCGGGCGTGTGGATTCAGCCCCCAGGTCAATCATGTCCGCGCCCTCTCGGATTAAGCGTTCAATATGTCGCAAGGCTGCCTCCACAGACAGATAGTGACCCCCATCTGAAAACGAATCCGGAGTGACGTTAACAATCCCCAGAATCCGGGGTGTAGCCAGCGGTGCAGGGGTCATGACAACCGAACAGAAACCGCATTGAAGTGGGCCTCAAGGCCTTCCAAGTCGGTCAAAACAGCCAAGTCATCTTCAGCGTTGGCCAAGGCGGTGGGTTCATAAGCCAAAATGGCATTGTATTTCATATAGTCCATAACCCCCAACGGGGAGGCAAAGCGTGCCGATCCACTGGTGGGCAATACGTGGTTTGGGCCTGCATAATAATCGCCGGCTGTGACGGGGGTATGGGGGCCGCAAAAAATGGAACCGGCGTGCCGAATCTGGGGCAGTAAATCCTCAAAGTCGTCCCGCAACAAGACCAGATGCTCACTCGCCACCTGATTAATGACATCCAAGACTTCCCGAGTGTGTTTCACGTGAAACAATGCCGCATGAGCCAAAGCGGCTTCAATGGTTTTTCGGTGTCTGCGCTCTGGGAGTTGGTGCACCACTTCTGTTCGAATGGCTTGCAGGGTGGCCAATTGTGTGGAGACCACGCAGCCGACGGCCAAGGGGTCGTGTTCCAACTGGCAGAGCAAATCAGCAGCAGCACGGGCGGCATAGTCGATGGACTCCACCGCAATTAAGACCTCGGAGGGGCCCGCCGGTTTATCAATATCCACCGTGCCATAGACCATCTGCTTGGCTTGGGTGACGTATTGATTGCCGGGGCCAACAATTTTGTCCACCGCTTGAATGGACTCGGTTCCATAGGCCAACCCAAATACGGCCTGGGCGCCCCCAAGTTTGTAAATTTCATGCACACCGGCCAAATCAGCCGCAACAATAATGGCGGGATGAATGGTGCCATCCGGGCGTGGGGGTGTGGCCAATACCATACGAGGAACGCCCGCAATGGCCGCTGGTACGGCGGTCATAATTGCGGTGGATACCAAGGGGGCCCGCCCACCGGGCACATACAGGCCCACGGCATCTAAGGGCCGATACTGGGCGCCGTAACGGACGCCGGGGCCACCGGATTTTCGCCAATTTTTGGGAACTTGGTGTTGGTGGTAGTGTCGAATGTTGGTAATGGCCCGTTGAATGGCGGCAATGGCCGTGTCGGATACTTGATCATAGGCGGATTGCCGATCATGCACGAGCAACTCCCGGCCCGAGCCAAAGGTGCATTGATCAAACTGACTGGTGTAGTCCAGCAGGGCACGATCGCCATGGGTTTGAATGGCTTTGGCCATTTGGGTTAGTTGTTTGTATATTGCCGGGCTGGCGGTATTGCGTTGATGCAATGCTTTAATTTCTGATTCCAGTGCCTCTGATACAATGCGTAACATACTTATGTCCTAGTATACGCTATCCCGAGGGTATCCAACAGAGTAAAAAATGTGGGAAAAGAGGTCTGGATGCTTTCACAGCCGTGAATGGTTGCCCGAACGCCGGTGGCGATGGCGGCGATACTTGCGCTCATGGCCAAGCGGTGGTCAAAGTGGCAATCGTATTCAAAGTCTAAAAATGCAGTTGGCGGCTCAATATCAATGCCATCGGGGTATTCCCGAACGGTGGCACCCAGTGCCGTGGCCAATTGGGCGATGGTGGCCAACCGGTCGGATTCTTTGACGCGCAGTTCGGCGGCATCGCGAATGCGAAAGGGTTGTCCGGCACACAGGGTGGTAATGGCTAAAATGGGAACTTCATCAATTAAATTGGCAACGGATTCTGCGGCAATGGGAGCCGATTTTAGGGTGCTGGGTTGTAGGGTTAGGGTGGCGATGGGCTCAGTGCCCGTGTCGGATGCTTGGCACTGAATTTGACCACCCATGGCCATGAGATGATCCAATCCAGCGCGGCGTGTGGGATTGACGCCAATGTGCTCGAAGGTCCAGGTTTTTTGAGTCAGCAGGCCCAATGCGATGAAAAAAATAGCAGAAGATAAGTCTCGCGGAACGACAATGGGCGGTGTGGGTGCTGCGATCTGGGTGGGCGGCGTTAGGGTGATGGTGGTTTGGCTTCGGGTTAGGGGAATGTGAAAATGCTGAAATAGCCGTTCGGTGTGATCGCGGCAGGGGATGGGTTCGTGAATGTGGGTGGGGCTGTTCGCGTATAGTCCGGCAAAGAGCAAGGCGGATTTGACTTGAGCGCTGGGGATTGGCAATGTGTAATCAAGCCCCGATAACACCGCACCCCCGGGTATATGCAACGGGGCGTAGTCTGAGTCAATACGAGCGCCCATGAGGGCCAACGGTTGCGTGACCCGTGCCATGGGTCGGGATTGAATGGAGGCATCGCCCGTGAGTGTGCTGGCAAAGGCTTGGGCGGCCAACACGCCGGTTAATAGGCGAATGGCAGTGCCGGAATTGCCCACGTTTAGGGCTTTTTTGGCAGGCCGAAGGCCATGCAGACCGACGCCGTGAATGGTAATGGCTGTGTCGGTATCGGTGACGGGCACACCCAATTGTTGGATAATGGCCAAGGTGTTTAAGCAATCGTCTGAGCGTAGAAAATTGTGAATGGTACTAGGCCCATCCGCCAAGGCGCCCAGCAAAGCCAATCGATGCGATATGGACTTGTCGCCGGGGATATCGCTCAGATCAGCGGTATTGGGTAATGCTTGATTGGGATGAATTGTAACTGGCATCGGACAACGCTAAATGATGATGCCTCGGTCGGTATCGGGCAAGGTGTCTTCCCATCGCATGGGGGTACTGTATTTGCCTCGGTTTGTTTCAATGGTTGTATCCCCAAGATCCACGGTCATGATGTCTAATGAATGCTGGCCAGGCGGCAGGGTATCATGTTGGCGCATCAAGCGTTTGATTTCATCTTCTGTCGTTTTTAAACCAAAATTTAGCAGGCGCAAAAATTGTTTGGATCGGCTATTAAATTCTTTCATCGCTGCGAGTTGTTTGCGCAGCTCGTCTTGCTTCATCCGTTTGCGAAGGGATTCTTGGTTTAACATTATGTGTCAGAATCTTCGTTCTTTTTTTTGAGTGCTTCTAATTGATCTTTAGCTTGCTGAAGCTGATTGTATTTTCGAGATATTGTATCGTAGTTGCGCATAAATTCTTCAACGATGGCTTGTTCTTCTGGGTTGTTTAATTGAACACCGTCTAATTGATTGCGAATGGATTTGAAGCCTTTAAGTTTATCAGAAAAGGATTCTTTTTTCTTGGACTTTTTTTTCTCTTCTTTGATTAATTCATCCAAGGCGGCCATAGCGGCTAACATGGTTTCTTCTTGGCCTTGAGGGCGTTGCTGCTGAGGCGTTTTTCCTTGGATAGTGGCGGCAGACTCTGGGTTTAAGTTCGCTTTTTTTCCGGCGGCTAGAACCCCGGCCATATCATCTGAAAGTCCTTTGATGCTTTCTTGCCCCGCTTGGCTTTTTTTTGCCCCAGATTGCGCATTAGGGAGTGCGCTGGGATTGATACCAGGTATATTACTCATTGTAGTTGTATAGTTTACACTAAAAGGCGTGTTGATATCAAAAACTGAGTGACGGTGGGTTTGACGCCAAGCGGGGGCGTGCAGTATCGTTGATTATATAATATTGGTTTAATAATTTATTCAAAAAAGCAAAAAATTAGTAATGTTAGGAAAATTAACTAGAGTAGCTGTTGTTGGGGGGACTGTGGTTTTATCTGCGGGAGCAAGTTCAACTTGGAATGGCAGCTCAACACCACAACCAACACCAACACAACCAACAACAGGAGCAAATCCAACTGAGAGCGTCAGCTCAACAACAGTAGCAGCACAAGTAGCGGAAGCAAATTCAACTGGGAATGGCAGCTCAATACTAGAAACAACATCAACAACACAAGTTACATGGCCAACCCAAGCGAGTGGTTGCTATTTAGTTTTGGGCTGTTATGATGGAGCAGACGACAAAAAGGATTGCAAGCAATTATTAGAGGAACATTCACGGAAATGCCAGTACGCAGATGGTGCCGATCCCGAAACACAAATAGAGTGTGCTATGAGTAAGGATTACTTGATGCGATATACGGACTGTGTTAGAGAACCATCACCGACTACCAGTAGCAAACCTGATAATGCTCAGGTTGTTTCCTCCGCGCACAGGTTGGGAGTAGCTCTTTCTGTTGCAATAGTGCCATTTGTTGCTGCTCAACAATAAAAACAATGTGTTAAACTAAACACATCTATGTCACAAACAATCGCAATTGTGGGTGCCTCTGGGGCTATCGGCCAAGCCTTCGCCCATGGCTATGCCGCCCAATACCCAACAGCGACACTGCGATTATTTTCCCGTCAGCCTAGTCCGGATGCGCCACCCAACGCCCAGGCCCACCGGGTGGACTATTCGGATGAAGCGTCTATTGCCCAAGCGGCTGAGATTGCCGCCCAAGATGGCCCCCTCGATGCCGTTATTGTGGCAACGGGGATGCTGCACGACGGGGACTTGATGCCAGAAAAAACGGTGGCGGCCCTGTCCATGGATCAGTTGAATCGGATCTTGCACGCCAATACCGTTGTTCCAGCGCTTGTGGCCAAATATTTTTTGCCCAAACTATCCAAAACCAACCGATCGGTATTTGCTGCCTTATCGGCGCGAGTGGGGAGTATCTCAGACAATCGCCTGGGTGGGTGGTATGCGTATCGAGCATCGAAAGCGGCCCTGAATATGATTATCAAAACGGCGGCCATTGAAATGCAACGGGTGAATAAACACGCCATTGTTGTCGGGCTACACCCGGGAACCGTCGACAGTGCCTTGTCTAAGCCGTTTCAAGCACGGGTACCGGAGGATCGATTATTTACGCCTGCGTATGCAGCCGATCGGCTGATCACGGTGTTGGGGCAGTTGCAACCAGCGGATACGGGCCAGTGTTGGGATTGGCAGGGATTGCCGATTCAGCCATGACCATGGACCCAGCGTCAGTGGACGATATTATTGGCATGGCTTGGTGTGATAAAACATCGTTTGATGCCATTGAAGCGGCCACCGGTGTGACCGAATCGGCGGTCATTGCGATCATGCGGAAACACTTAAAACCATCCAGTTTTCGATTGTGGCGCAAACGGGTATCGGGTCGCACTGCTAAGCATGGCAAAAAAATGCGGGCAGACGACGGATGAGTGCACCCAAGCAGGCCATTCACTGGTTTCGGCAAGATTTGCGTTTGGCGGATAATCCGGCCTTGTCTCAGGCGGCTAAGCACGGTTCGGTGCTGCCCATTTACATTTTGGATGATGCCGCTGCCGGCATGCATGCCCCGGGTGCGGCCAGTCGGTGGTGGTTGCATCACAGCTTGACGGACTTGCAGCAGCGGCTCAATGGGGCCTTGTCGGTGTACATGGGGGACTCGGTGGCTATTGTATTGGAGCTGGTGACCCGATTCAACGTCACGGCGGTGCATTGGACCCGAGACTATGCCCCATGGCGGGTGGCGCAAGATGCGCAGGTGGCCGAGGCCCTTCGCGAGCGCGGCGTTGCGGTTTCGGTGCACAGCGGGTCGCTGTTGTGGGAGCCGGATACGATTGTGAAACCCGATGGCACCCGGTATGGGGTGTTTACGCCATTTTATCAACGAGGGTGTCTAGAAGCGCCAGCCCCCCGACGCCCCATTCCCGAGCCTCAGTCGGTGCGCTATCAGTCGGATTCGTTGGCCTTGCCCAGCATCAATGCCTTGAATTTATTGCCGCATAATCGGTGGGATCTGAGCCTAGCTCCCCATTGGGATATTGGCGAATTGGGGGCGCATCGCCGATTCAACCTATTTGTTGATACGCAGGTGGACCAGTATAAAGACCGGCGGGATTTTCCAGCAGAGCCCAGTGTGTCTCGACTATCCCCCCATTTGCACTTTGGGGAAGTGTCGCCCAATCAACTGTGGCATGCCGTGTATGCGTCATCCATGAACAAACAGCGGGCCCATTTTTGCACCGAATTGGGATGGCGAGAGTTTGCCTATTATATGTTGCATCATCACCCCACATTGCCACATACCCATTTACAAGCTAAATTCAATGCGTTTCCTTGGCAAGAAGATCCGGTCGTGTTGGACCTGTGGCAACGGGGCGAAACGGGGATTCCCATGGTGGATGCTGGGATGCGGGAGTTGTGGCAAACGGGGTATATGCACAATCGACTGCGGATGATTGCGGGGTCGTTTTTAGTTAAAAATGCCCGGATGCATTGGCGGCACGGGGAGCGTTGGTTTTGGGATACCTTGGTGGATGCCAACCCGGCGAACAACAGTGCCAGTTGGCAATGGGTGGCCGGCAGCGGATCCGATGCGGCACCCTATTTTCGGGTGTTTAATCCCGTGCTTCAGGGTCAAAAGTTTGACCCCGATGGGGCGTATATTCGCCGATATATTCCGGAATTGGCGGCGTTGCCTACCGAATATTTGGCACATCCATGGACGGCGCCAGCCTCGGTGTTGGCCAGTGCTGGCGTTCAGTTGGGAATCACCTACCCGGAACCCTGTCTGGACTTAGAAAAAACCCGAGCGTCAGCCTTAGCCGCGTTTCAGCGTATGAACGCCGAGTCCGTATGACAACGCTGTGTGTTATTTTTGGGGATCAATTATCGTTGGATATCGCCACATTATCGGGTGCCGATCCGGCCACAACCGTCGTGTGCATGGCGGAGGTTTGGGACGAAGCGACCTATGTCAAACACCACAAGAAGAAATTAGCGTTTCTATTTTCAGCCATGCGGCACTTCGCCGATGCGGTTCGGGCGGCTGGCTACACGGTGGTGTACACGCAGTTGGATGACCCAGACAACACCGGGTCATTTCGGGGAGAAGTGCACCGTGCGTTGGCGCACACGGGGTGTGATCGCATTGTGCTGACTCATCCAGGGGAGTATCGGGTGCTGGTGGAGGTGCAATCGTGGGCAACGGCGTTTGGGGTTCCGGTGGCTATTCGTGACGATACTCGGTTTTTGTGTTCGTTGGATGCGTTTGACCAATGGGCATCGGGCCGGAAGCAATTGCGTATGGAGTATTTTTACCGGGACATGCGCAAGCAGTATAATATTTTGATGGATGGGGATGCGCCTGTGGGGGGGCAATGGAATTACGATGCCCAAAACCGAAAGCCCTTAAAATCAGGGGTCGGGGTTCCGCCCCCGTGGCAGACCCAACCGGATGCGACGACCCAATCGGTGATGGCCATGGTTGCGGAGCGCTTTCCGGATCATTTTGGGGATTTGGAGCCGATGTATTTGGCGGTTACCCAGACGCAGGCTCAGGCCGTGTTGGCGGATTTTATTGCGCATCGGTTGCCGCAGTTTGGGGATTATCAAGATGCCATGGTTCAGGGTGAGCCGTGGCTGTATCATTCGCATATTAGTTTTTATTTGAATTGTGGGTTGTTAACCCCCTTGCCGTGTATTATGGCAGCCGTGGATGCGTACCATCGGGGGGAGGCGCCCCTCAATGCCGTCGAGGGCTTTGTGCGTCAAATTATGGGGTGGCGGGAGTACGTTCGGGGCATTTACTGGCGGATGATGCCCGAGTATGCCCAGCGCAACGCCTTGGATGCGAAGCGCCCGTTGCCGGACTTTTATTGGACCGGCAAAACCGGCATGAACTGCTTGGCAAATTGTGTACGAGAGACCCAACGCAATGCGTATGCGCATCATATTCAGCGCCTCATGGTGTTGGGCAACTTTGCCCTATTAGCGGGTCTGGATCCGAAAGCGGTAAACGAGTGGTTTTTGATTGTGTATGCCGATGCGTACGAATGGGTTGAGATGCCCAATGTGACGGGCATGATCTTATTTGCCGATGGGGGGTTGTTGGCGAGCAAGCCGTATGCGGCTGGGGGCAGCTATATTCAAAAAATGTCCAATTATTGCCAGCAGTGTCGGTATCGGGTGACGGAAAAAACGGGGCCAGATGCCTGTCCGTTTAATTACTTGTATTGGGATTTTCTGGCTCGAAATCGGGACTATTTGCAGGGCAATCCCCGTGTGGGGATGATGTACAAGACGTATGATCGGATGACGGATGCAAAAAAAGCAGCCATTCAGTCCGATGCCACACGGTTTTTTAAATCCTTGGATTTGAGTGATTAAAGTTGTTGTTTTAGATCATATCGCTTAAACTAGAGACTAGTATGGCTAAAAAACCACAAAAAGCAAATACAAATAGTAAGCGAAAGCGTCCCGATTGGAAAGCGGGCTTGTGGTATTTTTTAATTGCGCTCATTATTTTTTCAGTGGTGAGCAGCTACTTATTTCCACCCAAAGAAATTCGGTTAATTTCGTACACAACCTTTTTAGATCATGTGAACCAAGGAACCGTGGCCTCGGTGGTGATTCGGCCATCGGAGCGGTTGATCATTGAAACGGCCGTGTCGGGGGAAACGTACAAAGCGTATTTTATTGAGCACGATTCACTTATGGAAACCTTGCGAAACAATGCGGTGGATGTGACGGTTAATCCGTCGGATTCGGGGTGGATCATGGGATTGTTGGTCCAGGCTTTATTTCCTTTCTTGTTAATTGCTGTCTTTTGGTTTTTTATTTTCAAACAAGCGCAAGGGATGAACAGTCAAGCGATGTCGTTTGGAAAAACCAAGGCGAAGCCACAAACGGATGATAAAGATAAAGTTACTTTCGGGGATGTGGCGGGGGCCGATGAGGCCGTGGAAGAGTTGCGGGAAATTGTGGACTATTTAAAAGACCCCAAAAAGTTTGTGAAAATTGGGGCGAAAATCCCGAAAGGGGCATTGTTAATGGGGTCCCCGGGAACGGGCAAAACATTGCTGGCTCGGGCGGTTGCCGGTGAGGCCGACGCTCAGTTTTTTAGTATTTCAGGATCGGACTTTGTGGAAATGTTTGTGGGGGTTGGGGCCTCTCGGGTTCGGGATTTATTTGCCCAAGCCAAGAAGCAAACACCAAGTATTGTATTTTTAGATGAAATTGATGCGGTTGGTCGCCAACGGGGTGCCGGTTTGGGTGGCGGGCACGATGAGCGGGAGCAAACGCTGAATCAGTTGTTGGTTGAAATGGATGGGTTTGGTAAGAACGAGGGGGTGATTGTGATTGCCGCCACCAATCGGCCGGACATTTTAGACCCTGCGTTGTTGCGCCCGGGCCGGTTTGATCGGCAAATTGTGGTGGACAAGCCGGATTTGAGTGGCCGAGAAGCCATTTTGGCGATTCATGCAAAAGGCAAAAAGTTTGATGAAAGCTGTCGGTTATCCGTGTTGGCGCGTGCGACTTCTGGGTTTACGGGCGCAGACTTGGCCAATGTGCTCAATGAAGCTGCGTTGCTGGCGGCGCGTGCGGATTGCCTGAAAATCGAACACACGCATTTAGAAGCGGCGATGGAGCGCGTATTGTCGGGTCCGCAACGCAAATCCCGCATTATGAACGATAAAGAAAAACAGATTATTGCGTATCACGAGGTGGGGCATGCCCTGGTGGCGCATTTGATTCCGGGTACGGATCCGGTCCATAAGGTGACCATTTTGCCTCGGGGGATGGCCTTGGGCTATACCTTGCAGTTGCCCACCGAAGACCGCTATTTGGTGTCTAATGAAGACATTGAGGCAAAAATACAGGTGTTAATGGGGGGTCGAATTGCGGAAGAGCTTTTATTTAAAACGGTGACGTCAGGGGCCTCTAATGATATTGAGCGTGCCACGGATCTCGCGCGTCAGTATGTGTGTTTGTACGGCATGAGCGAGTTGGGAACGCGCAAATATGGTCGAGAGTCTCAGAATGTCTTTTTGGGGCGGGATTATTCGGATCATTCCAAAGACTATTCGGATCAAACATCCCGTCAAATCGACGAGGCGATTCAGTCCCTTATTCAAAAAAACTATGACGCAGCCAAGGTATTGTTAACCAAACACAAATCGGTCTTGGTGGCGATATCCACCTTTCTGATGGAGAAAGAGACGTTGGATGCTGAGGCGTTTAAAGGGTTGGCGGATGACCTATTATCCGGAAAATCAGGGTCGCGTGCTCCACAGGAGAATAAACAGGCCAAAAAAGCAGTGGCCAAAAAAGCAGCAGCTAAAAAACCGGCGGCAAAAAAGCGATCCGCTAAGCCGGCCAGTAAAAAAGCAGCGGCCAAACAATCTGGGGGTCAACCACCAGAATAAACGGGGTGTGGCGCAGTCCGGTAGCGCACTAGTATGGGGTACTAGTGGTCGCAGGTTCAAATCCTGTCACCCCGACCACACATGATTAAACCGCCGGAGTTTTCCGGTTGAATATTTTTCATAAAGGTTGTGTTCACAATAAACATGATTTTTGTGTTAAATACGGGTGTTGACAGCGTTGGTGTAGGGGCCTACCATTACGCCTATTATTATGATTTTTTTAAAACCAAATAGGAGTATATAATTGTGGGTTTAGTTCTGGTTGAATGTGATAATTGCCGTTCGATGCGTCTTAATCGTGAACGCAAAGAAAAAAATAACAACGAAAATCAAGCGGGGCATCCGGATTTGAGCAAACCAGAGTTAAAAGAGACGATCCCTTGCCAGGCAGAACACCCGTTACAGCCAATGCATCAGCCAATCTATCCGCAAGCAGAGAAACCAATCGAGACCCCTTTGTTAGTGCGTGAGCAGTCAAGTGAGCACAACACGTTTTTTGGCATTTTTGGATTCATAGCGTCTGTTATAGCCCTTGTGGTGGAGTTTTCAGGGTTCGTTTCTATATTATGCGCATTGGCGCTGTTGATGGCAATCGTGATACTCGCTGCTTGTGCAACACAAGCCATAATGGTGAACGCCATGCCCTCCGCACGGTCCCTAGCGTTTCAACAGTAACCAAAACCCAAAACCGGCACTGATGATGCTGAGTCCGAGTACGCTAATCATGATGGCATCCCGTACGGGCCGGCCGGTCCAAGGGGTTAAAAAATTCCATTTGTGAAGGCTTGAAAACACCAACCGTTCGTAGCGGTCTGCACGGTCCAGCTGTTCAACCAGAGTGCCTGTTTTGGGATCGATAAAGAGGTGTCGGTCGGCATAGGTGAACTGAAAGACGGGGAGCCGCTTATTCCGAAAATCATACAAGGGGCTAAATCGAGTTAGGCGTTTTATACCCATAATAGGCGCATGGTTCATGTAGCGGTTGGCGTAAAACTCAACCAGCGTCGCATCGCTCATGGGGGCTTCGGTGCCCCGATGGGACACATACTCAGCGGGTTTTTGGGTGCCGGAGTCCAGCCGATACAACAGCTGATGGTCTGGGCCTTGAATTAGGCTAATGCTGCTCAATGGGGATTGGGATTGGTGTGCGGGGGGAGTTGGTATGGACGCTATTGCCATGGGTTCAGCCAGAATTCGTTCGGGCATTGGGGGGTAAAGCCCATGGTGTAGCAAATGGTAAAACCCGCTACTGGAAAACATAAGCAAGGGGATCCACACGACTATCGAGAGGCTGCGGTGTAGGCGGCGGCGCAGGGGTATTGTGCTTCGGCGCAGGCTAACAATGAGGCCAATGCCCGACAGGCTCAGCCCAATTAACGACAGCAATAGCCCGCTCATCAGAATGATGCGTGTCTGATTAAACCGATCCAACCATTGCCAGGTGTGTAAGGCTCGAAATATTCCCTGTAAGCGTGTTTTCCATGGCGTTGTAATGCTGGCCAAGGCGCCCAGTTCTGTGTCAATAAACACCGTTGTTGGGGGGTCATGGGCCAAGGTAATGCGATAAACGGGCAATAAGCGATTGACCCAGGGGTAGGCCGAATCAAACTGTGTTTGCATGCCAATGCTGGCTACGGGGGCATCGCTGAGGCCGGTGTAGTGGCGGGCCAGCCAAACGGCGTACTCGGCATCCGTAGACTCGGGGAGCTTCTGCCCAGTGTCTAGGTTTATGTAGTGCCGGGGTTGGTTCGGATCTTGGGTGATTTGAATCGCCAGTCCAGTGTGTGTGGGGACCAGTTTGACCAGACGGGCGTGCGTAAAGCCGGATTGATTCAGCCAATGCGCCAGTTGGGTGACCGCAGTTCCAGCGATAGCGGCCGTTGGGGGGCGATGGGTGACTGGTTTGGGTCCTGTCCAGGTCATAATGGGGTGCAACATGCCGGAGACGGCAAATACGCATAACGCAAGGCCGCCGGTCCAGCCCAACCACCGGTGCCAACGCGAACTGAGTGTGGTGATGTGCCGTCGCATGCGATTAAAATTTGGATTTTAGGCCAATAATAACGGTTCGGGGTTGCCCGGGCCGATAGGTTACGGGTTTGTCGGGGCCAACCTGTTTGCTGGTGTAGGTTGAGTAGCGAACATTGCCTAGGTTCATCATGCGGCCGTAGAGGGTGTGCGTGTTGGACACATGATACTGGGCGCGCAGATTCAAAAGGGTGTGCCCGGGATAGCGGTCCGTATTGGTTTCATCCACATAGTAGCCCCCCACGTGCTCGCCTTCCAGGGCGATACTGGCGTGATGAACCGGTTGATACTGCAGCTCAGCGGTTCCTGTGGTGATGGGGGATCTGGCCACAGTGTTGCCGGTGTAATCACCGTCTTTATCCGTGAATGATCGGTAATAGTACCGAGTCAGCCCCACCCCCGTGTGCAACTGCCACTGGGTGTTTAGCTGGGCGTTAAGACCCAGTTCGAGCCCATCGTGTACGGTTGTCCCGGCGTTAATCGTGCGCCGTGTGTTTGTATCCGTTATGGTGAGAATATCATTGTTAATCACCATGTGGTAGGCGGCGGCACTGTAGGTGAGGGCTGGGGTAAAGCTACCCCGGATTCCGCTTTCAACAGCGGTTGTTTGGACGGGTTTGAGTTGATCCGTCTGCAGGCTCTTGCCGGATCGAAACAATTCTCCGATGCCGGGGGCTCGAAACGATTGTCGGTAAGTGGTATAGGTGCTGTGGTTTGGCGATAGGGCGTAGATCACGTCGAACTTTGGGCTGGTTTGGGCGTAGGTTCGGACTTGGGAGCGTGGGCGCCGATGCATGGCCGTTTGCGGGGTTGTGAGTCGATCTGTATAGTCAATGGAAAAATAATCGTAACGCAATCCGCCGATGATGCGTAGGTTTTGGTGCTGCCACTCGGTATGGATATAGGGCGATGCGCTGAGCTGATTGGCTCGAAAGTCATAGTTTCGGGTGGGGGTTTGGGTTGTGTTGACAATCACAGAGCCCTGCGATTCGTTGGTTAATTGGTATTCGGTGTATGTGGATGGGGTATAGTCCAGGTCCAGACCGGTAATCAAAACGCGGGACTGATCAGCGGTTTGGTACCGGTGCTTAAGCAGTGCGCCATACGACTGAAAACGATAATCCCGATCATTGGGGTCATAGCTCAGCATCCAGCTGGGCATCAACTGCATGCGATTGCTGCGGAAAAAGGGGGTAATGGCCCATTCCTGGTGGGGGCTAGGGGTGTGTGTAATGGCCGTTGAAATGCGCAATGCTTGCACATCCCGTCGGCCTACGCTGTTGCGGTAATTGTTGTGATGGGGCCGGTGGTAATAGTCGGCGGCATTCAACGCGGATACGCCCCGTTGCTGGACCGACGTGTAGGCAATGTGGGTGACGGCATCCGTGGTCAGGCCAAGGGCGTGATCCAAGCGAATGCTGCCACTGTGTCGGGTATACGCCGCATGGTCTCGAAAGCCCGTACTTTGGGTGCTATTGGCATTGACTCGAATGCCCAGAGAATCGGTGATGGGACCGCCCACACTAGTTAGGAACCGGCGCCAGCCATAACTGCCCCACTCGGGATTGAGGGACCATGCCATAGCAGCCGGGGCTGGTTGGGTGATGGTATTAATAATGCCCCCAATGGAATCGCTGCCGTAGAGCGCCGATCCGGGGCCCTTAATCACTTCAACCCGGTGGGCGTGTGCAACATTCACTTCATACAAGGCATTGTGATTGAACAGGCCGGGGGGGCGTGTGGGGATACCATCTTCCAAAAATAAATACACGCCTTGGGTCGTGATGGGTTGCCGAATGGCGGTCATGTGGCCTTCGCCCCCTAAGTTGTTGACGTGCACGCCGGGGATCCGATTGAGCAATTCAGCGGGATGACTGGGCATCACGTGTGCAATATCGTCTGAATTGGCAACCCCAATAGCACCCGCAACGGCATGCTGATTTTGCGACTCTCGGATCCCTGTTACCACAATGGGGTCTAGGGTTCCGTGTGCCAGTTGGCTCCATCCTAACAGTAACATTATTAAACCATGCACCCACGGTGCTTCTAAATACGTGCGAATCATACAACGCCCTCCAAATTATTCCAGTAAAACGATTGAGCGTCGTTAAGCGGGCGGGGCTCGGGTGTGGGTGATCTGAACAGGGTCCGCATACCCCCCATATACGGGCCCGGCTGTCCGTGGGCAGCTGGGGGTTGCCGCATGGAATCGGGGATCGGTTGGGGTCATCCCATGGGCATGCGTGCTGGTTCGCACAGTCTGAGCGTCTAGGCTATCTGTTGCTGTTTGGGCTTGAATTGTTTTTTTGGCTAGCCAAATCCCGCCGTGACTGGGGCCAAATCCAGCGCCGGAACAGACAATATCAGTCGCTGCATTGGCCACGCTGCCTGCACTCGGAATGGGGAGTGTGGGTGTCGCACTGATTAAACCCAGGATTAAGCCCGCAGCAACCCAGCCACGCCAATGACGGAGGCTGCGGATCATTATGCTATAGTTTGGCGAGCTCTTTATCGGCTTCGCATGCGGCAATACTGTGAACGCCGCCATCCACGTGCAAGTTCTCCCCGTTCACCGCTGTGGATAAATCAGACAGCAAATACAGTCCCGATTTACCCACTTCTTCTAGGGTAATATTCCGGCGCATCGGGCTGCGCATTTCATTGATTTTTAATAATAAGTCAAAGCCTTTAATGCCTTTTCCAGCCAATGTTTTAATCGGGCCGGCGGATAAGCTGTTGACCCGAATTTGTTGGGGCCCCAACTCAGCGGCTAAGTACCGCACACTGGATTCGAGTGCCGCTTTGGCCACACCCATGACGTTGTAATACGGAACGGATTTTTCGCCACCAATAAATGTTAGGGCTAAAATGGATCCGCCGTTGGGCATGAGTTTTTTCCCCCAACGGGCCATTGGCAATAGGGAGTAGGCGCTAATGTCCAGTGCGAGCTTCCATCCATCGCGGGATGTATCGCTAAAATTGTTCGCTAAGTCTTCGGCTTGTGCATAGGCGACGGAGTGAACAATGAAGTCCAGCTGGCCAATTTGGGACTCGTACGCTGAAAATACGGCATCAATGGCCGCATCACTGGTGACATCGCATTCCATTAAGAATTTAGAATTAAAGGATTCGGCCACAGGCCGTACGCGTTTTTCCATCACGGGTCCGGCATAGGTGAAGGCCAATTCGGCGCCATGGTCGTGCAGTTCTTTGGCAATACCATAGGCAATGCTGTGCTTATTGCCAACACCAAAAATTAATCCCTTTTTTCCTTTCATTAGTGGCTCTGCCATGTTGTCTCACACTCCTTCAATATTTAATGTAAACGTTTAGTCTCCAATTATACCGTTAATTGGAAATAGCCGTCTACTGGTTGGGGCTGTATTTGGCTGCCAATTCAGATAATTCGTCAGCGGTATTGACGCCCATAGCCTCGGTGGGGTCGTCGGTACACACGCTGGATATAGTCCTGTGATGGGTGTGCAAATTGCCAATCACATCGGTCAGGTAATATTCGCCTTGGGCATTAGCACAGGTGAGCGTTTGAATGCTATCCACCAATGCGGCACGATTAAACACATAAATCCCCGCATTAATTTCGGTGATGGCCAATTGCTCTGGGCTGCAATCTTTGGCTTCTTGAATGCCAATCAGATCGCCGGACGCATTGCGAATGATTCGCCCATAGGCCCCGGGGTCGGTCAGTTGGGTGGTGAGCACCGTTGCATCGGCCGATGCTGTGTGATGGGTGTTGAGTAAGTTCAACAGGGTACGGGATGAAATTAACGGGCAATCCCCAGGTAAAATAACGACGGTGTGTTCATCCGGGGTCACGGTTGTGGTCAGGGCTTGTTGGACGGCGTGGCCGGTCCCTAGCTGCTCGTGTTGGATGCTGTATTGAATGGAATAGTCTTGGGTAGCGCGTTGAACGGCGCTGGCTTGATAGCCCACAACGAGGTGGTAGCGATGGTCAGTGTTTGTGTTGAGGGATTGCAGGGTGTCCAGAATGTGATGCAACAGGGGTTTGCCATGCAATGGATGCAGGACTTTGGGTAAATCGCTGTTCATGCGGGAGCCTTTTCCGGCGGCCAATACAATGAAACTGGTTGTCATAGTCACTATCAGTATACTAATAGTTTTTCAGTTTGTATATTTGTATAATAAGCATCATGGTATTTCCAGCTATTAATCCCGTGGCGATTCAACTAGGCCCGGTGGCTATTTATTGGTATGGGGTGATGTATGTGTTGGGTATTGGGCTCAGTGCCTGGGTGTTGTATCGGCCGGTGACTCGGCAAATGCGATGGGACTTGGATCTGTATTTGTCGTGGATCACCGCACTGATTATTGGCATCGTTGTTGGCGGGCGATTGGGCTACGTTGTTTTATATGATTGGGCCTATTATATGCATCATCCGGTGGCGATTTTGCATGTTTGGACTGGGGGCATGAGTTTTCATGGCGGGCTTTTGGGGGTGTTGGTGGCCACGGCGTGGGTGGCGAAGCGCGAGCGCGTGCGGTGGTTGCACTTGGTCGATTGGTTGAGTTTTGGGGGAGCCATTGGTGTATTTTTTGGGCGATTGGGCAATTTTATTAATGGTGAGTTGGTGGGGCGGGTGACAACGGTACCCTGGGGCCTTGTTTTTCCGCATGTGGGTCCGGAGTTTCGGCATCCGTCGCAGTTGTATGAGGCGGGGTTAGAGGGCCTTGGTGTGGGTGTGTTGGTTTGGGCTGTGCACCGATTCTTTCGATTGAAACCGGGTCAATTGGCGGCTATCTATTTAATGGCATATAGCCTGGCTCGGTTTGTGTGTGAGTGGTTTCGTCAGCCGGATCCGCAGTTGGGGTTTGTGTGGGGGGTGTTGTCGATGGGGCACGTGCTGAGCCTTGTGGGTGTGGCTATTGGGGTGTTGGTATTTTATGGGTGTAGCCGTCGGGAGGCCTAAGCCGTTACAGAAAGCAATCTAAAAAATGGTACAATAACAAGCACATGACGGATTCTGTGCAGACAACATTGTTTACGAATAGTCTGGCTGCGAGCATTATGGCCAAGCAAAGTTTGGATCTTGAGGCACTCGCTCAGGTCGCTGAGCAGGTGTTTCAGTGTTTGAAATCGGGGCATAAAGTGCTCTTGGCCGGCAATGGGGGCTCTGCGGCGGATGCCCAGCATATTGCGGCTGAGTTTACGGGTCGCTTTTTAAAGGATCGTCAGCCATTGCCGGCCATAGCCTTAACGACGGATACCTCGGCCATAACAGCCATTGGCAATGACTATGGGTTTGAAGCGGTGTTTTCCCGGCAAATTCAGGCCTTGGGTCAGCCCGGTGATGTGTTTTTTGCGATTAGTACCAGTGGCAATTCGCCCAATTTGCTGGCAGCCATTGAAGCCGCCCAAACAGCCGGTGTGAGCACCGTGGGGGTAACGGGTAAAGACGGCGGCGCCATTCGCACCATGGTGGATCACAGCATTCATGTGCCCCATCCCGATACACCGCGCATTCAGGAGACGCATATTATGGCGTTGCATATGATGTGTGAGTGGGTGGATTACCGACTTGGCGTTGCGTAAGGCCTTGTTTGTGGATCGCGATGGCACCTTGATTGAGGATGTGCCATACAGCGAAGATCCGATGGCGATGACCCTTTTGCCCACAACCATTCCAGCACTCAAAAAAGCGACCTTGTCTGGATTTTTATGCATCATCGTTACCAATCAATCGGGCATTGCCCGGGGGTTGATGACCGAATCGGGGTTTTGGGCTCGGCAGCATCGGCTCTTGGCCATGTTATTGGCCCAAGGAATTGAAATTGTGGATACCTTGTTCTGTCCGCATCACCCCACAGCGGGTGTGGTGCCGGGCTATTCGCAAGCGTGTGACTGCCGAAAGCCCAATCCGGGCATGCTGATAACCGCCATTGAGCGGCATGGGATTGATCCAGCCAGTAGTTACATGGTGGGGGACAAAGTGAGCGATGTGGAAGCGGGTCAGCGGGCGGGTGTTACGGGTATTTTAATCGAAGATCGGGCGGCGCATGCGGCGTGTCCACTGGGGACCCCGTATTATCCCAATATTGGGCAAGCGGTCGACGCCATTCTCGCATGATTGGGTTGGTATCCAACGGCTATGGGGAAGATGCGATTGCGGCATCCATGGCCCAAGCGTGGGCGGGTCAAGCGGACGTTGTTGCGGTGGCCTTGGTGGGCGATGGGGCGCATTATGTCCGGGTGGGGGTGCGTCCAGCGGCCACGTTTCCGGTGCTCCCCAGTGGCGGGTTTGTGCGCTCTTGGCGTCAATTGGTGGGGGATGTAAGTGCGGGTTTATTGAGCCTAGTATTTCGGCAACGGGATGCCATTCGTCAGGCATTTACTGGGGTCGATCGGGTGGTGGTTGTGGGGGATGTGTGGGCGTTGATGGTAACGCGGTGGGCGGTGGGCCGGCCGGTGTGGTTTTTGCCCACAGCGAAGAGCCATCGGTTTATGCGGCACAGTTGGTTGGAGTGTTGGCTCATGCGGCGGTGGTGTGAGCGGGTCTTTCCCCGAGACTTGGAAACGGCCGATGATTTGCGTGTGGCTGGGGTTTCTGCGGAGTATGTGGGTAGCCCGGTGATGACGGTGTCTCCGCCGGTGGACACGGTACCGGTTGGTCCGCGCTACATTGGGATATTGCCGGGTTCTCGGGATGAAGCGTATGCCAATTTGGAAAAAATAATCGCACATTTAGCGGATTGTTTGGGGGAGTATCAGCTGTTAATTGGGGCCCCGCCGCAATTGGATGCCCGTCGATTGCGTGCGATTGCCCCCCCGTCGGCGGTGTGGACCCAGGACATGGCCACGGTGATTGAGCAAAGTGGCGTTGTAATTGGGATGGCGGGTACGGCCAATGAGCAGGCGGCGTTGTATGGGCGGACGGTGCTGGTATTTCCAGGAACGGGTCCGCAAACAACAGCCAAGCGGTTTCGAGAGCAGGCGCAGTTGATTGGGCCACGGATTCAGTGCGTGGCCGATGATCCAGCGGCGGTGTGTGCGGCTGTGGCACAGCATTGGGAGTCGCCAAGCCCGATTGATTGGTCGGTGAGTGGCTTGTTTGCCCAGCGCATTGTTTGCTATAATTCTCAGCCAGGAAAGTACAATGACAGGGATGCATGAAACGGTAATTTGTTCAGATTCAGCCAGCATTGGAGCGGGGCTTAGTATGGGGCCATTTGGTGTGATTCATGCGGAGGCTCGGATTGGGGATCGGTGTGTATTTGGGCAAAGTGTGATGATTGGCAGCCGGGTGGTTATTGGTCATGGGTGCAAGATTCAGAACAATGTGTCGGTGTATGAGGGGGTTGTTTTGGAAGATTATGTGTTTTGTGGGCCCTCGATGGTGTTTACCAATATCAAAAACCCCCGCTGCGAATTTCCGCAGGCGGACACGCAGTATTACATCAAGACGGTGGTGAGGCGGGGGGCGTCGATTGGGGCGAATGCTACGATTGTGTGTGGGGTGACGATTGGGCGGTATGCGTGCATTGGAGCGGGTGCTGTGGTGGTGGATGATGTGCCGGACTATGCGGTTATTGTGGGCAATCCGGGGCATTGTATTGGTTGGATGAGTGCGGGGGGTATTCGCATGGTGTTTGATGCGGATGGGTATTTTGTGTGCCCCAAAAGCGAGGAGCGGTATCATCAACAGGGGGATCGGGTGGTGCGTATTGCGTCGTGATTGACGGTGAAGCAACTTTCTAGACGGTGACTTACTATAGTTTATAGTTTATAGTAAACTATAAATAAAAAAGAATCTTCAAATGCCTAAAACAAATACAAAACAACGAATATTGGATTATGTTGCTCAGTTTGGGGAGGTGAGTCCCCATCAGTTGGTGACCTATTTAGGTATTTCGCCGCAAGCGTTGTTTCGGCATTTGAAAGCCTTGATGGAATCCAATCAACTGACTAAACTCGGGGCGCCGCCCAAAGTGTATTATCGGATGGCTGCGCAGCGGATGACCGAGCCTGAGATTGCGATTTCAGAAGCCGATCGTCACCAGTTGAGTCAATTTTATTATGTGAGTCCAATTGGGGATAGCTACGAGGGCCTTGCCGCTATGGTTGCCTGGTGTGAGCGGCAAGGGTTGCCCATTCAAAAGACAATCGAAGAATACAAAACAACGGTAGCCAAATACGATCAATATAAATCCGAGGATCGAATTAACGGCATTCAAAAAATGAACGATACATTTAAAGTGGTGTATCTTGATGCGATGATTTATTTTGATTTTTATGCGATTGAGCGATTTGGAAAAACGAAGCTGGGTTATCTGTTGTTATATTCAAAGCAAGGCCAATCGGTTGCTTTTATGAAGCAATTAATCCATGCGATTAAGCCCAAGATTCAATCATTAGTACAAACTGGCGGGTTTGATGCTATTGCATTTGTGCCACCGACAGTCAAACGTGAGATACAAGTTATGAAATTAATTGAGAAAGAATGTTCATTTGGTTTGCGTGTTATAGTGATTGAAAAAATTAAAACCCCCATTGTGGTTCCTCAAAAAACGCTAAATAAGCTGCCCGATAGAATTCAAAATGCTAGAAATACGCTGTTGGTGACAGAAAAGCATGCCTTTAAGTCAGTATTATTAATTGATGATGCGGTTGGATCGGGCGCAACGCTCAATGAGGTTGCGAAGCAGCTAAAAGACAAGGGGGTTGCCAAGCATGTCGTTGGATTAGCCCTAACAGGTAGCTTCAAAGGGTTTGATGTTTTAAATGAAGTTTGATCGCATCAACTGTTTATAGTTTATAGTAAACTATAAATAAAAAAGAATCTTCAAAATAGTGGATTATGTTGCTCAGTTTGGGGAGGCGAGTCCCCATCAGTGGCCAAGCATGGTGTTGGATTAGCCCTAACAGGTAGTTAATCTTATTTAAAATAAACATAATACAAAATAGATTTATTGTTATATGTAGTTCCTTTATTAATTACAAAGTAAATATAATTGTTTACTTTGTAATTAGTACATTGAAGTAAATCCGAAATGCTATCAAATTGTGTCGAGTCTGCTGGATCCCATAGACGCTTCTTATTGCATTCCAAAATCCAGTTACAAAGTTCTTCGTCCACATCCTCAACAACAGCCGCTGCTTTAATATGTGATTCATTTGCCCAAGCATTATTTTCCTTGCAATTTGTATTATAAAAATTTATGTACTTGTTATAAAAAACCTTAAAAGTGTCATAATTATCTTGAAATTTTAATTTATTGTCACGGATGTTGTTTTTACAAAACTTATTATTTTTAAAATTATTGTTTTTTAATTGTTCGAATTGGATTTCACACCGTTCAAAGCAGCCGTTAAAGTACTCAAGCCAATTCACCCAAGTGTCGATTTCAGGAGGTCCTATTATAATAGTACGTTCTGAGATGGTTTTGGCCAGACTGTTTGAAATGGCATCGCAGACGCAGGCATACCATTCTAGGTTGTTTACAAGGACTTTTTTGTGTTCTTCGTTGCTTTCGTTTTCTATGTAGCTAGCCAGAGTGTCAATTGTTTTTTCTGAAATTTTCAGAGTCTTTAGTTTCTCTAATTTGGTTTCTAGTTCATATTTTTTCTGAAGAATCTCCGGATCAGAAAAGATAGTGACTTCAGCATACGCATCAGCCGGCTGATCAAACAAAAGCGGTGAGGGTGTCGCGGGGTTAATCGCAATCTCGCGCTCATTCAATGGAGTCGTATTGATTGGTACGGAACATGTAGACCATACGGAATGTGTGGAACAAAAAGCACATGTAAGCAGATCGAACATTAGGTTCTCCTCGTGAATAGTGAAATACAAAAAATATTTAGTCAGCGTATCGAATGAGCACCCAGTCTGTCAAATCACCACAGCATCTTCGATCCGAATTCCCAGCGTTTCTTCGTACACGGTGCCGTCCAGGGTCATGCGAACATGGCCATAAAACCCAGGCTCAATCGTGATCGCCATGCCGGCGGACAAGGGCTTATCTTTGTAGCTGCGTGCGGGGTCCCCATCATGAACGGTATAGCCAATTAAATGGCCCACATTATGGGGCCGTTGATCATAGTCTTGGGTCACGGTGCCGCCATGGCGAATAATGTCTGTTTGGACAGCGTGCTGGATGGCCCCCCAACAATGGGTGTTGAGGGCATCAATCGTGACGCCCGGTTTGGCCAACGCCGTGGTGCTGGCTTTGACCGTTTCAACAATGCCATGCAAGCGCGCTTGAAGCGGGTTTAAGGTGCCGGATACTGGGACCGTTCGGCTGACATCGCTGCACATACCACGCCATCGCAACCCAAAGTCCAGCAAAACCAGAGCCTTGGGATCCAGAGGCGCATGGTTGGCTGAGTAATGCAAGGTTGTGGCATTGGCCCCATTGGCCACAATGGGGGGGAAGCTGAGTCCATAAGGGGTTGTTTTGAGCAGTTCGCCAATTAAGGCCCCCGCTAAGTCCGTTTCGGAGGCAAACGTCGACCACTTGGATTGCACGGCGGCAAAGGCAGCAACTGTTTTTTGATACGCATGGTCAAAGTCCGCTTGGTCAATGGAATCCAACACAAAGCGTTCCGGCCACAATGCCTCTTGAATGTTGGTAATCATGCAATCGGGGTGCTGATCGGTCAGTGCTGTTTTGAACTCCCATAAGTAATCGGGAATGGGGCTGTCTGAGGCATGCCAGTGGCAGCCAACCGTGTTGGCGTGATCGCGGATCCATGGATACAAGCCAGCGATATCGCGGATGTGCTCAATACCGGAGTAAGTGCGCACATCGCGTGCATCGTCAGGGTTGTCGCAGCTGAGCCGATGGCCCTCCCAAAACTCATGCTTGGGATCTTGCTTGGGTAAAAACAAATAGTCTGTGTCCGCATCGCAGTACAGGACGCATCCGGGTTGATTAATGCCGGTAAGATATAAAAATAGGGGGTCTTGATGAATGGGCGTATGAACATGCACCCAGGGAATG
>Ga0181575_10000338_pt1 | contig 34032 bp, 25 predicted proteins | sample 101ome_23_FD_145599 | JGI IMG/M metagenome (GOLD analysis project Ga0181575, IMG submission 145599) | Coastal salt marsh microbial communities from the Groves Creek Marsh, Skidaway Island, Georgia - 101411CT metaG (spades assembly) | ecosystem: Environmental > Aquatic > Marine > Intertidal zone... | reverse complement strand
GCGAATGAATTCGGACCCAGGATTTCCCCATTTCATCGAGCCGGTTCGCATCATTAAGGAAGAATGAGTGCGTGTGATGTGGCGGGATGATTTCGCAGAGCGTTCCGTTGCGCTGGCGCGGAAGGGATTGAACCAGGCGTGGACTTCGATTCCGCGACGATGAGCTTCCTGAACGGCAAACTCGAGCGGATCATATCCATCGGAAGGGCCGACTCCCATTTTTCCCGTGAGGAAGAATGACCATGGCTCGATGCTCGACTTGTAGAGGGCATCGCACTCGGTACGGACTTGCAGAACGACCGCATTCAGCCCGGTGGCGGCGGCGAGATCGAGCAAGCCGATGAGCTCGGCACGTTGCTGAGCAGGGGTGAGGGTGTAGGTCGAGGGCCAGTCGATGTTGTGGACGGTGGCAATCCAGGCAGCGCGAAATTCACGCTTCGGTTCTGGCACCTTCGCTTTCACAGGCAGATACTCCGCATGAAGCGGAGTAGACGTGAGCGCCAACCCCGTAGCAACCAGAAGACAGAATGACAGTTCGTTCATCTAAGAGGTTGAAAAATGTTAAGTATAAGGCTGAGAAGGCGGCACGGCAAACGGAACCGTATGCCGGAATTAGGAACAAATCGGGGCGATTTTTGACAGGGGAAAGCTCACTTTTTTGCGGTAGAAAGCAAAGTGTTCACTTCGGCTGTCCACTGCTCATACCCAAAATCACTGAGGTGAAGCCCGTCTTCGATAAACCATTTGGGGTCTGGGGCACCTCCTGTGCCCTTCAGCATCGGAGTAGCAATGTCGACAAAGTAAAAGTGTTTTTCCTGCTCGCACTGCGCTGCGACAAGGTCGTTCGCCTTCTTCATTTCTGTCCAGAGTCCCCAGCGCTTCTGGCTGGGCTTGATCGCGATGAAAAGAACGGGCACATCAGGGTGTGCAAGTTTGAGAAGGGCAGTGAGGCTCTTGAAGTCGTCAGCAACCTGTTCTGGGCTAAGGCCATTGGAGATGTCATTCTCGCCGGCGTAAAGCACGATGGCTTCCGGTTTGTGAGGGAGAAAAAGCCGGTCAAAGTAGTGCAGCGAATCACCGATGGTCGAACCGCCGAATCCATTATTCACCGTTGATTGCTCGCTCCAGGAATTCTCGAGCTTCCACTTGCGAATGCTGGAACTGCCGACAAATAAAAGCGTGCCCGAAGCGGAGGGTGACTCGGCGTCACGCTTTTCGAAAGCGGCGATGGATTTTTCAAACCGTTCGGGGCCTTTTGAGTCATCGGCTTGTGATGGGAGAGCGGCCAGGGCGAAGGCGAGAAGAAAAACTGGGGGCAGAAATGGCTTCATTTGTGCGGGAGCGTAGCACGAATCGTGCGTGGGTGAATACTTTTCCGAAACACTTTCTGGAAGGAGTTGATACGGTCACTTGCGTTTCCAGAAAGGAGGTCGAAACTGGAAAAAGATGTCGGATGCGGAAGCAAAGAGTCACAAGCAAATCGAGGTCGAGACCATTCTCGAGGCCCTCGAGAGTGGTTCGTCTGACCGCATTGCTGCGATTGCAGAGGAGGCTCATCCCGGAGATGTCGAGCAGGCATTTGAGCGCCTCGTTGAGGGAGACCGTGAGGAGGTTCTTGATTCTCTGCCGGTCGAAGTTCTTTCGGAATGGGCCGACTATTTGCCTGCCTCTGACGTGGAGCATCGACTGAATTCATTGCCCAAGGTCGAGCAGCGTGAGGTGCTTGATTCCCTTTCCGACGACGAACTTGTCGACCTGTTGCAGGAGATCGAGGAAGACGATCGACCGCAGTATATCGAGCTTCTCCCCGAGGAAAAACGTCAGGTCTCGGAAGACCTGATGCGGTATCCCGAGGAGACCGCAGGTGGTCGCATGACGATGGCGATGGCTACGATCACCGAAGGGATTTCGGTGAAAGACGCGTTGGAAGAACTGCGGGTCGTTCGTGACGAAGCTGAAATTCTCAGTCGCATCTACGTTGTCGATGAGGATCGACGCATCTTGGGAAAAGTTCTGCTGCGTGACTTGGCCTTCAGTACTTGGGATACTCCCATCCGGGAATTGATGGACGATGATCAGATCGCCATCGAAGCGATGGCGGATCAGGAAGAGGCCGCGCAGATGATCGCCCGCTACGACCTTCTCGCTCTTCCGGTGGTGGATGAGGAAAAGCGCCTGCTCGGAGTCATCACCCACGATGACGCTCTCGAGATCCTGGAGGAAGAGTCGACCGAGGATATGGAGAAAATCTCCGGTATCGGTGGTGATCGAGGAGACCATGCCTATTTGCAGACTGGTGTGATGGCTCACTTTCGCCGTCGCTTTGGCTGGGTCCTTGTCCTGGGATTTCTGGCTCTGGCCTCGGGATTCGTTCTCCACGGTTACGAGAACGTGATGACAGCCTACTTTGTTCTGGCAATTTACTATCCGATGGTCGTTGCTGCCGGTGGAAATACCGGTGCTCAATCAGCAACCATGGTGATTCGCGCCATGTCGCTAGGGGAGTTGGATAGCAGGGAGTTTGGGCGAGTTGTCTGGAAAGAGAGTCGGGTTGGGATCTTGCTGGGGGTATTTTTGGGACTGTGTGTTGCTGTTCAGGTGTATTTCTTTCTTCCGGAGAGATTTGCTCCTGAAGGGCTGTCCATGGGATTGGTGAGCTTCGTTGTTGCGGTCGCTCTGACCCTGCAGATTTTCACGTCGACTTTGTTTGGGGCGCTTCTCCCGATTCTGGCTCGAATTCTCAAGCTTGACCCTGCTGTTGTAGCATCTCCGGCGATCACGACGATTGTCGATGTGAGCGGTTCAGTGATCTACTTCACGATCGCCAAGATTGTCTTCTTTTAGCGATCACGCCCTTTCGGGCCTTTTCCCTTGCACTTGCCACCGACCATGGGTGGGCGCTTGCCTTCAGCGAGGGAAGCAAATTCATCGAAGCTGAGGTGAGAGTTTCGATCCTCATCGAGTCGACCGCGAAGCCGCTTTCCTCCAACGAGCCGACTACGGCGCGGAGAATAGGGGCGGAATCTTCTACGACAAGGACTCTCATAATATTGCGGCTCGGGTAACCTACCAGATTCGGGCGGGAGGGATTAGGAAAAGATGAGGATTTGAAACTAGTCTCGCCCTCCTGAGTGACGTGATCGAGGCAGTGTTCGTGTTTTTCCCGGCGATTCAATCTTCCTAAAGTCATCGCATGCGACAGAGCGCCTGCCTCCTCATTTCGATTCTACTCCTTTCTTGTGGAGCACTTTCCGCAGCTGATTGGCCTATGTGGCGGCATGATGCCGGTCGAACAGCTGCTTCACCGGGCACCCTGCCCGAAGCTCTGGAGGTAATCTGGTCTCGGGATCTGCCGGCTTCAGAGCCCGCTTATCAGGACGCGCGACTTCAGTTTGATCGTGTCGCGGAACCCATCGTTGTCGGGAAAAGATTGATTGTCGGATCAAATTCAACCGACAGAGTTGCCGCCTTTGACACTGAGACCGGAGAATTGATCTGGGAATTCGCCACCAACGGGCCGGTTCGTTTTGCTCCTTTAGGGGGAGAAGGCCGCGTCATTTTCGGATCTGACGATGGCTGCGTGTATTGTCTCAAGCTCCGTGACGGATCTCTGGTTTGGAAAAAGCGCGCCGTTCCTTCCGAGCGTCTCGTCCTCGGAAACCAGCGTCTCATTTCTGTCTGGCCAATACGGGGCGGTCCGGTTTTGCAGGAGGGAAAAGTTTATTTTACCGCAGGTGTCTGGCCGCTCGAAGGAACTTTTATTTTCTGTGTCGATGCAAAGACGGGGGACACGATCTGGAGAAATGACAGCTCTGCCTACCTCTATGGGATTCATCCGCACAACGCGGAAGCATACGGTGGCGTGGCACCGCAGGGCTACCTCCTGCTGGATGGAGAAGACCTTGTTGTTCCCTGCAGCCAGGCCTATCCAGCACGCTTCAATCCGGAAACGGGTGAGCTGACAGATTTCGCTCTCCCTGCTCCCGGGCGCCTTCCCGGTGGGTGGTTTGCCTCCACTCCGGCGGAGGAAGAGGCTCTCAAGCTCCGTCGTCGCGGTCTTTTGTTTGATGATGAAGTGAATAAAAAACCGCACGAAGACAAGATGCGGTCGGAAGGTGTCACCGGCGTTCGCAACACGATTCGAACTCGTGATACAGAAATTTCTTTCCTGAAGAAGTTGCCCGGAGTCGAAGGCGAAATTGGATCGCTTCTCAGTGCAGACGGGAAGTTGTTTGCCGTGACGAAAGAAAATCGTCTTTACGCACTGGGTGCTTCCTCCGGAAAACCGACTCACCACCCAATTGATTCTCCATCTTCGACTGGGGAGAGCGAATCGCCTTTTCCGAGAGAAATTACCCTGCCTCGGCACGGATATGTTGTCGCGTATGGAGTCACCGATGTGGCATCGCTTTCGCATATCGCAAAGGGCACTGACCTTCCAATTACCAGCGTGGTTCCAGATGGAGAGAAAGCGCAGGCTTTGCGCGGAGAGAACCACCTTCCGAGCAAAATTCACGTGATCTCAGGCAGCAACTTCACCGCAGGAGGTCCGGCCCTTTCGTTTCCGCCCTACTTTGCTTCCCTCGTATGGGTTGATGAATCAGTTTCATTGAAGCCAGAAGAATTTGCGGCGCTCCATAAATCGCTGCGCCCCTTCGGTGGAATGCTTCTTACGAAAAATCCGGAAATCGCTTCCCTGGCGGAGCAGCATCCTGATTCGATTGCTGTCAGAACTGTGGGAGATGAATGGTCTGTGATCGAACGCTCCGGGTCACTGCCCGGCACCAAAAACACCCAGGCCGACTGGGCCACCAGTGAGGATCAACTCGTCAAAGCGCCCTTTGGTCTGCTCTGGTTTGGCGATTCCGTTACTCACTTCAAGAGATCGCCACAGCCGAAGTTTATCGACGGGGTCATGATTTCGAATCCGAAAGATTGGACCGACGCGTCGACCCGACAGGGAAAGGTCGATTACCGCCTGCTCGAGACCACTTTCACGGATGCCTACACCGGCCGGGTTTTGGCTGCCGAGGAAGAGCCCGAGTTGAGGCAAAGTTTTTCTGAGTTCGACAACAAAACGATACAACCGTCGCAATATCGTCCTCCCAGACAGAAAGACGATTGGAAGCCCGATGCCCCTCGGGCCGGGGAGCGCATCAATCCGATGACCGGAGAAACCGAACCCCGCACTTTCCCCAAGAGCTATGGTTGTGATGGGGGTTTCGATTACGGATTTGTCTATTCGATGAGAAGCGGAACCCCTGCCGTCTATGACAAAACGGTCGAGAGCGGAACGATCAACATCAGCGGCCCGCGGAGCGGTTGCACGAATAGCGTTGTCCCCGCCAATGGCATATTGAATCTCCCGTATTTTTACGAGGGGTGCACCTGCAGCTATCCTCTCCCTATGTCGCTCGCTCTTGTCGGCATGCCGGAAACGTTCGAGCAATGGGCATCGTGGGGTGAGGTCCCGGCGGAAGAACTCTCGGGCAAGATCCAGCGAGTTGGCCTCAACTTTGGCGCGCCTGGTGATCGCACAACCCGCGACGGAACCCTCTGGCTCGATATCCCCAACGTCGGCGGTCCATCACCAGCGATCGAGGTGACGACCGATCCACCTCTGGAGGAACTCTCTCTGCACTATCGACATTCCGTTTTTCTCACGGGAGGAGGAAAGGGGTGGCCATGGGTCGCCGGTTCTGGAGTCGCGGGGGCTAAAACAGTGAGGCTCGATGGCGTGAAACCGGGGACTTATCGTATTCGAATCACGTCTTCGGAAATTTCATCCTCTGGCAAAATCCCCGGCCCGCTCGCGCCGGACGCGCCCGCAAAGTTTTCGACCTGGGATGGAAAAGAAATCGAAGTGGGGGATGATGGAAAACTCTCGGTCGAGCTTCCTGATTCAGAAGGGAAAATTCTCCTGCTGCACGGGATGGAAATCATTCTCGCAGAGCTGCCGGTCACGGAAATTCCGAAGTGGTGAGAGCTCCACGCACACCCAACCCCTTTGACTCGACGAATTGACCCTGCTGGGTCATCGACTACACCCTCATGGATCTCAAAAGGGGAGGCCACCGCCTGCTCCGCCACCGCCGAATTGCTTCATCATTTTGCTCATTTTGCCTTTGCTGCGCATCATCTTGCGCATCTGGCCGAATTGTTTGAGCAGCGCATTGACTTGAGTGACGCTGGTTCCGCTGCCGGCGGCGATGCGTTTGCGACGGGACGCCTTGATGATTTCGGGACGGGTTCGCTCTCTCGGCGTCATGGAGAGAATGATGGCTTCGAGGTGTTTCATTCGCTTTTCGTCGAGGTCGACGCCCTGCAATTTGTCCTTCATTCCGGGAATCATCCCCATGAGACTTTGCATGCCGCCCATGCGATTCATCATTCGCATTTGAGCGAGAAAATCTTCGAAATCGAATTTGTTTTTCTTCATCCGCTCGGCCATGCGGAGCGCTTCATCCTGATCGACAGCTTCAGCGGCGGCTTCGACGAGTCCAACCACGTCGCCCATGCCGAGGATTCTTCCGGCCATTCGATCAGGGACGAAAGCTTCGAAGTCGGACATCTTTTCACCAACACCGACAAACTTGATCGGCTTCTGGGTGATGCTTCGCATCGAGAGCGCGGCCCCTCCTCGGGCGTCACCGTCGAGCTTGGTGAGAACGAGTCCGGTCACGCCGATCTGCTCGTCGAAGGTCTGGGCAACGCTGACAGCCTGTTGGCCGGTTGCGGAGTCAGCAACGAGTAGGGTTTCTTTCGGATCGAGAAAATCGCGGACGTCTTTGAGTTCCTGAATCAGGGCGTCGTCGACTTCCTGGCGACCGGCGGTATCGAAAATGATGACCGTTCCGTTCTGATCATCGGCCCATTTGAGTGCCTGCTTGGCGACTTTGAGAACGCTTTTCTCTCCGGCTTCGGGTCGGAAAACGGGAACGTCTATCTGTTTTGCGAGGGTTACAAGCTGGTCGACAGCAGCAGGGCGGTAGAGGTCGCAGGCAACGAGAAGAGGACGCCGACCTTCTTTGCGGAGATGGAGCGCCAGCTTGGCGGAGGTGGTGGTTTTACCTGCTCCGTTGAGACCAACCATGAGGATGCGCGCGGGCGGATTCAGATCGAGTGGGGCGGCGTCGCCTCCGAGGAGCTCGGCCAGTTCGTCGTTGAATATTTTGACGATCTGTTGGCCTGGCTTGATGCTTTTCAGCACCTTTTCACCCATCGCCTGTTCTTTGACCTTGGCGATAAATTCTTTGGCGACGGAAAATTCTACGTCAGCTTCGAGCAGTGCGAGTCGGACTTCGCGGAGGGCGTCGGAAATGTTTTTTTCCGAAAGCTTGCCGTGGCCGCGAAGCTTTTTGAAAGTTTCCTGAAGGTTGTCTGAAAGAGAGGAAAACATGATGATCGTGCTGCGCGCGGTGAAAGGTGGTAGGTGAGAAGGTAAGAAAGTGCAGGGATCCGCTTCGCGGATTTGGAAAGGGGCTTTGTTAGAGGGACGCAGTTGGTGTTTCCTCGCCTTCTTCTTTCGGCTCGACGGTTGGTTTGTCCATCGTTTCGTTGCTTCCGGGCTTGGTGATCTCGCTGGAAATGTAGTCGGCGAGGAGGTCGACTTTAAACTCCCATCCGATAATCTCAGCGTCTTTGTTTCCTGCATGACGGAAGCCGACCTGAACGGCGCAGTGTTCTTGACGCAGCCGCTGGGGAATCTGGTAGGTGACGATTCCACTGTCGGCATCGAAGGTATGGGGAACTTTGCCGAATCCGGTAATTCGCAGAGAGATGGTCTCAGCGCGGACTCCTTCGAGCTTGGCGAGATTCACTTCAATGAGAGGCATGCGATTGCCGACAATGGATCCGGAGGGTGGCTTCACGGTAATGAGCGGATCTTCGACTTCGCCTTCTTCGTTTCTGCTCTCGGTCATGAGCTTGCGTCCGGACGAAGCGAGGTTTCCTCCGCCGAAACTCAGGGCGGGATCGAAATTGGCGAGGGTAGTTCCGTGAACGACATAGCGTCCTATTTCCATATCCTCGCTATCCCAGAGAGTCTTTTTGCCGTTCACGGTGAAGCAGGCTTCGTAGCCGAACTCTTTAGCCAGTTGGAGAACCTGGTCATTGTAGATACCGTAGGGGAAGGCGAAGGTCTTCAAGACGGCTCCGGTATCGCCGAAAGCTTGTTCAAGAAAGTTGTGGGAATCTTCGAGTTCTTCACGAAGCCAGGCGGTGTAGGCATCGTCTGATTTGCCGCGACGCTGGGACATATTCTGGTGACTCACGGAGTGACTGCAAATAGTGCCGCCGTTTGCAGCGAGTTCGCGAATTTCTTCGTGAGTCATCGATCGTCCGCCTACTCCCACATAGTTTTTGTAAAGAAAGACAGTAAAGGGATATCCGAATTCCTTGAGAACTCCGAGGGCGAGCGTGTTAGTGGCTTTCCACCCGTCGTCGATCATGATCATGACGCACTCGGCGGGGACGTTGGCTTTCGCCTGCTTCCAGTCGAGAAACTCCCGCATGCTGATCACGGGAAGATCAGCGTCCTTGATAGCCTGCATTTGCGAGCGGAAATCGTCGATGTTCAGGATCATGTCGTTGTTGGAGCGACCTTCAGTAAAATCGTGGTAACCAAGAATGGAGATGCGGGCGTCCTTGTTCACGATCGGTTCCATCGCTACTGGCTCGGGTGGTGGCGGAATATCGGCAGGATCGATCGGTGGTTCGGCATTTTCGTCAACAACTTCCCGATCGAGGGCTTGTTTCACGGTATCGGCAAGAGAGGTCGCTTTTTCACACCCGGAAATCAGAAAGGAAAGGAAGAGGCAGGAAATGGCGAAGTGACGCAGAGAAATTTTCATGAAACGAAGTGGATCGTTTGTTGTCGTATTATAAAGCGTATCCGTTTCATGAAAACCGGGAAATGGTTTCTGTAAACTGCCCTCACAACCTGTATACGGGTTGCGAATCCCTCACGTGTGGGTTACGGATTTCAATAGTATACCAATCAATACCATGGCTGAACAAAATATCGAAATTACGGCATACCTGAAAACTTTTTGCGGTTGGAGCGAAGGAGTTCGCTCGATTTTCCGCAAGTATGGTTTGGACTACGAAGAGAAAGACATCATCAAAAATCCCGCTTTCCGCTGGGAAATGGAGCAGAAGAGCGGCCAGCCGCTGTCGCCCTGTGTCGTGGTAAACGGAACGATGCTCGCTGATGTAAGTGGAGAAGAGGTCGAGGCATGGATGATCGAAAACGGAGTTCTCGAAGGCAGCGACGCAGAGGCCGATGCGCCGATTGATTCTGCATGCACGGACGAGCAGCACGCCGCGATGGACGCTGCGGCACGCGCTGAAGGTGCGCCTAACGTTCGGATCATTGAGTAATTCCGGGATCAAATTCGACACCTTAATCCCGAACCGCTAATCGGATGCCGCCTGCAAAAAACACAAAAAAAGGCCTGGGTAAGGGCCTAAACGCCTTGATCAAAGCGCCCCAATCCGTGGCGGTGAAGTCGTCCGGAAATGCGGAGTCCGATGCGGGAACGGGGGAGCGCATCTTGCGAGTCGAGCTCGACAAGGTGGTTCCATCTCCTTTGCAGCCCCGGAAGCGATTTCACGAAGAGAATCTCGATGAGTTGGTGAAATCGATCCGCGAACACGGCGTGATCCAGCCGCTGATCGTTCGGAATGTGGAAGGGAAGTATGAGCTGATTGCGGGGGAGCGTCGCTGGCGTGCCTCGAACAAGCTCGGCCTCGATGAGGTTCCGGTGATTTTACGAGATGCATCTGATCGGGATGTTCTCGAGATGGCTCTGATTGAGAATCTTCAGCGCGAAGACCTCGATCCGCTGGAAGAAGCGGAAGCCTACGCTCGACTAGCCAAAGATTTTGGTCTGAAACAGGAGCAAATCGCACAACGCGTCGGCAAGAACCGAGCGACAGTTTCCAACTCGATACGCTTGCTTGACCTGGATGAGTCGGTGCAAACCCTGATTTCCCAGCGCCTGATCAGTCCGGGGCATGCGAAAGCGATTCTGGGAGCGAAGACCATAGCCGAGCAGCGTCTCCTCGCCGATATTGTGGTAAAGAAAAAGCTGAACGTCCGCGACACGGAGAAGCTCGTTTCCGAGCAGATCAACGGGAAGACCGCGACGAAGAAGGTTTCCAAGACAAAAGCTTCTCCGCAGGTCGAAGCCTACCTCCGGCAAATTCAGGATGAGTTACGAGGTCGTTTTTCCACCAACATCGCGATTCAGCATGGTGATAAGCGCGGCAAGATTGAGATCGAATACTACGGCAACGAAGATCTCGGGCGCATTCTTGAGCTGATGGGAATTCAGTTGGATTGATGATTCCGATGAGGACGTGTCTGGTTCCCTCTTTTCTATGTGGTCTCGCCATTCTCCTGACAAGCGGTTGCGGGAAAGCGTTACCGGAATTTTCAGAAGAGACGGCATTGGAAAATGAAGTTTCCGGAGAGCGTGCATTCAAGCATGTTGAGGCTTTGGTAGGAATTGGACCGCGTCCGGCTGGCTCGGATAATCTCGAGAAATCGCGTCTCTATATCGAAGAGAAACTCGCGGCCGCTGGATGGGAACTGCAGCGTCAGGCGTTTTCCAAGCGCACTCCGGACGGTGAAATCGAGTTCGTTAATCTGCGAGTACGCTATGGGAAAGGTCGGTGGGACGAGCCGATTGATGGCTTACTCTGTTCCCACTACGACACCAAGTTATACGAAGGCTTCGAGTTTGTCGGTGCAAACGATGCCGGATCAAGCACGGGTCTGCTGATTGAGTTGGCCTCCGTTTTAGCGGAGCAACCCTGGCTGGCTGAGCGACTTGAGTTGGTGTTTTTCGATGGAGAAGAAGCTTTCGGGCCTAATATTTCAGCGAGAGACGGGCTGTTTGGCAGCCGCTACTATGCTGCAGAATTGACACTGACAGACCGAAAAATCAGGCCGAAGTGGGGCGTTCTCCTGGATATGGTCGGCGATAAAGACCTGAAAATTCGGGCTGCGATTCAAGTGCCGGGAGCTTCGCTCCGTGATCTGGCAGATAAGGGAAAGGCGGACTACCGGGTCGACATTGAGGAGGTGAAATCCGAATTGCAGGAAATCTCAAAAAATCTGCTAGCTTCCGCGGAGGATCTTGGAGTGAGAAATCAGGTTGGCATTAGCCCGGATTTCATAATCGATGATCACATTCCTCTCATTGTCACAGCGGGAGTTCCAACCATCGATCTGATCGATTTTGATTTCGATTACTGGCACACGCCGGGCGATACACTAGATAAAATCAGTGCGGATAGCTTGGAGGTCACTGGCCGGGTAACGATGCGTTTGGTGGAGAAGTATCTCATCCGAAAGGAGTAGGTGCGGCATCTGGATCCGTATCTTCAAACGGAGATGGCGGAGTATCCGCCTACGATCCCAATATCGAATCTGCCGGTGCGTTGAGGGGTTCTCCAAAAAGAGTTTCGGTTGATTCCTTCTGCTGTGGAATGGGCAGTGGAGCTGCTTCGGTAAATTCTGGAGAGGGAGCAAACATGTTGGACGCATCACTTTCGTTCAGTAGTGCCTCTCCGGAATTCGGGACAGATTTTACCTCAACTGGAAATTCTGGAAGGGGTGGTGGTTGGGCGTGTGAAGATGCAGACTCTGCAGTTTCAAATCCGGTGAATTCTTCGGGAATGTGTCGACGAAAGATGGATGCGACACGTTTTGATCGCAGGAAATACGTTCCGAAAATCACGACGGTGGGGAGACTTTGGCGAATTGGCCATCACTGGCTTCAGCACTCTGGATAGTCAGAGCGCAGCAAAATGCCAACGAGAAAAAATATGAAAGAGCGGATTGAAGGAGCAGCTGGGGAAGAGGCGGTATGAAAATAATAAGCCCTCCATAGCTATTTTGTATCCTTGATTTGCTGGAGATTACAGAAATTGACTTCGCTGTCCCTGAAGCCGTTGCCAATTGCCCCATGCCATCATTCCGAATATAATGGCCAGGAAAATCGCTGAACTCAACACCCCGAAGGCTGCGATGGCGATGGCGAGTGCAATGCTGATCCAAAGGACGGTGCGAAAGTGTTTGGGGCCCAGCAGCTGGGCGAGAATCTGTCCACCATCAAGCGGATAGAGAGGAATAAGATTGAGGAGCGCCAGAGCGATATTCAGTCTCCAGCCCCAAACCGCGGCGACTTTGGCGATGGGAGGCAAGGTGGGGAAGGTTTCCAGCAGGAAAAAGCAGAGTCCTGCGAGAACGAGATTCATTGCCGGTCCGGATGCCGATATGGCGATGGATTGATTTCGTGAGAACTTGCCCGGTCCCGTGCAGTAGCCGCCGAATCCGTGGAGGACGATTTCCGAATAGGGAGCACCGTATTTTTTCCTGGCCCAGGCATGACCCAACTCGTGAAGCAGGATTGACAAAAAGAGAATCGCGGATGAGACGAAGAAAAGCACAAATCCTTGAGGCCCCCCGCTATCGAGGTATCCCATTCCGAGGAAGAGGCAGAGGAGGAAGAAAAACCACTCGATCTTGATCGGATATCCAAAAAGTCGGAACTGAAGCATGGGCAAAAGAAAAGGCTGGACCTCAGAGAAGTCCAGCCTTGAAAAGTTCTTTGGGGAAGATTCCCCGGAAAAGCAGTGGTTTAGAAATTCACTTTCAAGCTAACGCCTGCGTGAAGTGCATTGCCCTGAGTAAAAACGCGCCCACCGGGGAAAAGGAGAGAAGCCGCGTTGCACAGAGCGAACTCTTTCTCAAGTCCTGCATGGTGAATCAAACCGCTTCCGCCGCCTGCATTGAAGAAGCCGCTGCGAGAGTTGATTCAAAGCGTTTATTTCGATGAATCGCCTTAGGCTGCTAAATGGCTTTTTTCCGTTCTTCTCATCTGCGGTAGCAATACAAAAAAAGGTGGAGATTGCATTGCGACGTCCACCTGTTCACCCGGCCAGCGCCGGAAAGTGTAAAAGTGCAGACTACAGAAAGTCGTTGATCAGGTTTTCAAGCATTTCCTGGCGACCGCTCTGGGTTTCTGGTTCGCCATTTCCTAGGGCATAGGCCGAAAGCTCTTCCAGCCCCACTTCTCCATTTTCGATTTGAGCTCCGATACCGGAGTCGAATGAGCTGTAGCGCTGTCTCTTGAATCCGTCAAGACGGCCATCGTCGATGATGGCATGGGCGATCTTCAGACCGCGGGCAAATGCATCCATACCACCGACGTGCGCGTGGAATAAATCAACTGGCTCGAAGCTCTCGCGGCGACACTTCGCATCGAAGTTCAGTCCGCCCTTGTCGAATCCACCCATGCGAAGCACGCAGAGCATGATTTGAGTGGTAAGATAAATATCTGTAGGGAACTGATCCGTATCCCAGCCAATGAGTTCGTCGCCCGTGTTGGCATCGATCGAACCGAGAGAGTCAGCTGCCATCGCTACTTCTAGCTCATGCATCATCGTGTGACCCGCGAGAGTCGCGTGGTTAGTCTCGATGTTCAATTTGAGCTCTCCCATGAGATTGTGCTCGCGGAGAAAGTTCAAACAGGCAGCCGAGTCCGAGTCATACTGATGCGTAGAAGGTTCGCGAGGCTTTGGCTCAATAAAGAAGTCGCCTGTGAAGCCTATCTTCTTCTTGTGGTCCACCGCCATGCGCAAGAGTGCCGCGAGGTGATTCAGTTCACGGCCCATGTCCGTATTATAGAGAGTGGCATAGCCCTCACGACCGCCCCAGAAGACGTAGCCTTCGCCACCAAGGCGATGAGTGACTTCGAGAGCCTTCTTTACCTGGGCTGCCCCGTAGGCAAAAACGTCAGCGAAAGGTGATGTGCCGGCACCCTGGTTGTAGCGCTCATGAGCAAAGAGGCAGGCCGTGCCCCAAAGAAGCTTAATGCCCGTCTCATTCTGAGCCTTCTCCAGCTCGTCAGCCACAGCGTCGAGTGCATCATTGGAAGCCTGCAGATCGCCGAGCTCGGGAGCGACATCGCGATCATGAAAGCAGTAATACTCGATTCCGCACTTCTGCATGAACTCGAACATCGCCCAGACACGCTTCTGTGCATTCTCGACCGAATTACTTCCGTCGTCCCAGGGGCGGACTGCAGTTCCGACACCAAAGGGGTCACTGAGGTCGTTTCGCATCGTGTGCCAGTAAGCGCAGGCGAAACGGAGATGTTCCTTCATCGACTTTCCGCCGACTTGCTCGTCCGCATTGTAGTGTTTAAAGGCGAGAGGATTCTTCGAATCAGAACCTTCGAAGGCGATCGTAGGGATTTCAGGAAAAAACTCGTTGCTCATAGTAGTGTCGAGATTTTGAACGGAGAGATTGCAGATTCAAGCCGAAACGTGGATGATAACGTGACCTTTTTGGCCTTAATGCGACAAACGCAGGCTGAAACATCACATTTTGCGGTCATGAAAATCCTGCCCCTATCCATTCTCGTCGCCCTAAGCACGGCGCTGCTCCTCCCTGCTAGCGCGCTCGAGCTGCATCCGCTCTTTAGCGAAAATGCCGTCTTGCAACAAGATCTGCCCGTTCCCGTCTGGGGCAAAGCAGAAGCTGGTATGTCCGTTACCGTGGAATTTGCCGGGCAAAAAGTCACCGCGAAGGCCGATGAGAACGAGCGCTGGATGGCGATACTCGCGCCTCTCGTCGCCAGGGGCGAGGCCTCTGAGCTGAAAGTGATCGCCGGTGAAAAAAGCATCACCCTTTCGAATATTCACATTGGAGAGGTCTGGGTCGCATCCGGACAATCCAACATGGCGCAGTCTGTGAGCCGCACCTTTCAAGCAGAGGCTACGAAAAAAGCCGCCGCCGAAGGGGCGTTCAAAAACATCCGTCTCTTCCGTGTTCCTGTTGAAGGCGCTGACGAACCTGCCGACACCGTCAAAGCAAGCTGGTCCGAAGCCGATCCCGCGAGCGTCGATCGCTTTTCCGCGGTTGGTTTTTTCTTTGCAGCGAAGCTTTCCCAGGACCGCTCCGTTCCTGTGGGCGTGATCCAATCCGCAAACGGAGGCACCAATGCCTACTCCTGGATCAATTCCGACACTCTCGCCAACGATCCCGCTGCCGAAGAAACGCGGAAATACTATGCGGCGGCCCTCAAATCACATCCCGTCGCTCATGCAAAATATGAAAAAGCTATCGACGCTTGGAGAGAAGCAGCCAAAACGGCAAAGGCGGAAGGGAAAGAATTCACAAAGCGCTCCCCCCGACCGCCGCAAGGTCCGAACAATCCTAAGCGTCCGGCTGGTCACTACAACGCCATGATCGCTCCCCTCCAGCCCTACGCCATTCGCGGCACGATCTGGTATCAGGGTGAAGCCAATTCGCGTGTCCCATTTTATCCCGGTTACCGCGATCTCATGTTTGCCCTAGTTGAAGATTGGCGTGCCGATTGGGCTGCCGCGTCCGGAAAAGAAATCGAGCGTCGCGACTTTCCCTTTTACCTCGTCCAGCTTCCCAACTTTGCCGGAGGCAGTCCCGAAGGATGGCCCGGCGTCCGCGAGCAGATGCTCCGTTTCTGGCAGGAAGGAAAGAACACCGGTATGGTCGTCGCGATCGACAAAGGAGAAGCAGACGACATTCACCCCCGTGACAAGCAACCCGTCGGAGAGCGCCTCGCCCGTTTTGCCCGCGCCAACGCCTACGGAGAGGACATTGTTTTCTCCGGCCCCATATATCAAAGTGTTCGCATTGAGGGGGCGGCAGCTCATCTTCGGTTCGATCATGTCGGTGGCGGGCTCACCTCCTTCGACGATGAGCCACTGCGGCATTTCGAAATTGCGGGAGCCGATCAGAAATTTCATCCTGCCGAAGCCAGAATTTCCGGAGGCGAATTGATCGTCCAATCCGAAAACGTCCCTGGACCGCGTGCCGTGCGCTACGCGTGGAAATCCAATCCCGAAAAGATCAACTTCGGAAATAAAGAAGGCCTTCCCGCGAGCCCATTCCGGACAGATTCGTGGTGAAACTCAACCCTGTTGCGTTCTCGACCCAACAAGGTTAGGTCATTCATTCTGCCCTCTAGGGTGCCATTCGGAAAACGTTTTTTGATTCGTCACAAAAACCGTGCTTGAACCAGCAAAAAACGCATGTATTTTCCCGCCCGTTCGGAATATATCTTTTCGAACCAAAACGCGTGGGTAGCTCAGTGGTAGAGCGGCTCGTTTACACCGAGTTGGTCGGGGGTTCAAATCCCTCCCCGCGTATGTTATCTCTTAATAGCGAGAGATTAGTTTGTAGTCAGATACGAACCTTGGGGAGCTATTACGACGCCTGAGCCCTCTCCCAACAGGCCATCGATGCGGCCGCCGTGGCCGAGGCCCGTTCCGATGGACCAGATGCTTATGGCTACGATGCGCGGGCCGCCTTGCCCTGAATTACCCTCCTCGGTGAGGTCCTTTATTGTGTCGCCGCGAGCGCCATCCAGAGCTTTTCTTCCGCCACATCGCCGTCGACTCGCACGAAATCTGTGCCATCGTTTGACCCTATGAGTGAACAGGGAATCAAGGTTGCGGTTGTTGGTGCGAGCGGGTATACCGGGCAGGAGCTATTGCGCCTGCTCGTGATGCATCCTCGCGTCGATCTCGTTGCGGTTACTTCGCGGCAGGAAGCGGGGAAAAAGCTGACAGATTTGTTCCCTCGATTGAGAGGTGCCGAAGGCACGGAGTCTCTTACTTTTATGGACCCCGACATCGATGCGGTCGTCGAGACAGGGGCAAAGTTTGCTTTTCTTGCCTTGCCCCATGGCGTCGCATCGGAATACGCAGTTCCTCTGCTGGAGCGGGGACTGCGAATCATTGATCTGAGCGCGGATTTTCGGCTCCGGAGTAAGGCCGTTTACGAAGAGTTTTACGGTGATCCTCATCCTGCGCCCCAATTGCTGGATCGGGCCGTTTTTGGGCATCCCGAGTTGTACGGAGAGAGAATCAAAGGTGCGGACCTGGTAGCCTCTCCGGGATGTTATCCGACGAGCATTCTTACGCCGCTTGTTCCTTTGGTGAAATCGGAGCTGGTCGATCCGGATTCCATCGTCGTGTCGAGCCTCTCCGGCGTTAGCGGAGCGGGGAAGAAAGCCGATACATCTCTCCTGTTTGCCGAAGTGAATGAGAGCCTGCGGGCCTATGGAGCGCCAAAACATCGCCACCTCAGTGAAATAGAGCAGGAACTGTCCATAGCGGCGGGCAAAGATGTGGTAATCAGCTTTGTCCCGCACCTCATGCCAGTGAAAGCGGGAATCGCGACGACGATCTTCTGCAAGTTTTCCGGCGCGGCGGAAGTAATCTCCAGCGCTGTCGAGAAAACTCTCTTCAGTGCCTACGAGGGACGTTCTTTTGTTCGGATCCTTGGCGAAGGCACTTTTGCGGACACGAAAAATGTGACCGGAACCAATTTCGTGGATATCGGCTGGGTTGTCGACACCCGTGCGGATCGACTGATCCTCTCCAGCGCGGAGGATAATCTCGGAAAAGGAGCCGCGAGCCAGGGAGTTCAGAGTTTTAATTTGATGAATTCGCTTCATGAGACTTGCGGACTGCTGAATTTCTGATCAAGGTGACCTTGGGAGTGAAGCCAACTCTCCCGCTCGACGAAACACAGACCGCACATGGCCAAAAAAGTGACTTGTATCGAAGGGGGGATTTGTGCCCCGAAGGGATTCCTATCTGCCGCAGTAGGATGTGGAATTAAGGATCCCAAAGTAAAACGTCTCGATCTCGGGCTTATTTACTCGGAAGCCCCAACCGTAGGGTGGGCTGTTTACACGCAGAACGAAGTTTGCGCGGCGCCGGTTCGCCTTTCCTCCAGTTATCTGAAATCTCACCCGCCCCGGGCAATCATTGTAAATAGTGGAAATGCCAATGCCTGTACGGGCCATCAGGGGATGCTCGACGCCCGGACGATGGCTGACTCGACAGCGAATTCGCTCGGCATTCTGCGCCGGGAGGTGCAGGTCTGTTCGACCGGAATCATTGGAGTTCCGCTTCCGATGGATCGTATCGAGAGAGAAATCGCTCCCCTGGGGCAGTCGCTGAAGGCAGACGGCGATGACATCGCTCGAGCTGTGATGACGAGTGACACTCAGCCGAAGAGCGTTGCTGCCGAGTTCAAAATTGGCAGAAAAAAAGTTCGTATTGGTGCCGTCGCAAAGGGGGCGGGAATGATTAATCCACACATGGCGACCATGCTTTGTTTTGTGACGACTGATGCCAATATTTCCCAGGCCGAAGTCAAGGCGGCGACCAACGAAGCTGTAGCTCAGTCGTTCAATCGAATTTCGGTCGATGGTGACATGAGCACTAACGACACTGTCATCGTCATGGCGAATGGTCAGGCGGAAAACGATCGCATCGTGCGAAGCGGAAACGGGTCTGGAGATTTTCGAGAGGCACTGACCCAAGTCATGCTTCATCTTGCCAAGATGATCGTAGCTGATGGCGAGCGCGTTACGAAACTGGTTGAAGTAAAAGTCACTGGGGCAGCGTCGAGGTTGGACGCCGAGCGAGTAGCTCGTGCAGTTGGGAATTCGAAGCTCGTGAAATGTTCGTGGAACGGGAATGATCCGAATTGGGGAAGGGTTATTCACGCTGTGGGTTACTCCGGTGCGCGGGTAAAGGAGGAAATGGTCGAGATCCACTTCGATGGTGTTATCGCTTGTCAGAACGGTCTCGCAGCCAAAACAAATATCGATGAGCTTTCCGCCGCGGTGAAAAAAGACGAGTTCACTGTTTGCATCAATCTGAATATTGGGAAGGGGAGCTACAGCTTGTTCACTTCCGATCTTTCTCCGGAATACGTTGAATTCAATCGCGAGGAATACGCCTTGAATCGGAAGTCGTAAAAGGGCGGTTACTTGCGACCGGATCCAGGTTTGGTTCGGTGATCACCAAAGTATTTTTCGCTCCGGTATCTCAGCCAGACTCTGAGTTCCTGGGGAATTCGGTCCTTTTGCTCCTTTGTTAGTCTTTCGTAGAGCGATAGGGCGCGTTGTCTTTCATTCCGACAGGCACTGTTTCGATGCTGCTTCCAGAACGTTTTGGCCAACCGAATACGACGCGCAGTCTCTTTAAGAAGAGCGGTGCCTTCGAGTTCGTCGTCTGGGATCTTATGCTTTTTCGCCATGAAAATTACGCCATTTTTCGAGAGTAATTCGACGTGAAAATCAAAAGGAAAGGTGCTCCTGTTTATTTGATGAAGCGAATCCTTTTGTCTTGTTCTTTGTTTCTGGTGTTCTCCCTGCTCGCGGCTTCCCTCCGCGCTGAGCAACGTTTCGTTTATTCTTCCGCGGGCGCGGCCGTGACAGTTTACCAGGTCGACATTGAATCAGGTGAACTCACCGAGATTCAGAAGAACCCAGGAATGGGCCTTACCGCGATCACGAAGAATCAAAAACTGCTCTACCGGGTCGGAGGAGAAGAGATCGAAACCTATCAGATTCAGAAAAACGGAAAGCTGCGCTCTCTCGGAAAAGCGACGACTGAGGCGAGGGGCGGCTTCCTCGGGCTTGATAAGACGGAACGCTTTCTCGCGGGGAGCAATTATGGGGGCGGAAGTGTCGCTGTATGGGGCATCGGAGAGGACGGCATTGCAAAAGGCGAGCCCGTGGCGGAAATGGCGCTGGAGAAGGCAGCTCACTCATCGGTTTTTTCTCCCGGCAACGGATACCTCCTCGTTCCTGCGACCACTCCCAACAAGGTTTTCCAGATTCGCTTCGACGAGAAAATGGGAACGCTTCAGCCAAACGATCCTACTGCCGTGCCGGGCCCAACTGGCGAGGGGACCGCACAACAGCCACGACATATCCGCTTTCACCCGAACGGGAAAATTGCCTACACGACGCTGGAGCGCGAATTACCCGGAGTGGGCGTCTGGAAGTGGGATGAATCGAAGGGGAACCTGACCCTCCTGCAGAATATCATTACTCTTCCGAAGGGATTCGAGGGGGCCATCACGACCGCGGACCTGCATCTCACGCCTGATGCAAAATTCCTTTACGTTTCCAATCGCGACCTGACCGACAGAAAAGCAGTCACGGGAAAAAGCTCGATCGTCGGCTTTCGTGTCGATGATGAGTCTGGCAAGCTGACCTTTATCGGTCACACCCATTGCCCGCAGGTGCCGCGTTCTTTTGCCATCGACCGTGCTGGAGAGTTTCTCTACGTTGCAGGGCAGACGGCTGCAAAACTGGAGGTTTTCCGAATCGATTCCGGAACCGGCGAACTCTCCAGTGTGCAAATGCTTGATACTGGGAAGGGCCCAAATTGGGTTCTTTGCGTCACAAAACCGTAATTTCAGAATGCGACACCCACTCCTGACCATCCTCGTTCTCGCGACCACCCTGCCAATTGCGAAGGGGGAAGAGAAGCTTTCGTTCAATCGCGATATTCGCCCGATCCTCTCGGACAAGTGTTTCTACTGCCACGGGCCTGACAAAAACACACGAGAGGCAGATCTCCGCCTCGATGTGCGGGAAGCTGCGGTAGAAATGGAAGCGATTGTCCCCGGTGACGTGAAAGCGAGTGAGTCCTACTGGCGAATCACATCCGACGACGAGGATGAGTTGATGCCACCGCCCGAGTCGCACAAAAGCCTGACTGCGGACGAGAAAAAGCTGATTACAAAGTGGATCGAGCAAGGCGCCGAGTATGAGGCGCACTGGGCGTATCTTCCTATTGAGCGCCCGCAGGGGTTTCCACAGGGATCGAAGGCAATCGACGAGATTGTCACGGGTCAGTTGGAGAAAGAGGGGCTGAAATTATCGGAGCGGGCGAATCATGTCACTCTGCTGCGTCGCCTCCATTTTGACATCACGGGCTTGCCTCCCCGGCTGGGAGATCTCGACCGGTTTCAGAAAATCGGGATCGAACGGTATGTGGATGAATTGATAGCCTCACCACACTTTGGAGAGCGTATGGCGATTGAGTGGCTCGATGCGGTGCGCTATGCTGACACCGTAGGATATCATGGCGATCAGACGCTTGAGGTCTCGCCGTTTCGCGACTACGTGATCAATGCCTTCAATGAAAACAAGCCGTTTGATCAGTTCACGATTGAGCAGATTGCCGGCGATTTGCTTCCTGATGCGAACCTCAAACAGAAGGTCGCTGCGGCATACAGCCGAATTGGGCAGAGCAGCAATGAGGGTGGGATTCAAGATGCGGAATATCTGGCTAAATACCAGTCCGAGCGTGTTCGGACGACATCGACGGCGTGGCTCGGAGCAACAATGGCCTGTGCGGAATGTCACGATCACAAATTTGATCCCTACACGGCAGAGGACTTCTACCGCTTTGCTGCTTTCTTCGCTGACATCCTCGAAAAGGGAGCTTACACCGGTGACGGATCCTATCAGGAAGACACGGGGAAATACCAGGGAGCGGGCTATCGCTTTTCCAATCGCGGGCCGCAGTTGGAGGTGCCCACGGATGAGCAGCGCGCCCGGCAGGAAATGCTTTTTTCCAAGCTGAATAAGGCAAAGTCTGAGCTTCAGAAAACGACTCCGGAGTTGGAGACGGCGGCGCGCACTTGGGCGGCAGAACGCGGAAAGGGCCTCGAATCAACAGAGCCGGTCGACTACGTGTATCTCGAAGACAAGGGAGAGAAAAACGAGGTCGACACTGGCGGCGCAACTTTTGTCACAGCGAAAAATGGTAAGGTGCATCAGGGCGGATTTGCGAGATCACAGTCTTCCGGCGAACTGGTGCAGCACATTGTGAACGGATCCAGGAAACCGCTCGTCGTCAGTGAGGGCAGCGTCTTTTTCTCCTACGTCTGGCTAGACCCGAAAAATCCGCCAAAGCAGATCATGCTGCAGTTTCATCATGAAAAAGCCGGGTGGAATCATCGGGCGTGGTGGGGGAGCGAAGCTCTGATTCCCTATGGCAGAACGACCAACGATCATCGCCACCTCAAGCGCGGAAATCTGCCTGAGTCGGGAAAATGGGTGCGCCTCGAAGTACCGGTCTCCGAGTTGGGGCTGAAGTCGGGCGAGAAAATCACGCAGCTCGCTTTTACGCAGTTTGGAGGGCTCGCTTATTGGGATACTGCCGGAATTCATACTACCGCCGAGGCCTACCGACTGGCTGACCTACCAGAAGCGATTCAAAAAATCCTGACAAAACCTGAAGGAGAGCGATCCGAAAAAGATCAGAACGATCTTCTCGCTCATTATCGAACCATTGCCGAGGAACTTCAGCCACTTCGCACGGAGGTCGCGCAGTTGGAAGCAGAGTTGGAGAAATTGAAGAACAGCATCCGCACAGTTCCGGCGACAATTTCGGCGGCACCTCGAGAAATCCGAATCCTGCCTCGCGGTAACTGGATGGATAAGAGCGGCGATGTCGTGACTCCTGCGACACCTCACTTTCTTCCTCGAATCGAAGTGAAGGAAGGGAAAGGAACCCGTCTCGAACTGGCGCATTGGATTGCATCGCCCGAGAATCCCCTGACGGCCCGCACTTTTGCGAATCGCCTCTGGGCCAGATTTTTCGGAAACGGAATTTCGTCCGCGCTGGAAGAGTTGGGATCCCAGGGTGTCTGGCCGACTCACCCCGAGCTTCTCGACTGGCTTGCTGCAGAATTTCTCGAGAGTGGATGGGATGTGAAACAGCTCGTTCGCACGATCGTTCTTTCTGATTCCTACGCACAAAGCTCCCAGAATTCGCCGGAACTGGAAGAGCGGGATCCCTACAACCGTCTCCTCGCCCGTCAGAGTGGAATTCGACTTCCCGCGGAGTTGATCAGGGACAATGCTCTTACCGTAAGCGGCTTACTGAATCCAGAAATTGGAGGTCGCAGCGTGAAGCCTTATCAGCCTGCGGGTTACTACCAGCATCTCAATTTTCCCCGACGAAAATACGCGGAAGATCTAAACGAAAATCAGTATCGACGGGGACTCTACACGCATTGGCAGCGGACCTTTCTCCATCCATCGATGAAAGCCTTTGATGCTCCAGCCCGGGAAGAGTGCACGATGGTTCGCGAATCATCGAGCACTCCGCTACAGGCTCTGGTCCTGCTGAACGATCCCTCCTTTGTTGAAGCCGCCAAGGCACTCGCCGCAGAAAGTGAAGACATCCTTGATATGTTTGAGAGAACCCTGACAAGGCGACCCACTGCTTCGGAAATGTTGGTTCTTGAGGAACTCCTCGCCTCGGAAGAATCTCGATTTGCTGCAGATGCGGAAGCAGTGGGGCAGCTTCTCGGTGTGGGCATGAAGGAAGTCAGTGCGGAAAACCCTTCTCAACTTGCGGCCAAAACCTCAGTCGCGCGCGCCATTCTCAATCTCCAGGAAACCATTACCCGATACTAGGCCGTATGAATCCCTATTTTCTCGATCATCTCAAGCGTCGGACATTTCTCGAAAACTCTTTTACCGGAATCGGGGCAGTTGCCCTTGCGTGTTTGTTAGGGCGACAGGACTCTCTGGGTGCGCCTTCTGGAATTCCTGCAGCGAAAAACGGCAAGGGAATTCTCGGCGAGAAGCGTCATGTGCCGGTGAAAGTTAAGCGCGTCATTCACCTTTGCATGGCTGGCGGTCAGTCACATTTGGAGAGCTTTGACTATAAACCGAAGTTGGCCGAACTCGATGGAAAGCCGATGCCTGCCTCTTTCACAAAAGGCCAACAGCTCGCGCAACTGCAGAAGCAGGCGGGGAAGTTGAAGTGCATGGGGCCGCAGTTTGAATTCACCAAGAGCGGGAAATCGGGGCAGGAGATCAGTAATGTGTTTCCTCAACTCCAGAAAGTGGCGGACGAGATCGCAATCATCCGTTCGATGCAGACCGAGCAGATCAATCACGATCCGGCGCACACATTCATGAACACCGGGTCGATCATTCCCGGCCGACCCAGCATGGGCGCGTGGGTGAATTACGGTATCGGAAGCGAAGCGGAAGATCTCCCCGGATACGTTGTTCTCACGAGCGAAGGTGGAGGACAGGGGCAGCCGATTTCATCTCGACAGTGGAGCAGCGGTTGGCTGCCGAGCCAATATCAGGGCGTTCAGTTCCAGTCGAAAGGGGACGCCGTGCACTACGTGGCAAACCCTCCCGGAGTGACTCGCGATGCACAGGAGGATCTCGTCGATTCGGTAAACAAGATGAATCGGCTCTTCGGAAAAACGCGGCACGATCCTGAGATCGAGGGGCGTATCGCGCAATACGAAATGGCTTTTAAAATGCAGGCCTCGGTTCCGGGGCTCATGGATGTTTCAGAAGAAAAGCCGGAGACTCTTGAGATGTATGGCTGCCAGCCCGGTGATGGCTCTTACGCTGCCAACTGCCTTCTCGCAAGGCGTCTTGCGGAACGCGGTGTGCGATTCATCCAACTCTATCACCGCGGATGGGATCACCATGGCGGAATCAAAGCCAATTTCGAAAAAACGGCGAATCTCGTCGATCAGGGAACGGCGGCGCTGATCCGTGATCTCAAGGATAGGGGAATGTTAGAAGATACCCTCATTATTTTTGGCGGGGAGTTCGGTCGAACTCCGATGGCTCAGGGCAGCGGACGTGATCACCACATCAATGCATTTTCCATGTTCCTCTGCGGTGGAGGTGTAAACGGCGGCGTGACTCATGGTGCGACCGATGAGTTGGGGTATGCTGCTGTGGTAGATCCCGTGCATGTTCACGACTTGCACGCGACCATGTTGCATTTGTTAGGGATCGATCATCTCCGTCTGACGTACCGATTCCAGGGAAGGGACTTCCGACTCACAGATGTGTTCGGGCACTTGATCAAGCCAGTCCTGGCCTAGGGGAATCGAAGATCAGAGCTCGCTGAGCAACTCCAAGGCGGTCGTCTCAAACATCTCCTGCCAGCCTGGGGCGAGAAGGCAATCGCTGTCTTCCTGCGCGCCGCCGCGATTTTTCATCTGTTCGACCGTCGGCGCGTAGTAGAGATAACCGTTGGTGTAGCCGGATACGAAAGTGTGCGGAGATTTTCTTTGCTCTTTGATGTTGAGCCCTACCTGCACAACGACCTCCGCCGGGAAAGTGACGAGTCGAAAGTCTCCGACACGTAGCGCGGCCACCTCGGCGGTGGCAGTCGGGCCCGCCTCTTCATTTCTTGCCTGGTGTTTTTCGAGAAGGGCGAGGTTGATTTGTTTTCTCGTCAACTTTTCCATCGTACGAATGTTGTTCAGGTAGGAAGCCATTGCCGCGCGATTGTTCTCATCGAGTTTTTTCCAATCACCTTTTTCAAGAAGATCATCCTGCAGGTATTGGTGAGCCGCTTCACTCGGGTAATCGCCGGAGAGATGGTATTTCACGAAGAGCGGGACGAAGCTCTCGAAGTTCAGGGTGGTCCCACGAAGTGACTTTGTCAGGGCCGCGATTTCTTCTTCCATTTCCGTGGTGCGGGATGTGAGGTCGGCCCGGGGAACGGCGAGCGTTTTCGAAAGAACATGTAGTTCGGAGTCATTCGTTGTTTTAATCATCTTCGCAGCCGCCAGCGTGCTGAGCCCGAGTTTTGTGCCAAGAGGCTCCCCGTCGCGAGGTGTTGTCACCGATTTGTAGCGGATTGGATTGATGTCACCACCGCAACCCTGCAGGAACAGAGCCATGGCGGTTCCATCACCGAGATGTTCTTCGATTACCTGAGAAGCAAATCCAGTCACGTCAGCGGTGTTGTCGCCGGATGGGATGCCCTGGATGGGGTGGCAGGCAAATTGATAGACAAGAGCAAGAGGCTTTCCGCTGTCGACTCGATCGAGTCTCAGAATTCCAATCTCGGTATCAATCGGGCCGACCGACTCCACCTCCTCGTCGTGGGGGAGAGAGTAGGCGTGGCGTTCATCGGCCTCGGTCCCGTCAGCGAGGCGGATGCGACGATTTACCATGATACGATCTTCGTGCCCCGTTCCAGTTCCCGCTTTTACCGGGACTCGATTTTTCCATGCCTCTTCTACCGCCTCGATAGTGAGTTCGGTGATGTTCTCTGCAACAATGGCATGGCAATGGCTGGCGTTGATGATGACGGACTCAGGTGCGATAGAGAATTTCCCCTGCAGCGCACTTCGAACGTCGGCGAGGTAGGGGTCGCGAATGGAGCCAATTTCTGCGATGGCGACTGCGTCGACTGCAATGACGACGGCGTTGGTTTTTCCCGAGCTCAAGACCAGCGCTTTGACATAAGGAGGATTGTTTCCCGCATCGTGACCAGGCCGGGTGATATCAGCCTTTCCTACTCCTGCCAGCAGTTCCTCGGCGAAAGACGTACCCGGAAGAAGGGTGAGAAGTGAGAAGAGAAAAAGACGTTTCATGGAAATTTCAGGTCAGGGCTTTTTCAGCTGTTCGAGGACTTCGCTGGGTGGCGTCCATCCAACCGAGCGTTTCTGTTTTGGTGTGTAGCGAAGAGATATCACGAATGCTCCATTTTCTGCGGAAGCCGTTTTCCCGTCGAGATTGATTTGGACCTGAGTGTAACCGTATCCCAAAAAGGAATGATACCCATTCATTCGCCCCTGGGAAAGCTCCCGACCGTTGAGCCGGATTTCGTCGATGGTTGCCTCGCGGTCAGGGATGCGAAGCCGAAACCCGATGCCGAATTCCGTTGCATCGGTCGAGGCAGGCTCTTTCGGAGCGCGCCCTTTCTCGACGGCCATTTTGATTTCCGGTCCGGACTCGATGAATTCGCGAATGGTTTCGACATCTCTCATCCCGTGGGATTCCAGATTCGCGAGAAAGGTTTCGTTTTCCGAATCGAGGAGGTTCTGAAGGGATGGGCCAGTGGTGACAGCATAAAGGATGCGCCCATCTGTTTGCGGATAGAGAAAGCCCTGAGAAAAGTCACCCTGACGCTGCCACAAACGAACGCGGCTTTTTCGCCGCATCGAAGAGTTTTTGCCTGACGCAGATACAAAGTGCCCGACGAAGGCTTTCATTCGATCTACGGGATAACCGCTTTCACATTCTCCATCAGGGACTTCGTTTCCAAATTGTAACCATGCCTTGGTTCGTGCGAGAGCGCTTTCCTCCCACGCGACTTCGAGCGCGGCGATCAAGGTGTGATACTTGGCGTAAGCGTATTGGGCCGAATAAAATTGCGCTCTTCCTCGCCAATGTCGGGAAGCGAGGGGTGCTGTGGAGTTTCCCATGAGAAGGCGCTGCGCATCTGCTTCGAATCGATCGGATGGAAACCCTGCCTCAGCGCCGGCTGCAATCATCGCCTCGGTGATACGCCAGTCCCACGGGCGAAGCGCATAGTTGGAATAGGCCGAGCCGGTAATCTCAGTCATGATCTGACCCTGGTAGCGTTGTCGCTCGCCCAGTTTGTCATCCGGGTATTCCTGCAAGCCCGTGCCATGCAGATCAAGATGAGCTTCTGGTTGAAATCGGTCGACGGTTTCGAGGAAGGCGCGCATTTCAGGAGCACGGTCGAGAGCGCGAAATTCGAGATTCTCCAGATCCCAGTTCGTCAGCCCGCCTCCGGTGTAGGGATCGATCTTCAAAGAATTGCCAAACCGATCCGTCGTGAAATAGGCGTAGGGGTTGATGATGGGAATCAGCCAGACTTCCTGCCGTTTCCGGGTGAGTTCGGCTTGAGGATCGTCGCTCAGCAACCACTCGATTACCCGGAGGCAACCAGTCGTTCCTGATCGCTCGGGCCCACCATGGAGAGCGGTGATGAGAGAATGCTGTTTCTCTTCCGGAGCCGATTTGGGATCGGTGATCTTCAAGAGGTGGATGCCCATGCCCTCCCGGCTTTCTCCGATCTTTTCGGTGGCGAAAATGTCAGGATGATTCTTCTCCCAGTAGGCAAGCGTCGCTTCGTATTCCTCGAGTGTGAGTCGATGAACGGGTTCGGCGGACCAGGCGGCAGAGGTCAGAAAGAGAAAAGACAATAGCAGAAAGCGATTCATTCTATCCCATGGGAACAAGACGCGGGGCGACGGTCAAGTTCCGTATCCCTTCGTCCTGACAGGATTGCGCCCCCGTAAAGGAGTGACAAATCATCGCGAAGACGAAACCCTGTTAAGTCACTCATCTAACCCTGTTGAATCATGCGCTTACCCCTGTTGGGCACCGCCCTCTTTTGTCTCTTCTTTTCTATTGCTGTGTCAGCTCCGCTTCGGGCTGATGAAATACGTGTCGGAATTATCGGTCTGGATACCGGACATGTGATTGCGTTTACGAAGACGATGAATGATGAGAATGCCGAAGGTGTTCTCAAAAAATGCCGTGTCGTTGCCGCTTATCCGAAGGGGAGTCCTGATATTGAGTCCAGTGTGAGCCGCGTTCCCAAATACACGGAAGAGATTCAGAAATTCGGAGTCGAGATCGTGGATTCCATTCCCGCTCTTCTGGAAAAAGTTGATGCCGTGATGTTGGAGACCAATGATGGTCGCCCGCACCTGGAACAAGTCATTCCCGTTTTGAAAGCGGGCAAGCGTGTCTTCATCGACAAGCCAATTGCCGGGTCGCTGACGGATTCGATTTTGATCTTCAAAGCATCGGAAAAATACGGCGTGCCGCTGTTTTCGTCCTCGTCACTTCGGTATGGGCCGGGAACACAGGAGGTTCGCGCCGGAGCGATTGGAACGGTGAAACACTGCCAGACGGGAAGCCCTGCTTCGCTGGAGAAGACGCACCCGGATCTCTTCTGGTATGGGATTCACGGTGTTGAGTCACTTTTCACTGCTATGGGCACTGGTTGTGAGTCGGTGGCGAGATCGAAGTCAGAAGAGGGAATGATCCGGGTGGAAGGAAAATGGGGAGGTGGTCGTGTCGGAATTTTTGAGGAACGCAAAGGCTACGGTGGAATTGCCAAAGGCGAAAAAGGAGAGAAAGACATTGGGACCTATCCAGGATATGGGCCTCTCGTCGTTGAGATTGGAAAGTATTTCGAAACGGGTAAGATCCCTGTGCAGCCCAAAGAGACGCTTGAAATCTACGCTTTCATGGAAGCCGCTGACGAAAGCAAGCGTCAGAATGGAGCTGAAGTGACTCTCAAGAGCGTGATGAAGAAAGCCGAGGCCGTGGCTGAAAAGCGGATGGCCGATATTGAGTAGGTTTCTTTTGAAACACGAATGAAAAAGAATGGAATACGAATCGGCACGAATCGATTCAGCGGCTTCTTGAAAATTCGCTCCCATTCGTGATAGCGAAGCGCATTCGTGGCTCCTTCTTCGATATTGGGCTGAAGATTCCGCTCAGCGAAAAAGCTCTTCCAAATCGACGAGCCGACAGTCGGCGTTGGCGGTCATCGATTCGACGGAAGCGGCATCTTTGAATCCGCTGCCGGTGATCAGAGCCACGGTTTTTTTCTCGGGGGAAATCTCTCCGGCATCCGCAGCGCGGAGAATTCCAGCAAGAGCAACAGCACCTGCTGGTTCACTGAATATTCCCTCTTCACGTGCGAGCCGCTCTTGTGCGTGGTAGATTTCTGCGTCGCTGACGAGGTGGCCGTTTCCGCCTGATGCGCGACAGGTTGCGATTACTTCGTGCCCGTCGATGACGTTGGCGACTTGAAGGCCACTGATTTTTGTGGAGCATTCCACGTCGCGCGCTTGATCAGATCCAGACCGAAGTGGCCCGGCAATGGTGTCATTTCCCTCCGGTTGAACGCAATGGACGGCGGCCGAGTTTTTTCCGGCGAAGCCGCGGGCGACTGCCAACGTCAGGCCACCTCCACCGGCAGGACAGAAAACGTGACCGGTTTCTGAATCCAACTCGTAGGCAATGCTCTGAACGCCCTGCATGCCGACCGGGCTCCAATGAAAGGCGCTGACCTGGAGCGCGTGCCCAGGCTGCTCCGCTTTTTCATGAAGGGCTTCGATGACTTTTTGTGTAATCGCGGCGTCCAATCCAAATCCACGCACGCGTTCGATCTCCGCACCATAAGCGAGCATCTGTTGGAGCTTTGCGAGGGGTGCCGTTTCGACGACGGCGATGCGGCAGCGAATTTTCGCAGCAGCGCAGTAGGCGGCAAGGGCAGCACCAGTGTTTCCGCTGGAAGTGGCGAGGCAAGTGTGTGTCCCGCGTTCCAGCATGTCGCTGATTGCGACAGCAGCGAAGCGGTCCTTGTAAGAGCCAGTTGGATTTCCTGATTCGAGTTTGAAATAGAGATTATCCAATCCTGCTGATGGCCCAATGGAGCGCGAACGAACGAGAGCGGTCTGGCCCTCTCCGAGGCTGATGCGGTTATCCTCTGAAACAGCAGCAGTGTAATAGTCAGCGTATTTCCAAATGCTCATGGTCCAGAATACTGTTCAGCAATTACAGCGATGGCGTCATCCTTGTTGATGCGGGGGTAGTCTCTGAGAACAATGACTTTTCCGGCACGGTTTGCCTGGACTTCTATGGATTCGAGCGAGCCGGGAGAGGTGATTCGTGCAAGGGGTGCCCCCATTCCGACCCTCTGCCCAAGTTTAACTCGGGCGCGGTAAAAACCGGTTGCAGGGGCGGGATGGCAAATCTGCATGTGCCCGGAATCGGGTCGCGTGTCTTCGACGAACTCGGGCGAAATACGAGTCGATTCTTCTTCTGGGAGCAGGTTGAGATGTCGCATCACGTTGAGGCAGCCATGCACGAGTGGGTGGTCCATTCCGATTCCAACTGTCGCCTCGGAGGCCTCTCGATGTGATCCGTAGTATTCGATGTAGATGGCGGGAACGTTCGCATCGCGAGCGACAGATAGAGAGCGCCCTTCCAATTTGCTGGAAGTTCCCCAGCAAAAAGGCAGCTGAAAGGCGCGGGCGAGATTGCGCTGCTGTTCCAGAATTCTCTCATCGGAGTGGAGGACATATCCGGCTAGAGGAAAAACGCACAGTTCGGTGCCGCCGGTGTGGACGTCGACGTAAAAATCCACGGCCTCGATTTCCCGGCTTAGAGCGGCGGCCACTTGTTCGGTGATCGTTCCGTCATCAACTCCCGGGCAGGTTCGGGCTAGATCTTTGTCATCTTCACCACAACGGTTTCCGAGAGCGAAGGCAGATCCGTTGACGACCGGGATGAGAATAAGGGTGCCGTTTAGGGAGTCAGCCTCATCCGGGTTGTTCTCAAAATGTCGAATTAGATTCTGAACTGCGAGCATCGGAAGGTATTCGTCGCCATGCACACCTGCGGAGATCAACAGTGCAGGACCATCCTTCTTTCCGCCGAATCGGAAGATAGGAAAGAGTGACGAGTCGCTCATGAATTATTCGGGGTTCGACTCCTCTGCCAATTTTTCTGCACGGAGGTCCTTGAAACGAAAGCCCCCGTCGACGGGAAGGATCGTACCGGTAATGTAGTCTGCTGCAGCAGAGGAAAGAAAAACCGCAGCGTGCCCGATATCTTCCGGTTCTCCGAGGCGTCCCCAAGGCAGCGTTTTGCCGACTTCCTCGAATGCCTTTTCCGTAAACGTGGCTCGCTCATTCGGTGTGTCGATCCAACCAGGTTCAATTGCGTTGACGTTGATGCGATGGGAAAAGAGTTCGACGGCAATGGTTTGGGTGAGGTGATTCAGCGCCGCTTTGGCTGCACCATAGGGGGCGCTGCGTTCGAATGGCATTTCGGCCTGAACGCTGCTGATAAAAATGATTTTCCCTCCGCCGCCGTTATCAGCCATGTGACGGGCGACGGCCTGGCTGAGGTAAAATCCTGATTTGAAGGTTCCATCGATGATGCGGTCAAACTCCTCTGCTGGAAAATCGAGAAAGCCCCCGCGTTGTCCGTAGGCCGGATTGCTGACTAGGATGTCGATACCGCCGGCCAATTCGACTGCCTGCGCGACGAGATTGTCGATGCCGTCGCGGGAAAACACATCGGCCTCGATCGCATGGCAGGAGGAGCCGAGATCTCGAATTTGGGCGGCGGTTTCAGCAAGCTCCTCGCTGCCGGGGTGGTCGTTGAGAATCAGCTCCGCCCCAGCTTCTGCGAGTTCGATTGCGCAGCCTTTCCCAATGCCACGTCCGGCCCCGGTTACGAGGGCGCGTTTCCCATCGAGCCGGAAATCATCAGGTGAGCTCATCGAACTGCTTGATGTTTTCAGCAAGGGCCTGCGAGAAGGCTCCGAATTCGCTGGCATTGACGAGGAACTGCGCACCCATCTCGTGACGCTTTTGCATCTCCGATTGAGGCATGGCAGGGCCGCCGAAAGCCTTGCCGTGTTTCTTGCAGGCAGCGGCAACTTTGTCCCACGCTTCGTCGAGCGTCATCTCACCGCTCTGGCGAAGACGCAGGCCTAGGTCGCCGGGGCCGACGAAGACAATAGAGACGCCTTCCACAGCAGCGATCTCATCGATGTTGTGAACCGCTTCCGGCGTTTCGATTTGCACGCAGAGGAAGGTCTCCCGATTCACCCATTCGACGTATTCGTCGGGATCGTGAATGTGAAAATCGGCGTCGAGACCGGCGTTATCGATCCCGCGATCTCCGAGGGGAGGGAACTTTACGGAATCGACCAGCATTCTTGCTTTTTCTGCGGTGGAGACGTGAGGAATCATCAGTCCGGCAGCGCCATCTTCCAGATACCGGTAGAGTCCGGTCTTCTCCAGGGTCGGGGCCCGGACCATGATGTCGATATCGTAGAGGTGGGAAAAAGCGAAGAGGGCCTGATTCTGGTGAATTGTCAGGGCGCGATGCTCAAGGTCTAGCCATATGCAATCATATCCTGCCCGTGCAGCATGACAGATGAAGGCGGGAATGTAGTGGCCGAGAACGCAGGTTCGCACGTGTTCGCCAGCACGTATGCGAGCGAGAGTTTTGGATTTTCTCATAGAGGTTATTGGGAGAGAACGATGAGTGCCTGTGCGGCGCGGATACGGGCATCGAGATCTTCGTCGTCGAGTTGTTTTGTCAGGAAAGGGGCTGCTTCTGTAATGCCTGATTCTCCAGCGAACACAGCCGCATAGGTGCGAATCGTAGCATCGTCTGATTGCAGGTTGGTCAGGATTTTTTTGCGACCCTCTTCATCTCCGAGAAGGCCGATGGAGTGATAAAGAAATGCCTCAACGAGTGGATCGTCTGTGTCGGGAATTCGTGCCCTGATCCGAGGAATATCGGAGCTGTCTCCAATGCGACCGAGAACCCAGGCCGGAAGACGATAGGTCGCAGGGTCGCTTTCCTTTTCTAAAACAGATCGAAGGGTAGCGAATCCCTCTTTCTTCATTTCGGGGCTGCCGTGCTTCGCGAGAGCAGCAGCAGTCATGAGAAGGAGGCGTGGATCGTCGTTGGATCGAAAATGCTTCACAAGCGGAGCTTCGTCGCCATCAAATCCCACTTTGTATAGGCTCTCGGCGGCGTGGACAAAGCCGTGTTGATCGTCGCCTTTCAGAATGCCAAGCATGATCTCCGCTTTCTCTCGATCACCTGCCCGGACCAGTTCGCGGGAAAGACCAACTCGCTTTTGGTCGTCCTTCTCTGTTTCCAGTTTGGGTTCGAGAAAGGCTCGCACCTCGTCTCCCTTTCCCGCAAGGGTTAGCGCTTCAGCAGCGTGGATGGAAGCCCAGAAGTCATCTTTTCCCTTAGCATTCAGCCCGTCTCGCAAAACCGTTAGACATGTCTCATGCGATGATTCATCGAATGATAGGGCGTCATCTGTGACTGGCGAGCAGGCCGCAATGAGAAGTGGCAAAGTGAGAAGAGGAAATAGTTTCATGATTCCAAATTTGCTTTTGGAGCAAAGATTTTGCAGGCGATCAATCCGGCAACAAGTCCAACGATGAGAGCCGATGGTGAGATCAATTGAAAGCTGACGGGTGCAAAACCGGTCTCTGGATCTAAGCCGAACAAGTCACCGGAAAAGGCGACGAGAATAGCGACGGTGACGCTGCAAATCGTCCCGATCCAGACCCCTTTGGCATTCGCGAAGGGAACAAACAAAGCAAAGAAGAAGAGCAACGCGATTGGAACGGTCAGCAGGTTTACGATCTTGTTAGTGACTTCGAAAAAGTTGCCCTGCACTTTGCCCACAACTGTGCTCAGCCCGATGACGATGGCACCAATCGCGACTGCGAGCCAGCGGGCAAAGCGGAGATGTTTTTCCTCTGTTTCCGGCTTTTTGCCAAAACGGTCGAGGTAGTCGGTTACAACAACAGCTGTGATCGAATTT
>Ga0181575_10000333_pt1 | contig 34165 bp, 25 predicted proteins | sample 101ome_23_FD_145599 | JGI IMG/M metagenome (GOLD analysis project Ga0181575, IMG submission 145599) | Coastal salt marsh microbial communities from the Groves Creek Marsh, Skidaway Island, Georgia - 101411CT metaG (spades assembly) | ecosystem: Environmental > Aquatic > Marine > Intertidal zone... | reverse complement strand
GCTGGGTGGGACTTAAACATCTCAATATAATCGAGATAGGTCTCAGATTTTAGGTCATAAACGCCTACTTGATTAAATCCGAAACTAATAATTACCCTAAGCCCTGCATCGTATATTTGATCAAGTACTTCTGCTGACGCTATCGGTTCATATACTCTGATAGTATTTACTCCTGCTGCTTTGATGAGTTTTAGATCTTCTTCGATTTGTGCAAAACTTCTAATTGTCTGACCCTTCTCAACAGGGTGGTAGCAAATACCCTTTATAAAGAATGGTATTTCGTTAATAGTGAGCTGATCACCTTTGACTCCGACCACGCTATTTTGATCGCTAAGGAGCGAACAAGCGCCAAAAGATAGTCCTGCGAGTAGCGATAGAATTACAACTTTGAAATTTCTAATCATTGTTCTCCTTTATTTTAATACCGGTAGATGAACATCCTTATTTAATAACTCAGACGATCCGTTGTAAGACTTTGTAATAGGCTTACCATCACGACTAAGGCCTTCAAACACACCTGAATCTACGAGGGGCCATAAGACGTATTTTGCTATTCCGTCACGGGTGAATAATCCGAAGTGATTCTCAGAGTCATTTGGGTTAGCCGAACTTTTCCAAGGCTCATCAAACGCTTCAAAATAGAAGCAACTTATACCTTCAGAATCAGTCCACTCCCGTATCCCATTAAAATAAAGCGCTTGTTTAAATTCATCGGCTGCTTTAGACCCTTCTGGTCCATAGAACCCATTTGATATACTTGCCCATCCGGTTTCTCCGATATGAATAGGCTTGTCTATTCCTAAAGATTTTAGATAATTGACTACCTGTTGATACTGCATCTTGCTGTAATTGACTGCAGTATTAATAAGTAAAGTGTTCACATCGTTCTTATCCTTGTAAATTTTGGCTTCTTGTAAATTCCAAAAAGAGGGGTTATAATGTGTATCATGAAAGGGGTATGTATGAATTGATATATAATCTACTGCCTTTGCAAGTTGCACTAAATCTTCATTGTGATATTCTGAGCCGCCACCTCCCCACGAAGCGAAGTTGTCAGAGCTAGTTATCCAAAGTTCTTTGGAAAGTTCTCCCTTTTCTTTTAGTGTCTGCAGGTAATTGACCCATCCAAGAATTACATCGGACTTAACATAATAAGAAGCCGCCCAATGAACCATAGCTTCGTTTCCCACAGAAATTACTTTTATGATATCTGGATAGGCACTAGTGAGTTCTACGGCACGCTCAATCTCCGCTTTGTTTGAGGCGTAGTCTTCTTTTTCATGGTTAGGACTGCTTGTCCATGCCCCTTCACAATCGATCCAGGCTCCAAGCATTACGTACATCTCAAAATTGGAGTCTTCTTTTTTTAGCTCATCTATAGCCTTCACTACGTTGGAAGCATGAGGAAGCTGCACGTTGTAGGTGCGAACAATCCTTATTCCCATAGCATGAAGAATTCTCAGATCTTCTTTTAATTGGTCTTTTGTCGGTTGAATACCTCTACTCTCTTTTCTGTAACCTCCATATGATATTGCTTGATATTTGGGATTTCCTAAGAGTTCTGAAGCTGTCTTGCTTTGCATATTTGTTGAATTAGTCTCGCACGAGAATAGCATTGATCCGAAAAATAGAGCATAAAGGATTCTTAAAAATCCCTTTATTCCTCTGATTGTATAAACTGAAACAATTATTCTCATAGCCTTAAATTGTTACAATAAGTTGTTTGATTTTACCCGAACGGTTGAAAATCGAATCGCTATATATTTTACTAAGTGAATTACCTTTTAGAATCTCTTTACTATGATCTTTATGGACTACTGTAATAGATGCTATACCATTTTTTTCATACGTAACAGGTACTTGACAGATGGTGTAAGCTAAAGATCCTTTTGATAATTCAATCTTTTTGAGGGACTGATCAATATCACAATATTCAAAAACATTATCATTTTTTAAATACTCAGATTCAGGGAGTATTGTAGGGTCAAAACTTAATATTCCGTTAGATATACGAACTCCTAATTCCCCAAATCGACAAAGAATGTCCTCTTTTACTTGCCCGGTCATACCGGGTTGTTGTGCGCCTTTACTTTCTGGGGTATGTGAATAGGGATCAGTAGGAAAGGCTCCATAAAGTTTAGGCGATTTGTGTACTCCAATACCTGCATTTATTTCAAAATAGTGTTCGAGTAACTTTCCAATTTCTACTTCCGACACTGATTGAACTATTGCTTTTTTAATTAATTCATAAACTGCAAGTCTCAATTTTGATACCATGTGCCAATAAATAGAACCAAGCCCTTCGTATCCGAAAAAAGTGCCAGATCTGCCCGTAAACGCCTTATGATTAAAAATTTGTTCGTAAATCGCTTCGATTTTGGACTGTTCTTTAGCTACTAAATCTTGATAATTCTCTGGCAGATTTGATAATATATCTCTTAAGAATCGGATGTTTTTAAGGTTTCCATTGAAATGATACCCGCCTTCACAGTCTTTGAGTATTACATCTTTGTTACCATCTAATAAAAGCTTACATAAGAGCTCAGATTCAGAAATCTCCACTGAGCTGACATTATTCTTTTCTATGAATTTAGGTAGTGATTTGTTAGGGTAAAGAATATAGCTGTATTGATCTTCACGAAAAAGTTTACTTTCCTTAAGCGCATCAAGTACGGATAAACTCGCTTTTATATCTAGATATCCCGAACTAAGTACAGCTACCTGACCTTCTAACATCTCAGGTAAACTACTAATTGCTAATCCCTGATCCTCAGTTACTGTGATTAAATTATATGCGTGATATAACTGATCCTCACGCTTATTTGAATCTATGGAATGTTCAAGGTGTTTTAAAGCAACTTCAATAAATAATTGAAACTCTTCAAATTTGAAAGTAGTTTTATTTCCAGAGAAATCATGATCATAGATGCTTAGTCTATAGTTACTTGCAGCTATTCCAAGTTCTGAAAGAACCTGCATACGCTCTTTGTCACTTATTGAAGCTTTTAAAAGGAAAACAGAATTTGTAAGTGTTTCAAGAATTTCGTTGAAAAACTTCTTTAGCTCTTCTGAGATTTCAACCTCAGAAAGATCTGACTTACTAATTAATTCTTTTAAAAAGGCAAGAAATCTTCTCAGATAACAAAGCGTAACCATCGAAATTCCATTACCAACCAATGCGTTATTAGCATCATTCCATTCAGGTCTTTGGGTGTTCATCCAAATGCCTCCTTCTGGAATGTAGTTTGAAATCTTAGCTAACAAAGTAGCTAGAATTTTTTCAATAAAATTCACTTGGTAAATCGAACCTTCAGAATTTGTAAGAAGAGCGCCGTCGGCTCCTATCTCCGCTTTTCTTTTCTCGATAGCTGACTCTTTCTTGTAATCAAAGTCAATTGTATTTTTCGGATCCTGTATTAAAGCTTCATAGGATTTAATTCGATAAGGGATATTGGCATAAACAAACGAATCTTCTTTGAAGTAATCCTCAAACCTATCAGGATAGTATTGCTGAATAAATTCTAAAAATTTTAACAAGTAAATAATTTGATGGTCACCCCAGTAGCCAATATAAGACCATGGGTTATCTGGCTCGATGGTTTCCCACTCAAATCCATCTTTAAATACTCGATAGGGATTGTACCCATCAAAAGATGAGGCATTCAAAAACTTGAATAGCATACCTTCGATGAAGGCTGGGTAAGAGTGAACTAGTGCCTCCCAGTTTTGAAAAATATCTCTCCAATTTCCTTGATAATCTAAAATTTTAGATCCGTCATCTTCATTTCTAAGGTTAATAGAGAATTTATTCCAAGGTCTACTAGGATCTCCATGTCTTCTACTGAATTTTAGTGGAAGATACTCGGTGCATAAGCGCTGAAAATCTTTATGATTTTCTTGTTTAGAAAGCGTTTTAATGGTAAAGATGTCGAATTGCTCCGGTAAGCTATTTAAAAGTTCTCCTTTTTCATCATAAACCTTTAAGTTGGCTTGTTTAATATAACGGATTAAATCTGCCTTTTCGAGAGTGTAATTCTCATCGAAAATCCCTCCACGCATTATATTAAACATGGTATTGGCAAAGTGTCGGGTATTTCTACCCTTGTCAGCGGTCAGTTGTAATCCATCGCTGGCCCCAACAAGTGAGATTAGTCGATTTGAGCTGAGGGAAATATCTTCGGCGACGGCTTTAGCTAGCTTAGCTGGATGATTTAATTCCTTTCTGAGTTTAATAATGTCACTTACCGATTTACTAATATCAGCAATAATCTTCCATTCTTTCTCTGTTTCACAGTGAAGATCAAAAGAAGAACAAATGAAGTAAGCACCTCTTTCTGCTTTTATATCTGTTTCTTGCTCAACAGAATGTCCTTGTCTAAAGTGGCCCAATTGTTTTGAAGATAATAGAATGGTTTTCTCTTCTAGACCAAGAGAGAACACTACGTTAGCCTTTAATGCTTCGCTAGGTTCTGCCTTGTCTGAAATAATCGCACTTAAGGCGTATATACCAATAGTATTAGCCTCAAGTTCACACTTTTTATACGCGTCAACTAAGTTACTGCTACCGCTTTGTAAGCCTTCAGGAATCCCATAAGGTAGAATGTTTTGAATTCCATCAATAAGCTCAACGTGCTTATTTAAGGGATCTGAATTTTTGATTTTAGAGCTACGAACGAACCCGAATTTTTCACTTGATGACCACTCATAACTAAAAGTCATTTTAAGGTCATGATTGATTTCTTCGAAAACCACTTTATTCCCATAAGTGTTTTTGTAAATATTTCGTTCTACGCTATAAACACCATAATATTTAGATGAAAATGGCTCCCATAAAAATCTCTTATCTGTTCTATCAATAAGGATTATCGTTTTACTCCCAGTATGATCATGAGACTCGGAGATTTTATCATCGGTGTAATAGGGAAAGAGTGCGCGATCGCTATTCATTCTTCCTGCAGATAAACCTCCAGTACTTGATATAAACATCCAGTGATCAGAGTGACTCACGATGCTCATAAAGAAGGGACGCATTTTATCTGTGTTTGAGATTTTGAAATAACGATCCCCGTTAAGCACCACTTCATCTATCGTTATTTTATTTTCGTTTTTTTTGAATGGCTGATTACCTAAAAATATATTTTTCTTCTTTGAAGCGGTTTTCATTATCGCTTTTGATTTTATTACTTTATTTATCGAATGTAAAACTTTACTTTTTAATATTTTGATCGAGCAATTAAGTAAAACTTAAATGAATGAAAGTTATTATTTGTAAATCTGCTTAGAAGGCAGATGCTCTGTTCAATAGAGCAAAGAAACCTTATGTCATTATATATATAGGTTACGGATTATTACTCGTTCTTCTTTAAGTCAACTTCTGAGGGTGATTTACGTGTTTATTTACGTATTTAACGAAAATACCTTCTTTACCTCCCGTCAATAAAATCGAAAAATAACATCTTTTTTTTTAATCTAGGGTAATTTTTTACTGTTAAGTGTTAAAGTTTATTGGATTAACCCTAACTGGTCTTGTAGATGCTTTTTACTTCGAAGATATCATTCCAATTTTCCTCATTTGAGTTCGGGTTTATCCAACCCATTAACCTCTTTCCCTTTTCTTAAAAATGAGATTTATTCTATAAAGATAACTGCACTAGTAAGAATAAATCCCTTATTTTCATCTCGGAAATGTATTATCAAATTTGAATTTATAATAATAATTGATTTTGAAAAACTTTTTCATACTGCTCTTTATAGCGTTTTTAGGAGGCTGTCAAAACGAACAAAAACCCAAAACCCTTAACTATGAATTGTTATGGAGTGACGAATTTGACCAAGCCGGTGCTGTTGATACAGACAAGTGGTTTTTAGAAACTTTTGCTCCGCAAAACGGAGGTTGGCATAACAACGAACTTCAGCATTATACAGACAGACTTGACAACGCTTATATTAGTGACGGAACGCTTAAAATTGTAGCCAAAAAGGAAGAATATACCTCATCAGGCACCACCAAATCCTTTACATCAGCTCGTTTAAACTCCAAACTCCAATTTACTTACGGCAAGGTTGAAGTCAAAGCAAAACTACCGCGTACCCAAGGGACTTGGCCTGCGATTTGGGCTTTAGGCGCCAACATCAATGAAGTACCCTGGCCCAAATGTGGTGAAATCGATATCATGGAGCAGCTATTTGAAGACCATTTGATGGTACAGTCTGCGGTACATGTACAAGGACGGTATGGAGACGACCCCGCCTTGCAACAAATCAAGATCAGTGATGTGACCGAAAATTTTCATGTGTATGGGATGATTTGGGATCCCGAAAAAATTGTATTCACCGTCGATGGGGAAGGTTTTTTTACCTACCAACCCGAAGACCGTTCAGAAGATTTTTGGCCCTTTGACAAAGACCAATATTTGTTACTTAACGTAGCGGTAGGAGGCACTTTAGGTGGCGAAGTTGACCCCAACTTTACCGAAGACCAAATGGAGGTCGATTATGTTCGTGTTTATCAATTAAAATGATTCGTTTATCGTCCAATCAAACAAAAAACCCTCCAATTGGAGGGTTTTTTTACGTTTACTACAACGCTAATCAGCAACGTAAATAAGTTCTAGTTGAACAGGATTGTACATTTTACGGGCTGCACCGGTGATACTTATGATTTTTTGTGACACAAAGTCTTGAGGGAATTCTACTGTTTTTCCATCAAAACCTATGTTCCATGCAGCATGAGTGGTAAAACCTAAAGCATTTTCGCTTCGGTCAATGATTTTGGTAAATCCCCACCAACGATGGTTTCCTTTCATAACGTTATCCGCAAAAACTTTTTGGTAAAAATTCGGTTTCATATTGCTCGTAATCCTCTTGCAATTGTTCCATAGGGGCTAGCATCATTTTATCCCCTGGCTTTAACCCACCTCCAGTGAATGGAGTTTCGGCTATGCCTTGATGAATATACGTTCTTCGCTCTTTATTCACATCTTTGGAAAGGATTTGATCAATCTTTCTAGCGGAAATTTTTCCTTTGAATTTTTGTTTGATCAGCTTTGTGATTTTGGCCAAACCTTCTTCGTCATAGCTGGCCATTTCTTGGTCCAAAGCTTCTTTGGTAGCAAAGGTTTCGACAATTAAATAGTGGGGGATTCGACTCGCTTCGACTTTATCATCATAATTTTCCGGGCTTACTTTCCAAATAGACCAGCCGGTCTTACGGCCCGATTGAATAGCGTCTTCGTGGTAGACCTTCCAGAGCATTTCGATGTCTAAATAGGCTTGATCCATCCCCTCGTTAAGGGTCACAAAAGAGGAAGACGCATACTGGGCACTTACACTCATTGTGACTGCACATGTGATTAAAAAGAAAATGTTTTTCATTATTATTTGATTTATGGTAAAGGCTTTAATAAATAAATTTTTTAAATTTATTGAACATCCCCACTTTTTTAATAACAATTAATTAATGCATTTGGACCTATGAAATCCTTTATTTTTAGTTTTCTTATTTGTTGCCCCCTACTGCTTTCTGCCCAAACCGAGTTGGAATTTACCGGAATTGTCTCTGACAAAAAAACAGGTACACCGCTCGAAAACGCCATCGTCATTGCACAACCCACCCGCATCAACAAGGCGGGCTACTACTCAGGGGTAACCACCAAGAAAAATGGAAATTTCAAAGTCCGAACAACCTTTGATTTACCCCTATTTCTCTATGTGACCAAAAAAGGATGTAAATCACAAAAAATCAAAATAAAAGCCGATTCTTCCTATTTTGAAGTTGTACTTAAATGCGATGGAAAAACCATCGAAAACATCATCGCCCAACGAAATGCAGATGATGATGGGGATGGTATCCTCAACTTTGAAGATGATTGTCCCGACCAAGCCGGTGAGGCCGAAAACAAGGGGTGCCCCTGGCCCGATAGCGATGGCGATACCGTCATCGATAAAGAAGATGACTGTCCAAAAACTGCAGGTGACCCCCAAAATAAGGGGTGTCCCTGGCCCGACCAAGATGGAGACGGCGTGGTAGATCGTAGAGATGGCTGTCCAGACGAAGTTGGAACACCGAGCAACAAGGGCTGTCCCGAAATACCCCAAGCCTTGGTTGCGTTTACCCAAGAAGAGCGTTCAACGCTTTATTTTGCATTTGATAGTGCAGGTATAGACGATACAAATAACGCATTGATTCAACAAGTTGTTGCCCTATTAAAACAATACCGGGCTAGTCAAATTCGCATCATCGGTCATGCCTCTAGTGAAGGCAGCTCATCTTATAATCAAAAACTTTCAGAACAACGTGCAAATGCCGTGCGTCAAGCCATCGTAGCGGCTGGAGTCGATGCTGATCGTGTTGAAGCCGTGGGTGCTGGCGAAGATCAACCCATCGCCAATAACACCTCCAAAAGCGGACGTGCCAAAAATCGACGGGTGGTTTTTGAAGTGCAGTAAAGCGCTTAAACCTTGTGCCCATGGTCCGTATACTTAGGGCAAAAAAGATTTGAGTTTTGCCAAAAAATAAAACCCTGAAAGCAAACACTTTCAGGGTTTTTTGCGGAGAAAGAGGGATTCGAACCCCCGGAGGTGTGACCCTCAACAGTTTTCAAGACTGCCGCATTCGACCACTCTGCCATTTCTCCTTGGCGGCAAATATAAGGTGCTTTTTTTAATTCATAAAAAAACAAAGTAAACAAAGCTTTCTTTTTTACGCACTACGCTTCAAAGCATCTTGAGCAAACGGTAATCTATTCAAAAGGTGTAGTCAATACCCCCAAGGCCATTTGTAGGCCTTCCATAAAATTTTGATACCGGATATTTTCATTGGGCGCATGAATACTGTTATCCGGATTGGGAATTCGTAAAGCCACTGCGGGTATGTTAAGGGTGCTTATAAACGCCGCAATGGGTTGAGACCCTCCCGTAGTACTGACCTTAATGATGTCGTCATGCCCCAGTCCGCGTCGTGTAGCATCGAAGGCCCACGCCCCTATCGGATGGTCTATAGCCGTTCGGTAGGGTGCTTTTCCTATCGTAAATTGAAGTTCGGCAATTTTGGGATAGCGTTGACGCATGGAGGGAGTTGGCGGAGCATCGGTCACAAAAAACCCTTGTTTTTGCAGGTGGGAAATCAACCGATCGCGTTGTTGGGCACCACTCGACTCTGGGGTGAGGCGTATATCAAATTCGGCCACTACCTTATTGGGTAAAATGGTACGTACTTGATCACCCGTCCACCCGGCTTGCAAACCCCGGACGTTTAGACTCGGATAATGCAGGGCTTGTTGGATGGTGGCCCCTACCCGATCAAAATGTATCGATCCTACCCGCTGGCCCAAGGCTTCCCAAGACTCGTCCAGGCTTGCAAAATAACGGCGCTCTTCTTCCGAAAATTGAACCCCGTCATAAAAGCCCGCTATCGTTACTCTTCCCTGGGCATCTTTCATCGAATGCAGTAAATCGGCCATCACAAAAACAGGATTTTGGACTACATTACCGTATTGCCCACTGTGCAAATTAATCGCAGGACCATGTACCGTTAAGGTAAAATAAGCGATGCCGCGTGCACCAAACATCAAGGTCGGTTTGCCCGAAATATGCCGGGTACCGTCCATCACTAGCATACGGTCGGCAGACAGTAGGTCTCTATGCGCTTGTACAAAATCCGTAATGGTTGGAGAGCCTTTTTCTTCTTGAAAATCACCGATGATTTTAATGTTATAGGGGGGTGTTTTTTCGTTTTTTTTAAGAATTTTTAATGCAGACAAAAAAGCAAAAGCCGGCCCTTTGGAGTCGGAAGCCGCCCGTGCAAAAATATAGGCGTCTTCGCGTTTATTTTGAAGTGTTTGTGTGGGAACCGTCTTAAAGCCGTCGTCTTGTTTGACCTTGACTACGGGCATAAATGGGTCTTCCTGATCCCATAAAGCGGGGTCTGCAGGTTGGCTGTCTAGCTGAAGGTAAAATAAAACCGTTTGAGGCCGACCCACTTGCCAATCGGCTACCAAATAGGGAACACCAGCCGTGGTTTCTATTCGGGAACCGAGCCCTATTTCTTTTAAAAAATCCTGAAGGTATTGACTGTTTTGCTCAATACCCGCCACATCATCACTCTGGTTGGGCAAACTCAGGTAGTGAAAGAATTCTGCGGTGATTTCTTCGAGGTTCTCTTCGACCAGTTGCTTAATCTCTGTCGAATCCCATGGTTCGGATTGCGCCCACAAAGGCCCTATGCTTAGGGCTAAAATAAATAGGGTGATTTTTCCAATTAAGGTGCATAGTGAACGTGTTCCTATCATTTTATGCGAATTTGCTGTGCATTTAATTCCTTTAACTAAAGCTACAAAATATAGGGGTTACTCTGGAAAAAATAAAGGCATAAAAAAACCATCTCTAGGAGATGGTTTAAATCCAATTAAAAAAAGAATCGGTTTATGGTTACTTGCAATTTAAAATTAAATACTTAACCGACCAAAGACTTTTTTATTTTTTTCTAAACGCAATATAACTTTGGGTATCGTTTTCGATGATTTGATCCAAGGTCTTGTTTTCATTTTCCGCAAACCAAGTGACCGAAAGAGGGTGAAATTCCATATCCAAGTGTTTTTTACTCCAATAGGACATTTCGCAGATGATCGGGTATAAATCAATCCCCATATCAGTCAAAAAATATCTTTTGATTTTACGGTTATTGGGATCATGCGCATAGTCGATGATTTGATACCCTTTGAGTTTTTGAAGACGATCGGTCAGAATGTTAGAGGATATTTTCTCGGGAGCTGCCAAAAAATCACTAAAGGTTGTGCGTTGCATAAATAGGTCACGCACGATAAGTAAAGACCAGCGATCTCCCATCAAATCCAAAACCGTTGACACCGGGCAACTCGATCTGTTGTTAGAAACTTTGTGCATATACTTAAAACTTTACGAGGTGAAACATTTATCCCTAAAGATTGATAAAAAGAATGGTATTCCAAATATTTTTTACCCGTTTGTTATAACCGGTTTGAAAAACTGTGGTCTGTTGAAATCCAGAACGGAGTTGCACCTTGGGTGCCATTCTAAAAGTCAAGCCGACAAATTTCCACAGTTGGTCGGAAGCGAGCGTACGTTGTTGCAATTTCCAAAAAATCTCGCCGTAACCAAAAATACTGACCGGTATTTTAGCATCGGAGGGGGTTAGCGGCTTTTGCAAAAACAGGCGGTACCGAAAACGGTGGTTGACCGTAATTCGGTTGTTTTTCTCGATGTTGCGGTGCTCGATACGCAACCAGCCCCCATAGGCACCCCAGTTTGTTGGATACCTAAAAGCGATTTGCTCCCAGAGGTTGTTCTCAATTGTTTGGGGCGTGTTTTTGATATAGGTCACCCCTATGCGCAATTGTATGTTGGGATTGACCCGGTACCCAAAATTAGGGCGTACCAAAATTTGATCTGGAGCATCATAAAATTCTTGTGTTCTTTTGTGCAACTCCAATTGAATCGACGAGCTTGCTGTGAGCGACTGGGTCGTAAAGATCGCATTCCACGCATTGGAAGTCACCAGGTCTTGACCTTTAACGGATGTTCCTAAAAACAAAACAAAAAAAAGCAGGTAAAATTTGTAAAAAGGCCTAAACATAGTGGTGATTTTTTCACTGCAAATATATTGCTTTTCGCTGTGTAGCCCTATATTTAATAAACCTTTTTAAAAACGATGAAATTTAGAAGACTCATTTTTTTGGCCTTTTTGCTCGGTTTTTATACTGTTGCAAACGCACAACAATCCGGACAGACAGAGCGGATACTCTTTATTGGAAACAGCTTTACTTTTTATTGGAACATTCCCAAAACGGTAGAACTCATGGCCCACGACCGAGGACTCCAATGGGATGTTGATCAAGCCACCTTAGGAGGTGCGTCTTTAGAACAACACTGGAAAGGCCTTAGGGGGTTGACCTCCAAAGCAAAACTCGAAAAGGGCAACTATGATCGGGTAATTTTACAGGACTACAGCTCCAATCCACTCAAAAAACCCGAAAACACAAAAACCCATATACAGGCTTTTCAAAATTTGGCCCTTCCCAAAACACCACGTTGGTATTACTACAGCACCTGGATGTACCCAAATATCGATACCCGAGCACATTCCGAAGCCTACCCGATAGAGGCCTTTTATCAGACGATCCAAAAAGCCTATGGGGGCGAAATATTAACGGTAGGTAAAGTGTTTGCTCGGTTTCAAGCAGCCCACCCGGACATCAAATTACTGACCTATGACCAAAAACACACCTCACCCGAAGGGAGTTATCTTGCCGCCTGCGTCATCTTTGCGCAACTCAGCGGACAAAACCCGCTGGGTTTACCCAATAGGTTTATGGAACGGGACGAAAACACCCAGCTCGACACCTTTTATACCATCGTACAAAAAAAGACCGCTCAAACAATACAAGAATTCGTCGCACAGCAAATGGGGTGGTCAGAGTAGCCAGAACATTCCTCTAATTTTAGGTCGTTAAGACCAAAAAATACACTATTTTTAAACCTAAAATTATGTATTATGAAACCATTTATTACCACACTGATTTGCTTAGTTAGCCTACACCTTTCGGCTCAAAACTTTAAAGGAATGGACAAAAGTCCACTAGACATTGTCGCCTACCCAACCAGTTACCAAGTCTCAGACAAGGCCGCACGGGTCATTTACAGTCGTCCTCAACTCAAAGGGCGTGATTTGAACGACCTCGCGCCTGCCGGAAAAGTTTGGCGGACCGGAGCCAATGAAACCACCGAAATTCAACTTTTTAAACCGTTGAAATTTGGTAATACTACACTACCGGAAGGCACCTATTCTATCTTTACCATTCCCGGTGAAGACAGCTGGACGTTAATTCTAAACAAAGCCCAAAACACCTGGGGAGCTTATTCTTACAATGACGATTTGGATGTCGTCCGTATAAGTGCGCCAGTCACTTCGGCCTCCGAAAGCCTCGAAGCTTTTTCAATTGCTTTTGAAGAGCGCGCCGATGGGATGGACTTGCATATGGGTTGGGGTACCGTTCGTGTCGCTTTCCCGATTTTGTTTTAAAAAAAGTGCTCCTTAAGCTAAGGCTGTATGAAAGAACCACAGCGTTGGGAAGCCGAGCACCTTTCGCCTGAAACCGTTGTGCAAGGAGTTCATTCACTCCTAGAGGACTATTTTTCTGCCAGTAAAACAGGAACCGATAAGGTGCTTCAGCAAGTGCCCCCACGGCAAATTGCTGAAGCACTAGATTCGGCTGATATCCTTTCCCAGGGGTTTGCCTCCGAAGAACAATTACTCGAGTTTATCCGTATCTACCTCCAGCACACCAACCACCTTAACAACCCCAAATACTTTGGGCATCAGGTAGCGGTTCCCCATCAATTATCGGGCATCCCAGAGTGGATACACGGGGTGATCAATAATCCCAGTTCACTTTATGAAATGGGACCCGCAGGGGCGACACTTGAGGGAGTGATGATCAATTACCTGCTTCAAAAACTCGACTGGTTTACCGGAACCGATTTATACGATTTTAAATTACAAAGCGAAGGAGGTTCTGGATTTTTGACCCACGGGGGTTCGGTTGCCAACCTATCGGCCTTGGCGGCAGCTCGTGCTGCCATAGCCCCAGAAGCCTGGAACGAAGGAAATCCCGACGACCTCGTTGTCCTAGGACCGGCCAGTAGTCATTACTCCATTGGACGTGCGATTAGCCTCTTGGGCTTGGGCAAAAAAGCCTTTGTACCGGTACCGGTTTTGGCCAACGAAAAAATGAAGGTGGATGCCCTGGAATCTATTTACAGTGAAATCAAAAATAGCGGTAAAAGGGTCATGGCCGTTGTGGCCAATGCCTGTGCAACCTCTACCGGCTTGTACGATAACCTAAAGGCCATAGGCGATTTTTGCCAAAAACATGGCCTGTGGTATCATGTTGACGGTGCACATGGAGCAGCAGCCCTGCTTTCTCCCATACATCGATCAAAATTGGACGGTATCACCCAGGCTGACTCCGTGATTTGGGACGCCCACAAAATGATGCGTGTTCCGGCGCTTTGTACGGCGGTCCTTTTTAAAAAAGGAATACATCAACGCAGTGCTTTTCAGCAAAAAGGAAGTTATGTTTTCCACGAAAATGATGTCGTTGGGATGGACAGTATGCCCTATACCATAGAATGTACCAAATCTGCATTGGGGACCAAGTTTTTTTGGAGTTTTGCCCTTCACGGTGAACAAGGGTTGACCCGGTTTATCGATACTACGTTTGCCGTGACCCACGCTTTTTACCAGCTTCTCCAAAACCGCCCTGATTTTCATTGTCCCTTTGCCACTGAATCAAACATTCTTTGTTTTCAATACACCCAAATGGAGCAACACCTCCATCAACAGCTGGCCCTCCGTTATGCGTTGATCAACAAAGGGGACGTTTACCTGACCAGTTGTGAAATTCAGGGAGAGCGATACCTAAGGGTTGTTTTCATGAATTCAAGAACCACCCTAGAGCACTGCGAAGAATTGCTAAAATCAATTGTTCAAACGGCCTCTAGTCTTTAGCCGTACCCTCCCAATCGGGGTCAGCGGCAGCCTTCCATTTATTCGTTAAGGTGTCCAAGGCAATGCCATGTACTCGACCAAAACGCGCCGGAGATTCGATGCGTTTATACGCCTGTCCTTTTTTGTCCAAAAATTCAATTTCGGCTGGTTTCCACAAAAGACCGGGATGAGCTTCCAAAAGTAAAGTATCTGCATCGGGATATACACGAGGAGCGGCTAGGGCATCTTCTAGGGAGATTTGTTGGCGGAAATAACGATGAAAGGTCTGAGTCACCGCAGGGGGAATTCGGCTTCCACCCGCCGCCCCTAGCGCCAGTAGGGGTTTTTTGTCTTTTAGGACTATTATAGGACTGATATGGGAAGTGGCTCGGTCTCCGGGCTTATAGTTCCCCAAATACCCCCCTAAAGTCACGGCATATAGAAACCCTAGACCGGGAGTGGCCACCTTCGATCCCATATTAGGACCTATGGTTTGGGTGAGTGAAACGATATTTCCCCAACGGTCGGCTGAAGTCAGGTGGGTGGTATGTCCCATAGCGGCAACCCAAGACTCGGGGAGCTGCTCGGGCAATAAAACGGTTTGAGGCGTTTCCTGTAAAATGGACTTGGCCCATTGATTGGCTTTGTCCTTGGACAAAATAACCCTTAATGAATCTTCATGGGTTTGATGACTTCGGTAGCTATAGGCCTTGGCCGTGGCCAACCCTATCATATAAGGCCAATGATCTCCAAGAGTTTCTTGGGATTCTAAGGCTTCCATCAGTTGAAGAATTTGAATGCTAATTGCGCCAAATGAGGGTAAGTACAACCCGTAGATATCGATACCATGATAGCTTCCCTGAAGCACTTTTGAGGTTAATGCTCGGTAGTTTTTAAGATCCTCCAAACTAAGAATACCACCTTTGGATTGAATATCTTCTACCATGCGTTGGGCAGTTTCTCCTTCATAAAAACCCGCATGTCCAAGGTCTGCTATTCGCTGCAAGGTGTTGGCTAAATCCTTTTGTATCCATTGGTTTCCGGCCAAACGACTGGCTTGATTTTCATCTAAAAAATACTGACGCGAACCGTCAAATTCGAGCAGTTGATCCCGGGCCATTGCCTGACGTTGTGCCTCTCCGGGCAGGAGTTCAAAACCCTGTTCGGCCAAATCGATCGCCGGTTGCATGACAGTTTTTAGGGGTAACAGTCCGCCCTCTTGATGCAATTTGATTAAGCCCGCAACTACCCCAGGAATTCCTATAGTTTCATAGCCATAACGAAAGCGCTCCTCAGTTTGTACATAGGCCGCTGGTACGGCAGTAGTCGCATCTACTCCCTTCAATTCTCCCGCTGCGGTATGGTATAGCGCTTGTAACCGCCCCCCTAACCCACTCATGCTGGGTTCGACCACGGCCAATGCAAAACCTGCAGCTACGGCAGCATCAAAAGCATTTCCCCCTTTTTGATAGATACTGTTCCCCGCTTCGGTGGCGAGTGGATGCGCACTGGCTAGGGCATCGTTTTGATAGGGTACATCACTCGGGGTCTGACATGAAGCAATCATGAAGATAATCAGAAGAAAATGGTAGGGCGACAAAATATACCGAAAGGAAGTCTTCATAGGAAATGAATTTTATTAAGGACAAATTACATAATTTTGGCAAGGGAATTAAATTACTGTTCCCATAAAGTAAAGTGCCATGATTGAATACCTTATTGACTTCTTTAAAAATCAAGGGTTTGCCCCACAACAAGCCCTCTATTTAGGAAAAATCAGCGCAGTGCTGGTAATGTTTTTGTTTACCCTATTATTGGCACTGATTTCCAAAACCATCATCACCTCAATTTTTAGACGAATCGCGGCAAAAACCGCCTCCGATTTTGACGATATCTTGATTGCCAAAAAAGTACCACAACTTACCGGCTATCTTCTACCCTTATTTTTTCTTTTATGGATAATCCCCAGTTTTTTTAACGAACTAACCCCTTTGGTCCAAAACCTGATTAACACCCTCGAAGCATTTACAGGGCTTATTTTTATTCTGGTTTTGCGAGGGCTACTGCGAACACTCAATGTAGTTTTAACACGGGTACCCATTCTTAAAGACAAACCCATAGAAAGTTATACCCAAGTGGTGATGATTTTTATCTGGTTTATCGGAGCAATATTAATTCTCTCCCTATTGACCGGTAAATCAGCAACAACTTTTTTGACCACTTTGGGAGCCTTATCGGCCGTTCTTATATTAATTTTTAAAGAAACCATACTCGGTTTTGTGGCCAGTATTCAGATTAGCGTAAACGATACCATCCGCATTGGTGATTGGATTACCATGCGTAATATGGATGCCGACGGCGATGTGATTGCCATTAATTTATCGAGTGTGCGGGTGCAAAATTTTGACAAAACCATTACAACCATTCCCACCCATAAACTCATAACCGATGCCTACGTCAACTGGCGAGGGATGAGCGAGGCTGACGGACGCCGTCTAAAAAGACAACTACTGGTCAAAGCCTCTAGCATTCGTTTTTTGGAAGAAGAAACCGTCAATAAACTGGCCAAAGTAGAACGTCTTAAAGGGTTTATCGATGAAAGAGATATCGAAATTAAAACCCAGAATAAAAGTAAAAATGTCGATAAATCCCTGTTGATCAATGGGCGCAATTTCACCAACATTGGGCTGTTCAGAAACTACATTCAAGAGTATTTGGAAGAACACCCCCAAATCAATCAAAACATGACCGTTATGTGTCGTCAATTGGCCCCAACCTCTCAAGGGGTACCTTTGGAAATTTATGCGTTTATCAGCGATAAAACCTGGGTCAATTATGAAGGAATTGCCTCCGATATTTTTGATCACCTTCTTGCAGCGGCTCCTTATTTTAACTTGGAGCTATATGAATTACATACTGCCTCTTCCAAATAAAAAAACCTCCCCTAGGGGAGGTTTTTTGTCTAAATATGATCCTCTATTTGGAACCCATGATATAGGGGGCTCCAGCTGCTTTGAGTTTGGTTTCTAAAGCGGGCAAGGTTTCGCTGTACATTTTTTGAATTTGTGGAGCGAGTTCTTGCATCATCTTTTGGGCCAATTTCAGGCTCTTTTTGTGGAGTGCTGTAGGTCCATAGGTCGTGGACAAGCCTCGAGAAGCCACGCTGAGATGGGTGCTCACATTGGGCGGATTGCGCTCTCCTACTTCTTCACGAGCTGCGTTGCCTTCTACGGCTTCATTGAGTGCTTGCAAGGCTTTTTCAGCCGCAGCAATTTCACCCATCAAAGCACCCGGAAGGGCTGTTGTTCGTTCTGCAGATCGCTTGTAAGCCTTAAGGAGCGTATTGCTTTTGATTAAGGCATCTTCCAAAGCATAGGATTCTTGCATAAGGGCCGTATGCTGGGTTCGGTACGCATCGAACTCCTCGTAGGAAATTCCTTTGAGCACGCCTTCACGAAGCGGTTTCACCTCAAACGAAACGGCTTCCCCCACTTGGTTTACCGCTCCATTTTCTTCAACGAAAAGACTGGCCGTATAGGTTCCGGGCATTGCAAGTGGCCCTCCAAAACCATAGCCCCGTCCACCTGATCGGCCCATGCGTATGGGTCGTGTACTCGAATGACGTAGGTTCCACGCCAAGCGTTGGGTTCCCTTTTTGGGTCGGACACTTACGTTTTGAACTACATTGCCTTGTGCATCCTGGATAGCAATCCATGCGCCGGGCGGAGTTTCCAATTGCTCCTCCTGTAGGGCCTCCCAACCGGGGAAAGGCACATTGGTTTTTTTGTCATTCAATTTCTTTTCTTGTTTTTGCCGAGCTTGTTTCATCGAAGTATACCCTTCTGAAAAATACACCGTAAACACCGCACCAAAAGTGGGGTTTTCGGCAAAATAATAATCTGCTCCCGTGTTCCCTATTTCACTTTTGGGCACATACCACTTGGCGGTACGTGGGGCAAAAAGTTTAGCTTTTTGCGTTAAAGTTTCCGCAGTCATTTCGCGTAGAGGACTGTAGTCATCCAGCACAAAAAATCCACGCCCAAAAGAGGCGGCAACCAAGTCATTTTCACGTTGTTGAATGGTCAGGTCTCTAAAAGGAATTGTGGGGGTGCCGGGTAACTTCTGCCAGTTTGCACCGGCATCGAAAGAGGTATAAATACCAAATTCGGTGGCGGCAAAAAGAAGGCTTTTTCGAACCGGATCTTGAACCATACGCCAAACCAGTGTCCGGTCGGGAAGGGTTTGACTTATTTTTTGCCAAGTTGCTCCACGATCGGTACTCTTAAACAAATAAGGATTAAAATCGCCTTCTTTATGGTTGTCCAAAGCGACATATACTGTGTTTACATCGAACAAATCGGCCTTGATATCGTTGACAAAACTACGGGCAGGTAATCCCAATCGGGTTACAGGAATTTGGGTCCAATTCTGACCACCATCTTGGGTTACTTGTATAAATCCGTCGTCAGTACCGGCATAAATCAAGCCCTCTTTTAGGGCAGATTCGGATAAGGAGGTAATTGTGTTGTAGTTGGACATCGCCCCTACATCCCAGGGATTGTCCCAGCTTTGCTGACGACCCATGATAGGAAGTGTCAAGCGTTCTTCATTACGTGTAAGGTCGCCAGAAATAGGATCCCAGTCATCGCCTCGGTTTTCGGATGTCCAAACCCGATAGGAAGCAAAATACAAACGAGCAGGGTTGTGTGGGCTCACTAGGATAGGAGCGTCCCAATTGAATCGTTCGTGGGGGTCCCCTTCACGGGCTTGTGGTTGTATAAAAACACGTTCTCCGGTACTGAGATCTACCCGGTGAAGCCCTCCTTGTTGGGTTTCGGCATAGATAATATCGTTATAAACCGGGTCGGTGGCCGATTGATGTCCATCGGCAGACAAGGTTTTATACCAATGCTTGTTGGCAATTCCTTCACGCTCATCGGTTGCCGAAGGTCCTCCGGCAGATCCATTATCTTGGGTACCCCCAAATATATGATAGAATGGCTCGGCATTGTTTACGGCAACTTTATAAAACTGTGTCAAGGGTAAGTTTTTGATATACCGCCAATTTTGGGCCAAATCAAAACTCTCATAGATTCCGGCATCGGTACCGAGCATCAGATAATCAGGGTCGTCTTGCTTAAATACCAACACATGATTGTCCGAATGCTTTTGCCGTTCTTGCAACTCATTAAAAGTTTTTCCCCCATCCTCGGAAGTCAATACCCGTACATTCATCAGGTATAAACGGTCAAATTTATGGGGACTGGCATAGAGTTCTTGGTAGTAATGTGGTCCGGTACCTCCAGAAACTGTATTGGACATTTTGGTCCACGAGCTTCCTCGGTCTTCCGAACGGTAAACGGCTCCTTTTTTACGGTCCAATTCTATCGCTGCATACAGCACTTCGGGACGTTGAGGAGATTGTGCGATACCAATTTTCCCCAGGTTAGAGGTTGGAAGTCCATTACTTAGGGCTTCCCAGGTCTCACCACCGTCGGTAGAACGGTGTAGTCCCGATCCGGGTCCACCGCCCATATAGGCAGCAACCGTTCGGTGACGATCCCAAGTCGCAGCATATAGCGTTTGGGGGTGTTCGGCATCCATGATGATGTCAGTCACCCCGGTCCATTCGGCATTTCCTAAAACGCGATTCCAATTTTTTCCTCCGTCAGTGGTTTTATATAGACCACGCTCGCCACCTTTGCTCCACAAAGGTCCTTGGGCGGCGACAAAAATCACGTCAGAATTGTCAGGATGTACGATGATTTTAGAAATGTGTTCGGTGGCCTTAAGGCCCATATTTTTCCAGGTTTTACCGTAGTCCTCACTTAGATAGACTCCGTCACCGTAGCCTACATGGCGACCTCCGACATTTTCTCCGGTGCCAACCCAAATGCGGGCTGGGTTGTTGGGGTCAACGGTAATACAGCCCGTCGAGTAGGATGCTTGTTGATCAAAAACAGGAGTCCAGGTAGTACCAGCATTGACTGTTTTCCATACCCCGCCAGAACCCACGGCAACATACCAGATGTTGTCATTGGTAGGGTCTAGGGCAATATCAGCGATTCTACCCGATAAAAAAGCAGGACCGACATTACGCATTTTAAAAGCCTGCAACGGATAAGTTGTCGCTGCTTTAGGTGCATTTTTGTTGCGTTTACGTTGCGCCTGAGCATCGCCAAAACTCAAAGTCATTGCGATGGTCAAACAATAAAGTAGTAGACGTTTCATAAAATTTAAATTGTGTTTATTGGTTAAAGGCTATGAGAATCCCCAATGATTCCATAAATTCAACGTTCAATTTACACAAAAAATAAGAATGCAGACCTTTAAATATTTCCTATTTGCCCTCGCCTTATACCTCCCTTTTGGTGCCGTTGCACAAAAGAAAGATTCAGGCGACAAAGCGACCAAAACCAAAAGCATTGCTTCGTTGACGGAGAAAATGACGGCAGACCCCGGGATGCTGACCACCTATGTGTCGGATGAACAAAAACTTTATTTTGAGCTTCATGACAGCCTGTTGGGACAGCCCTTGTTGATGGTTACCCGGCTGGCCCAGTTACCGGGAAACTTTTCGGCCTACACCAATGCCGGTTCCAAAACCGCACAGCAAGTTGTCTATTTTGAAAAAGTGGGTAAAACCATATACCTCCGACAACAATCCTATACCAATACTGCTCAACCAAGCGATCCTATTGCTTTGAGTGTCAATCAGAACAACTACAGCCCCATACTGGCTGGCTTTGACATAGAAAATACCGAGGAAAAAGATCGGTTTTTAATCGACGTCACTACATTTTTTATGGATGATTCCCCCGGGTTTAACATCATCATGAGCTATCAACGGGACGATTATAAAATAGGAAGTGTGGATAAAAAACGGAGCCGTATCGACAGCGCAAAAAGTTTTCCGCAAAATACCGAGGTGCGTCACACATTAACCTTTTCGGCACGTAAAGCTCCTAGAGGTAACTCTGCACAAACCTTGAGTTTTCAAGTCAACCACTCCATTATAGCCCTACCCAAAGACCCGATGACGGTACGTTACGAAGACCCTAGAGTGGGTTGGTTTACCCTTAAAAAATACGACTATTCGGCCCCCGACCTTAAGGCCAAAGACTATACAATTATTCGTCGTTGGCGTTTGGAGCCCAAAGACAAAGAAGCCTATGCCCGTGGGGAATTGGTCGAACCAATCAAGCCAATTGTTTATTACCTCGATCCGGCTACCCCTATGGTATGGCGCCCCTATTTTAAGAAAGGAGTTGAAGATTGGAACCAAGCCTTTGAAAAAGCTGGCTTTAAAAATGCCATTCGGGCGATGGATCCACCCACAGCCGAGGAAGACCCTGACTTTAGTCCCGAAGATGTGCGCTATTCTACCGTACGCTATGTGGCCTCCACTACTCGAAATGCCGTAGGGCCCAGTGTCTCTGACCCACGAACCGGTGAAATTCTGGAGAGTGATATCATTTGGTACCACAACCACTTACGCTCCTACCGAAACCGCTACTTGCTCGAAACCGGTGCTGCCAATCCCAGCGCGCGAACCCTCAATACCCCTGAGGAAGAAATAGGGGAAATGATGCGCCGTGTTATCTCCCATGAAATTGGCCATGCCCTCGGTCTGCCCCACAATATGAAGGCCAGTTCAGCCTATCCGGTCGATTCCCTTCGCTCGGGAGCATTTACTCAAAAAATGGGGATTGCAACCACCATTATGGATTATGCCCGCTATAACTATGTCGCCCAACCCGGAGATACCGGTATTCGTTTTGTCCGACAAATGGGTCCCTATGATGACTATGCCATCGAATGGGGGTATCGGTATTTTAAAGAAAATGACCCTGACTACGAAAAAGAAGTTTTAAAAGAAATAGTGGATGGAAAAAGCCTCGACCCCCTCTATATGTTCGGTTCGCGCGGGAACGACCCCAACACCCAAACCGAAAATATCGGAGATGACCCGGTCAAGGCCAATAGCTACGGCCTTAAAAACCTAAAAATAGTATCCGAAAATTTAGAAACCTGGACTACACCTACGGGGGCAAGCTATGATGACCTGCGTGAACTCTACGGTGAACTCATCGGGGTCTATCGCCGGTATATTTATCATGTCGTTACCATCGTTGGTGGTGTATATGAAACCCTGATGGTCCAAGGACAAGACGCCCTGCCCTATCAAAACGTCTCCGCAAAAAAACAACGAGAAGCCCTGGCCTTTTTAAACACACACCTATGGCGTACCCAGGGGTGGTTGTTTTCTCCATCGATGATTTCAAAATTTGAACGTAACGGAATACTGCAACGGATCACTGACTTGCAAAAAGCCGCCTTGTACCGGATACTCAGTCCGAGAACACTCAACAATATGCTCTCCCAAGAGAATACCCTAGCGGGTAATCCCCTCAAAGTCAAAGCGTTGTTGCAAATACTACAAACTGACCTCGTTGCCAACAATCCGCTCAAAACAGTTAGCGATCGCGAGCTCCAAAAAAACTATTTGCATCGGATAATCGAATTGGCCGAAGACGAAGAACTGACCCCTGAAATTCGTGGGTTAATGGCCTTAGATGTAGTCGAATTGGAGAAACATTTTAAAGCGCAACGATCAAAAGGAAGCATAGAAAATAAAGCACATGCGCTGTACTGCTACAAACTTTTAAAGGCGCGAAACGATTAAAAGACCTCAGCCATCATACAACGGGCACTTCCCCCACCGCAAGTTTCAATGGTCGGCAACGGACTGTGAATGAGGGTAAGGTGTTTTTCTAACTGTTTTATTTGGTCATCTGTAAGGGCGTGGTAGCCTGCACTGCTCATTACCAAGAGTGGACCCGCTGTTCCTTGTACCGTCAAGGCATTGCCCGAAAATTGCGCTAATTGCTTCTCACTGAGTCGAATCAGTGTTTTGTTTGTTTTTACTAAAGTATCTTCGAGTAAGGCGCACTCTTTGGGATCATCTACCGAATCAAATCCCACAAGAGCAAAAGTTGGCCCTACACTCATCATCACATTGGTATGGTAGATGGGAAGTCGTTCCTCGCCCACCGTTTGATAGGCGACAAAGGCAATCGGTTGATAGCCCATTCGCTGGCAAAAATCATGTAAAAGCACTTGATCAGTCCGTTCGGACAAAGCCGCATAAGCAATTTTATGGGCCCGGTCCAATACCATACTCCCCGTTCCTTCGAGAAATTGTTTGTTGTGCTCTGCTTGGCTTAAGTCTGCTTCTAGGGTGATGGATATCCCCTCCTTAGCAAGCGCTTCAAATATTTTTGAGGTGCGTTCCAGCCGCCGATTGGGGGCATACATAGGGTAAAAAAGTGCACGTTGTTCGGCATGAAAAGATACCCAGTTGTTGGGGAAAAGGGAGTCTGGCGTGTCGTGAACCCCCGGGTCTTGATAGACGGTAACCTGGACCCCGTGAGCACGGAGTACCTTAACCAAACGGTCAAATTCGTCCTGCGCTTGACGGGTAATTTCAGCCTCACTAAGTGACTGCAGTTGTTTTTGATAATAATTGGTTGAGGCCGTTTGTTCGTTTTTTCGAAAACGAAAAGGCCGAACCATCAAAATGTGATTGGTAATAGATTTCATGAGCGACGGGACAAAGGTAAAGTCGTGCAACGAAACAATCCTTCTTGCTTGGCAATTTCTCTAAAGGACACCTCCTCTACCGTAAACCCTTGGGTGCGCAACCACGTATTGAGTCGGGTAAAATAGGGGTCAGAAACGACCACAGTAGGACTAATCGAAAAAACATTACTCATCATATCATACATTTCCTGATCGGTGATATAGAAAATATTCTCCGCTTTAAAAAGTCCCGTCAACCAGGCCAATTCATCGGGATGCACAAAACTTGCACGATGGATAATGGCATGATTTTTTCCGACGGGTTGAAAAGCACAATCCAAATGCAAGGCATTTTCAAAAGGATTGGTGTTGGATTTTTTCATCTCTAGACCAATCACTTTTTTTTGGGGGAAATTGGCCTGAAGAGCGGCCACCGCTTGGGGATTGGTTCGGGCAGTAATCAATTCGGGATAATCGTCACGCGTACAGATGCCGACCAGGATATATTTTTCGTGTAGCATTACATCGCCTCCTTCGACATGTACTGCTTCGGGTAAGGTCAAAACGCTGCCTTTTGGCAATTGGTCGTAGATGGACTCCAAGGCTTGTAGCTCCTGTGCGCGAAGCGGTAAAATATTGGATTCAACAAAGGTGTTTTCAATCACAAAGCCGATATCACGGGCATAGATTTGATTACAGTCCGGAATGTTGGTTGGACGCAATACGGTTACTTGGTATTTTTCAAGGACCTGCGCAAAAGCATCTAATTCCCTGATTAAATCAGCTTCTTGGGGATAGGTGTTGCTTAATAAATGCTTACGTGATTTGGGATCATACACCTCTTCCAGTGGGGGGGCTCCGCCAAACTGTTGAGCAATTCCCAGAATGACTTGCTCCAGGGGTGCGGTTTCATCATGAAGATTGAGGTGGATCATTCCATACAATTTGGCGCAAAATACTTTGATTTACCCGATTGTACAACTGTTAACCATTCAACTTATCAACGAACAAAAAAATCAAAAACTTGGCGCCTTAAGCAAGAAGAATCTTTGGAAGTATTTTTATATTTGAAAAAAATAGAACATGTCTGTAGTCGATTTATACACCAGTGGATTCAAAGCCCGTAACCGTGATCATTTTGCCGCCATCGTCCGTGTGGCATTGTCTGATCACGTAATCACTGAAAGCGAACAAGCCTTTATCAATCGTTTGGCGATTTACTTAGAAATTGAAGATGATGAGCGCCAACAAATATTGACTAACCCCGAAAGCTACCCTATCAATCCGCCTGCCGATGAGCAAAGCAGATTAGAACGTCTTTATGATCTTACACGTATGGTGTATGCCGATGAGATTGCCGATGCTGCGGAACTAAAATTATTGCATAAACTGGTCATTGGTTTAGGATTTAATAAAGACCAAGCTCCACAAGTCGTTCAAAAAGCGTTGGATACCGTTGCTTCAGGCATAGATGAAGATGATTTTATCAAGGCCTTAAAACACTAGACCTTTCCGTTAATCTTTTCGATGATTGCCTGTCCAAACAGGCAAACTCCGGTGTTGGTCACCCCCAAAGCTAGGGTACCCCAAATCACCCAATTACCGCTTTGAGTATATTTGATGATGATGGCTTCACCCAACAGCGATAGGCCAAAACCAATCAAAAGTAAACCACTTACGGCAAAAAGCAACCATTTTGTTTTTGCACTCATTTTTAGTTTAAAGATAAGCAATTGCCTTTTCCTTAGTCAAGGATAAGAAAATTGGAAAAACTGTATCCAATTTCTTCGTCGGCCATCATCTCGGATTGATCGATATAGAAATCCAGCGGAAAACCATAGGTTGCTTCGTATTCAATGGTAAAGTGATCGGGGGTGTCTTGGAGTCGCGATTCCAAAAAGGCAAAGGTCTCGTCGATAGACTTTAAATGGGCGTGTTGTTCTGGAGTATACGGCTCCCCATCTACCTGTATTATCTGTCCATTGCTTACAGTGACTTCAAAAATGGCCACCAGTTCTACAGGACAAAAACAATGCATTTGTTGAGCGATCGAATAGGCCTTAATGTTTTGCTTTTCCCAAAGATTGCGCTGTGCTTGCAAACGTGAAAGGTCGGTTTCTATGGTTTCTTTTTCACAAGAAAAAATGACCAACAAGATGATGACATACAATAAAAGCTTTTTTAGTTTGCTGTAAAACAGAGAATTACGCATAGTGTTTTTTGTAAGCCCAATAGGAAGCTCCTCCCAATAGGGTGATAAAAACTAGCCCATAGTACACAAAATCAGGAGTAATGATTTTGTCACCACTGGCATACGAATGCAGACCTACGAGGTAAAAATTCACCCCAAAATAGGTCATCAAGATACTGGCAAAGGCAACGATACTCATCAAATTAAAAATCCAACGGCTACGTAAACCGGGCACCAAGCGCATATGAATCACAAAAGCATAGAACATGATGCTGATTAGCGCCCACGTCTCTTTGGGATCCCAGCCCCAATAGCGGCCCCAACTTTCATTGGCCCACATAGCACCCAAAAAATTACCGATGGTCAGCATCACCAAACCTACGGTAATAGACAGTTCGTTGATGATGGTGAGTTCCTGAATTTGAAGGCTTATTTTGGTTTTATTGGCCTTAGTCGTAAACAGCATCAACAGAAGGACCACTATACCGATGATCATCCCCAGGGCAAAAGGGCCATAGCTTCCTACGATTACCGCCACATGGATCATCAGCCAATAGCTGTCCAAGACCGGTTGCAGGTTGGCAATAGCAGGATCCATCCAATTCCAATGGGCAATCATCAAAATCATGGCGGTCACAAACGAGGTAGCGGCAAGGGTTAGCGCATTTTTACGCCCAAAAATAATTCCAAAAAATTGGGTCGCCCAAGCCACATATATCATCGATTCATAGGCGTCACTCCATGGGGCGTGTCCAGAAATAAACCAACGGAGAATTAGCCCAGTCGTGTGGAGCAAAAACAAACCATAGACAATAATATTCAGTCCGGAAATGGCCCCCTTGATAATTTTGTTTTGCCTAAAAATATAGACCAACAAAAGGATAAACAATACGCTTCCAGCGTAGAGGTACCAGCTAAAGAGCTTTTTAAATATATCGTATTTATTGTACCAAATCTCAGCGGCTATCTTATCAGTACTGGGCAAAACGGCTGCTCCGAATTTTTGCTGAAAGCCCGAAATACTTTCGAGCAATCCATCGGCCTGCTCGTAATCGTTAGATTTTTGGGCCAAACGCAAAGATTGAAAATAAAGCGGAAGAATATTGTTGACATACAAAGAATCACGACCGCTAAAAAGGGTAGGCGTTATTTCGGGATAGGATACCCATTTGTTGTTGGAGTCTTCGGGAAGCGGAAAAACACGTAGTATTTTTCCTTCCAAAGCAGCATACAAAAGATTAACCCGGCGGTCCACTTCAATAAAGTCTTTTTGAAACTGGTTGGGCACGGCCGCACGATAGGCTTGGGCCAGATAGTCTCCGAGTTTGTAATTCCCCTCACGGTCAAAAAAGGAAACCAGCGGAGCGTATTTTTGTTGTTGAGCCACACCGAGTATCCTCCGCAGACTGTCGTTACCGTGTTTGAGGTAGATGATAGGCACGTTATACCACACCACGGGATTGTTGGCGATGGACAACAGCACTTGGTCTGAATTAAGTCCCTTATAGGTATCCGATTTACTCACTTTTCGGAGCAACTCAGACGAAAAGGTATTGGCCGGTTTCATTCGCCCACCGGCATCTTGAATTACCAAACGGCCAAATTTTGCGGCATGTTCCGGTGCAAAAGCATCGGCTTGGATAATTGAATCAAAATCTATTCGGTGATTTAAACTTTGGATTTGTGCCTGACCGGTCATTCCCACCAAAAGAAGAATTAGGGTAAGCTTCCTTTTTTTTAAGTTTAATTTGTCCAAACTTTTGGATAATTCTACAAAACGGGTTTTACCCACAAAAAAGATACCCATCATACTCAAATACAATAAGATATACCCGATATAGGTGATCCAAGTTCCAGCCCGGTCGTGGTTGATCGACAATACGGTTCCTTTTTCGTCCGGATCAAAAGAGGCTTGAAAAAAACGAAATCCCCGATGGTCCAATACATGGTTCATATAAACGTCATAGTCAAACGTACCTTGGGTTTGATCTTCGATGGTCAGTTTACTTTTAAACGAGGCATAGCTTTTCTCGGTACCGGGGTATTTTTCGGCAATAAAATCGTTAAGCCGAAGTGCAAAAGGCAATTGCTGCTGTAACGATCCATATTGAACAAAGAAATCCAAGTTACCTACACGTACTTTTTTGGGATCGTTGGACACTCCTTTTCCTCCCAGCACAGTCAGACTTTGGGTTTCTCCTCCACTAGTAATGGTCAGTTGTAAGGCATCCTGGTTAGTCGGTTGGTCACTTTCGGCAGCAATAATATCCATGCGACCTCTTAGTGGCGGTTCGGGAATGACAAATTGAAAGTTACCCAAGGTATAGAGCGACCGTAGGGCCAATTCTTGTTTTTCTTGCGGAACAACTTCTCCTTGCTGTTGATCGGCCATGCGCAAATAATTTCCGGCATAGGGCGAAGACAAGTAGTAAAGACCGGCTTCTGCTGAGATGTTAATTGCCCCATCTATAGGATTATTGAGGGTAAACAACACGTTATGAATGTTGGCGACATCGCCTTCTTTAAGGTAATGATCGTGTCGGGTACCGCTTCCGGCTTCAACGATTTTGAGGTAGCGGTCACCGTTTTCGTCCAGCACCAGGCCTTCAGTAGCTTCTTCGATATAACCGACCACGTCAATGGTAAATGCTGTACCGTCAAATTCATTTTCCCATTGTAGGCTGTTGTTTACATGAGCCGAAAAAAGGACAGCACCCTGTAGTTTTTTTCGCTGAGCAACCCCATCGATTTCACCGTCAACCAATACAGTCAAATAGGTTTTTTCTGTAAGATAGGCGCTCGTAGTTTCTCCTTCCCGTATGGGCATTACCCCCTCGTATCCAAAATAGCGGGTGACAAATGCACCAAACAAAATCAAAATAAAGGAGAGGTGTAACAACAAAACCGCCCATTTTTCTTTACGCAACAATTTGTATTTGAAAATATTCCCTGCAAAATTAAGGGCCAACAAGACCATGATGGCTTCAAACCACCAGGCATTGTAGATCCAAATTCTTGCAGTTTCTATGTTGTACCAACTTTCGATAAAGGTTCCCAAGGCCATTGCGGTGGGAAAAAGCAAAACCAAAAAGGCCATGGTTCGGTTGGAAAATAAAAGTTTGAGGAGATTATCACGCATCATAACACATTTTCGCTGCAAAGATAGTCCCTCCAATTGAAACGACAGGGGATTTTGCTATTTAAAACAGGAGATTGTAAACGATAAGTGCCAACTGTATTCCCAACGCATAGCGAAAAACCCGAAACACAAATGTACGTCGCATTTGAGCCAGTAAAACCGAAAGGTAACTACCCGCAGCTATGACCGACAAACACATCATCAAAAAAGTGCTTGTGGACATCCCTTTTTGGGTAATTAGAAAAACAGCTATGGAGCCAATGCAGGTCAATAAAATGATGGATAAAGGAATCATCATATAAAAATGGGATAGACAATACCGTTGGAATTTTGCGAAGAATGCCATGATTAAGATTTAGGTAACTTAAAGGTACAAAAGAAGATTGAAAGTTTGGTTACTTTTGTGATATGATCTCGATAGTCATTTTGGGAAATGGTCGTATGGCGCGTTATTTGGTTAAGCAACTGCACAGCCATCCACAGCTCGAAATAGTGCAGTGGTATATGCGCGAACCCCGCGGAGACGAAAACCAATTTGGTGTTTCCATGACTACTTCCCTGGATCAGGTAGGTCAAAGTGCAGACCTCTATGTAATTTGCATCAGTGATGATGCGATTCCGACTTTGGCCCAACAGCTAGCGGTCGATGGTTTGGTCGTTCATACAGCCGGTAGTGTTTCTATAGACGCATTGGCGCCCCTTACACGACGAGGAGTTTTTTATCCCCTGCAAACCCTTGGTGAGGAGACATCCTCCAAGCTGTCTCAAATTCCCCTTTGCCTCGAAGCCTCTCAAGAAAGCGACCGTGCATTACTTGAGCGTATCGCTCAAGCAGTAGAGGCCACCCATTACTGGATCGACAGTGCACAACGTCAAATCCTACACCTCGCTGCGGTTTTGACCAATAATTTTACCAATCACCTTTATACCCTTAGTGCAAATCTGTGTGAAAAACACCAAATCCCCTTTGAGATACTCCACCCCCTTATCCTAGAGACGGCACAAAAAATTAAACATTTACACCCCAGAAATACACAAACTGGACCTTCCCTGCGAAACGATCAAAATACATTGAACAACCACCTTGGGCTACTGGATGATAAGACGTTAAAAACGCTTTATCAACTGTTTACCCAATCCATACAACACCAACATGAAGAAAAATTACAAAACACTTCTCAATAATATCACCACCTTTATTTTTGATGTAGATGGCGTACTGACTACCGGCCAAATTTTAATTACCTCCACAGGTGAAATGCTTCGCGAAATGGATACTAAAGATGGGTATGCCCTTAAATGTGCCCTGCAACAAGGGTATCGCATCGCCATCATTACCGGAGGAACCAATGAAGGGGTACGTGAACGGCTAAAGGCGTTGGGTATTTATGATATTTATCTTGGGGCACACCATAAAATGGACGCCTACACCGATTTGATGGATAGCAATGAACTAGCTCCCAAAAACATACTCTATATGGGAGACGACCTCCCCGATTTACCGGTCATGAAAGAGGTAGGCCTAGCTGCCTGTCCTCAAGATGCAGTACCGGAAATTAAAGAGGTTTCGCACTACATATCGCACCGCAATGGAGGGATGGGCTGTGTACGCGATGTGATTGAACAAGTTTTACGTGTACAGGGAAAATGGGACCTAAACATTGGTGCTAAAAACGATTAGTTTGATGATTGACCTCAAAGACTACCAACTGGTGTTAGCCAGCGGATCACCCCGAAGAAAAGCCTTTTTTGACACCCTCGGTATTCCTTTTACCATCAAAACACATACGGTAGATGAGTCCTTTCCTTCAAACCTAAAAGGAGCGGCCATTGCTGAATATATCGCACAAAAAAAATTAGTACCCTTCGCTCAAAATCCTACCCCAAACGAAATTGTGGTTACTGCAGATACCATCGTTTGGCATCAAGAACAATGCTTAGGAAAACCCAAGGATACCGACGATGCCATACGAATGCTCCAAAGCCTGTCGGGTTCTACCAATGAAGTGATTTCGGCAGTAGCCCTGCTTAAGGACGGAAAAACCACCGTTTTTCACTGCCTGACCCAAGTGGAGTTTAGGACTCTTAAAATCGAAGAAATTCAGCATTATGTGCGCACACAAGCCCCTATGGACAAGGCTGGAAGCTATGGTATTCAAGACTGGATTGGAGAAGTGGGCATCACGCATATCAAAGGTAGTTATACCAATGTTGTGGGCTTTCCCTTAAGTACATTTATAACAGTGTTAGCAAATTGCTTAAAGGAATAAGCGCATACAATTATGTACTTTGATTAGAAAATCTAATCTTTGTTACAGCTGTTGCATAAACTAAACCGATGAAAAAATTAGTTGCTTTTTGGGGGATCCTTTTTATCCTTCACCCACTTGTAGCCCAAGACAGTGCTACGATTTATAAGAAATTACAAAAGCTTAATTTTCTAGGAAGTGTACTCTATGTGGGCGCGCATCCCGATGACGAAAACACCCGAATGATTTCCTATTTTGCCAACCACCTCCACGCGCGTACAGCCTATTTGTCGCTTACCCGTGGCGACGGCGGACAAAACCTTATTGGCACAGAACTCCGTGAAGGATTGGGACTGATTCGCACCCAAGAGCTTCTTGAGGCCCGGAAAATTGACGGAGGACAACAATTTTTTACCACAGCCAATGATTTTGGCTATTCAAAGCATCCGGACGAAACCCTTCGTATTTGGGACAAAGCGGCCCTCCAAGCGCAGGTCGTTGATCGTATTCGTGCATTTAAACCCGATGTGATTATCAACCGTTTCAATCACCGTACCCCGGGGAGTACCCACGGACACCATACGACTTCGGCCCTTTTGAGTGTCGAGGCGTTTGACCTTGCCGCGGATACTAATTTTAAAACAAAACAGCCTTACACCCCCTGGCAAGTCAAAAAACTATTTTTTAATACCTCTTGGTGGTTTTACGGGAGTAGAGAAAAGTTTGAAGAGGCCAATAAACAAAACTTGGTCCAAGTCGATGTCGGTCGCTTTGACAACATCCTTGGGGTTTCCAATGCCTCAATAGCAGCCCAAAGCCGCAGTCAACACAAATCACAGGGGTTTGGCAGTACCGCCGAACTGGGTTCCTCCATCGAGTACCTAGAATTACTGCAAGGCACACCGGCCACCCAAAACGATCCTTTTGAAGGCATCGATACCACCTGGAACAGACTTGAAGGGGGTGCAACCATCGGTGAAAAAGTAAATCGGGCCATTGCCGAATTTGATTTTACCCAACCCGAGCGTTCCCTTCCACTATTAGTCGATATCTATACAGCCATCCAACAACTCAAAGATGCCCATTGGAAAACGATCAAAAGCCAAGAAGTCAAAGCGTTGATTATCGCTTGTGGAGGATGGGATTTTGCCTTTTATACAACCGAAGAATACGGTACTCCCCATCAATCTTTAAGCACTAAAGTACGTGTTGTTAACCCCGGAAAGACACCCCTTCAGCTCGAGGGTTTTACCGTTGAAAATCAATCGTTTACGATTGCAAAAAATGCATCCGAAAATCAACCGGTAGAGATGGGTATTAAATTTACCACGCCTAGCCGTTTGACCGTCCCTTATTGGTTGACACAAAAAGGTTCGCTAGGTATGTATCGAGTGGATGAACCGCAATGGATAGGGCGACCCGAAACACCAGCGCTAGAAGGAACCTTGACCGCTACCCTTTTGGGTACATCCCTAGATTTTACCCTCCCCCTGACCTTCCGAACCACGGACCCCGTTGCCGGTGAGGTGATTCAACCCTACCACAACCTACCCGAAATCACCGTAGCCCTGGACAAAAGTGTCTATCTGCTAACCAACCATAACGAAGTAAAGATTTCTGCCACCCTGAGCCTTCGGCAAAATACACCCCTATCGGGGAGCTTGTCACTTGCCCTGCCGGAGAACTGGACGGTTAGCCCCCGGAGCATCCCGTTTAGCATTGCTAAAAAAGGGGCTGAACAGCGTGTTGAATTTACTGTTTCCGTTCCTGAGAACAACACCAAACAATTTATTGCACCCCTAGTCAAAACCCCAACTGGCACTTACAACCATACACTTACCTTAATCGATTATCCACACATCACCAAACAATTTTTGCTTCAACCCGCCGAAGCCGCAGTGGTTAAATTAGCGCTTAATACACCCATAAAACGTATCGGCTATATACAAGGTGCAGGGGACAAAATTCCCGAAGCCTTGCGGAATGTGGGTATAGCGGTAGACGAAATAAGTGTCGATGCGCTAACACCGGAGTGGATGCAAAACTACCCAACGGTGGTTTTGGGTATCCGTAGTTTTAATGTCGGAGAAGCTTGGCGTTTTAAGCACCAATACCTTTGGGACTATGTCGCCCAAGGGGGTACCGTGATGGTGCAATACAATACCAGCCGTGGATTAAAATCCGAGGCGATTGGCCCCTATCCACTACAACTGTCTAGAGATCGAGTGACCGATGAGCAGGCACCTATCGAACTATTGGATGCCAACCACCCTTTTTTTAACTACCCCAACAAGCTCACCCAAAAGGATTTTGAAGGATGGGTTCAAGAACGTGGGCTGTATTTTGCCGGTCAATGGGATGCACAATACACCCCATTACTTTCCCTCAATGACCCCGGTGAAAGCCCCAAAAAAGGAGCCTTACTCGTCACCGATCACGGCAAAGGGAAGTTTATTTTTACGGGACTTAGCCTCTTTAGA
>Ga0181575_10000327_pt1 | contig 34236 bp, 35 predicted proteins | sample 101ome_23_FD_145599 | JGI IMG/M metagenome (GOLD analysis project Ga0181575, IMG submission 145599) | Coastal salt marsh microbial communities from the Groves Creek Marsh, Skidaway Island, Georgia - 101411CT metaG (spades assembly) | ecosystem: Environmental > Aquatic > Marine > Intertidal zone... | reverse complement strand
CAAATTGCGCATGCGGTAGTTGTGTCACCGTTACAGTATACCATTCTTTTATGGGTATCTGTTTATGGCTATATTATTTGGGGTGTTTTTCCAGACACATGGACAGTTTTCGGCGCTAGCATAATAACTTTTACCGGGCTGTATTCTCTTTATCGTGAACGGAAAATAAAAAAGATCAGTGAATGAAATTCCAATGATTTGGGATTTTGACAAATCAAATGTTCATAATTCCCGGGGTCTAACACTGTGTCTCGAACCTAGTGAAAGAACACAGTTCTTGCTTGATGTGCTAATATGGGTTGGGCAATCTTGCGTGACAACTTTTTCAGCCCAATTGATGCTTATTCAAGTGCTGTTGAAAGCAACAAAAGACTGAATTGATAATTTTATTCTTCTCACAGTCTAACCGCATTTCAATTGGCTTGACGAATTTAATAAATCATTCGCAAAACTATGTTCTTTCAATCTATAATATCATTAATTTTAGGCAGAAATAGGGTAAGCTCACATGGCAAAACGTCCAACATTGAAAGACGTAGCGGCGGAAGCTGGCGTGTCTTTAGCGACGGTGAATCGTGTAATTGCTGCTGACCCAAAAGTTCGCAAAGATACTGCCATAAGAGTTGCAGAAGCTGCCCACGCTATCGGTTATCACGGATATAACTTGCTGACACATCAAGTGAAGCAAAGTTTACCATTGGTTCGATTAGGTTTTGTTTTGCATAAAGAACGCCAGAGGTTTTACCAAGACTTCGCACGCGAAATTGAGGCTGCCGCAACCTCATTTCCCGGAGCACGTGTAAAATTAGTGTTAGAATTTTGCCAATCACAATCTCCCAAAGATGTCGCGGAGAAAATCATAGATATTTCTGAGCGCGTAGATGTCATCGCTGCAACATCAGTTAATCATCATAAAGTTAGCGAAGTTGTGGCGGATCTAAAAGAACGGGGAGTTGCATGTTTCTCGCTTCTATCCGATTTCGCACAAGGACACCGCGAAGCATATTATGGTTTGAATAACTTAAAAGTTGGTCGCGGCGTCGCTTCAGCTTTATCAAAACTTGCTAAGAAACCTGGAAATATTGCTCTTTTTGTTGGTGGTAATCGCTGGCATGGGCACGAGTTGCGTGAAGCTGGATTTCGCGCACAATTTCGCGAATTACCGAGTGGATTTAATGTATTAGATACTTTGATGAATTTAGAAACTCGGCAGTTAACTTATGAGGCTACACTAGATTTGCTCGAGCGCGCATCCAATTTAGTGGGGGTCTATTTGGCAGGTGGTGGCATGGAGGGAACGATCCAAGCTTTTCGTGAAGAAGTTGAGCCAAACGAAATTGCTCTTATTGTAAACGAGTTAACCCCGGAATCCTATTCTGCCTTGGAGGAAGGATATGTATCGATGATTGTAAGTACCCCACTCCAAGAGATGTGTCGCTCATTGATTTCCTCAATGGTTGCTCATGCCCTCGGTGATCAAAGTGCCAGCGCCAAGCAAGTATTTTTCAAACCTGCGCTGTATCTACCAGAGTTTCATTGAGAACAGGCCTAAACCAGTATCCAAACCTTGCCATTATCGATTTTGGTCTCGTAGGTATTTAAGTTCACGCACGCTGGGGCTCGAAGTGCTTCGCCTGATCGATAATCAAACGTGGCATTATGCTTGGGGCATTCAATTTCATACCCCATAACAAGTCCGCCTTCCAAATGGACTTCTTCATGCGTGCATAAGCCATCTGTACAGAAGTATGCATCTTCCGGACTTCTATAAATAACAAATGTTCTATCGAGATGGTCAAAGCGTATGAGGTCTTCCTGCTCAATGTCCTCACTCTCACAGGCTTCAATCCAAGTTGGCATTGCTTTTTCCTTTATCCTAGGGCTTTTTCATGCAAATCGACACGGTAGGGGCGGGCCGACTTCGGCAAAGGACGATGGACAAAATAGTCAGCGTCCTTGTGTTGTTTCCAAAGCGCCGGGATCACTTCCATGTAGGCATCTATTATAGATGAATTCGGCGCCGGCAGATCGTTCTTGATTGCTTCATGAAGCTTTGGCAGCTGATGGTATGGGACCATTGGAAACATGTGATGTTCCACATGGTAATTCATGTTCCAGTAAATAAATCGGTTTATTGCATTCATGTAGACTGTACGCGAATTAAGCCTGTGATCGATCACGTTGTCTGCTAGTCCGCCATGTTGCAAAAGTCCGGTCATTATATGATGCCATGCGCCGTACAAACGCGGTGTTCCAACAAGCAAAATTGGAACCCACGAACCTAAAGTTATGGCAACTAATATAGTACTAACATAAATGGTGATCCAAATGCGTGCTGACAAAAATGCCTTACTTTGCTCTTGGGGTGGGATGAATGTTGCCACTTCGGGATCCATGCGACCTGCAGCATAGCCGAACATTTTTCTGATACCAGATTGGGCGTCTCGCACGCCAAGGAATGCTAGTAAAATAAGTATAAATCTAACGGGCCTCATTATAGCAATTTCAGGATCACGCCCCACAATCACTGTATCGGTGTGATGGCGAGCATGACTCCAACGCCACTCGATTGGGTTGCGGATCATACAAAATGACGCAATTTCGTAGACGTAATCATTATATTTTCGCGTTTTGAAAGCCGTCCCGTGGCCACATTCGTGCCACCTACTATCCATGGCTGATCCGTACAGCACGCCATATGCTAACCAGAATGGGATGGACCAAAGACTTGGCATAAGGATAATTGCGATTATTGCGAAGGTGATCATAGACGTGAATAGGATAAAGGTATCGCGCAGGGCTGGTTGATCAGAGCGCTGCATAAACGACTTCATGTCCTTCCTAGCAATTTCAGTATGATACCAGTCAGCAGTTGCTAAGCCAGTTTCAACAGCATAATTGGCGTTTTGCCCTAATAGCGAATAATCACGTGGCACGGTGAACACTCCGGTTAGATGTGCTAAATATGAAACATGAGTCATTATTAAAATTCTAGCTGCTTACATCAACTTATACCAAAAATGATATAATGCTTTGCTATAATGAGATATAAATATCATCTCAATTGGATAAAGTAGCGAGAATTAGAATTTATAGCGTCAATTACAGGCTAATATGAAATTAAAGTTTCATTAATGAGCAAGAATAAATCTCATATATGATACATTATACTCAAAAATTCACTCAATTTCTTGACGCATAATGAATGTTTTATCCACGGTATGTGAACGAGAAACACACTCTGTGGAGTTAAAGTTGAGACTTTGTGTGAACCACATGACAGCTCCCAACACAAGTTGGAGAGATCTGTTATCACTAGCGAGCGCTGTAGGAGCTTCTGGCGTGGAGTTTCGCAATGATCTTCCCTCTCCTCTTTTTTCTGGAGATTCCCCGGAAACAGTGGCTCACGAGATGCAAGAGGGCGGGTTAGTTCTATATGGATTATCACAGGTTTACCCTTTTAACTCCTACTCAGATGCAATCGCGCAGGAAGTGGAAAAACTGATAGATATTGCTAAACGCTGCGGCGCGGAAACAATATCATTAATTCCACGTAATGATGGAACATGCCGAGGAAATGGTGAGCGCCAGGCCAATTTGCGGCTTGCTCTTCGCGAAATAAAGCCCATGCTAGCGAATTCTGGCATGGTTGGTTTGGTAGAACCGCTGGGTTTTTTAAGTTCTTCACTGCGTACAAAAGAAGAAGCATTGAACGCAATTGAAGGAGTAAATGGCTCTGCTTACTTCAAAATAGTACATGATACTTTCCATCACCATTTAGCGCAGGAAACTGAATTTTATGCAGAATACACCGGGATCGTGCATATCTCAGGCGTAGCCGAGCCGACACTCGCCATAGATCAGATGGAAGACGAACATAGAAAATTGGTTGATGAACAAGATTGCCTCGGGAACATCGACCAAATCAATACTCTGATCGAAATGGGCTACACTGGCCCAATTTCCATGGAGTGTTTTTCAACAGAAATTCATGGGCTCCCTAATATAGCCGACGAGCTGGGAAAGTCATTGAATTTCGTGAGAGCCGCCTGCTCACATGAGCAGGTGGTATGAAGATGGCGAGGAATGCACTCGTTTAAGAACCGCGGATGCGTCCGCAATAATTCCAAGGGAGGAATACAAAATGAAAACTAAATTACTGGCAACAGCTACAGCGATGATGCTTTCAACGACTGCCATGGCAGAGAACATTGGGGTATCAATGGCTCTATTCGACGACAACTTTTTGACAGTCCTGCGCAATGGCATCCAGGAGATGGCTGACGGCATGGATGGTGTGGATGTTCAAATAGAAGACGCACAAAACGATGTTGCTCGCCAATTAGACCAAATCAACAACTTTGTGGCTTCAGGTGTCGATGCAATTATCGTTAATCCAGTTGACACGTCTGCCACACAGGCAATGACTGATGCAGCAGCTGCCGCGGGTGTTCCATTGGTTTATGTTAATCGTCAGCCAATCAACGTAGATACGTTACCCGATAACCAAGCATTTGTCGCATCTAATGAAATTGAGTCAGGCACCCTTGAATCATTTGAGATCTGCAAGATCCTTAGAAGCCAAGGCAAAGGTGGTGGTGCCAAGGCTTATTTGATGATGGGAGAACTTTCCAATCAAGCAGCAGTCCAGCGTACCAAAGACGTAGATGATGTTTTAGGAATGGACATGTGTAACTTCATCGAAATCATTGATAGACAAACAGCAAATTGGTCGCGTGAACAAGCAAATAGCTTGATGACGAATTGGTTGTCGTCTGGAGAAGAGTTTGACGCAGTTTTTGCAAACAATGATGAAATGGCAATTGGCGCAATCCAAGCTATGAAATCAGCAGGATTGGATATGGATGTAATCGTGGTTGGCGGTGTTGATGCAACACAAGATGCCCTTGCAGCAATGCAGGCGGGTGACTTGGATGTGACTGTCTTCCAAAATGCCGCAGGCCAAGGATCTGGCGCTTTGAACGCGGCAATTGCACTCGCAAATGGAGAAGACGTTGACCAAAAGGTTTACATTCCATTCGAACTTGTAACACCTGCAAATATCAATAACTACCTGTCTAAAAACTGATCCTCCCTGGATTGTGACTAGGCGTGACAATATTGTTGCGCCTAGTATTCATTTACAACACCACAACCAAGTAGGACGAGATATGGCAAACAAGACTCAGCACGGAGTGGGCGGATTAGTTTATGATAAATCAAAACGAGCATGGCCAAATGAGGCGAACGTATTTATCGCACTTATTCTAATTATCGTCGCTTTCGAGGCACTGGGCCAACTGCTGCCATACATGAAAGGACAGTCTATGCTGTTCGATTTCAACCTACGCAGAGATGGTACAATCTTAAATATGGCGCGCATTAAGATTATAATACTTCAAGTATCTATAATCGGAATAATTGCTCTTGGTGTGACTCAAGTAATTGTCTCGGGTGGAATCGATTTATCGTCAGGCCCACTTGTTGGCGCCGCTGCGATGATCGTCATGTCTTTTGCGCAAACAGAATTTGTCAATGGACAACTCAATCCAAAAGCAGTTTTCGGCGCATGGGCGTTCGATCTACCCGTCATTGTTCCCGTTATAGTTGGGCTCGTTTTTGGTGCTGTTATTGGAGCGATAAATGGTAGCTTGATAGCATTCACACGAATTCCGCCATTCATTGCAACTTTGGGAATGTTTCTTATCTGCCGGGGAATTTCGCAGTGGTGGACAAAAGGCCAACCTGTATCGTTTCCCACAGAACAATTTGCTGCGATCGGCAAAGGCATGATGCCTGTTGTTTGGTTCATTGGGCTGGCCTGTATGCTGTTTCTAATCATGCGTTACACCGTCTATGGCAAACATACATATGCCATTGGATCAAACGAAGACGCAGCCCGCATGTCAGGCATCAATGTGAAGCGACATAAAATTCTCGTGTACATGATTGCTTCAATGCTAGCTGCTTTCGCGGCAATCATACTCAGTTCGAAGAATCTCACTGCTCAGGCAGGCATGGGGCAATTCTATGAGCTTTATGCAATTGCCATGGCCGTGATTGGTGGAGTGAGCTTAGCAGGTGGACGGGGATCAATCGTTGGAACCGTGCTAGGGGCAATGGTATTTGGCGTGATCCAATCCGGATTTACTTACATCAAGCTTGATGCGTTCTACCAATTGATGGCTATGGGTACGATCATTATCGGTGCGGTTATTTTGGATCAATACCGACAACGTAATGCGGCAACCGGTTAAGGAGCCAGGAAATGAGTGATTACATCCTAGAAACCCAGGACCTAACCAAACATTACGGCGGCGTTCACGCGTTAACGGGTGCTAATTTTCAGCTCAAACATGGTGAACATGTCGCGATTATGGGCGATAACGGCGCAGGAAAATCAACCTTTGTTCGCCAGATCACAGGCGTTGAACAACGTACCCGTGGCGATATCATTTTTGATGGGAAACCTGTGTATTTTTCAGGCCCGTTAGAGGCTCGTGAAGCTGGAATAGAAGCAGTGTTCCAAACGCTTGCTTTGGCAGACGACTTGGATGTTCCAGATAACTTGTTCCTTGGGCGTGAAAAAACAAAGTGGGATTGGCTGGGTCCTTTCCGCCTATTAGATTATAAAGGTATGCGCCAAGCGACGCTGGAGGGCCTGGAAAAAACTGCTGTTAAAATTCCTAACATACACAACTCAATTCGTAATATGTCAGGAGGACAACGTCAGTGTGTTGCAATCGCACGAACGGCTACATTTCATTCAAAACTAACGATTATGGACGAGCCAACCGCGGCTTTAGGTGTCCAAGAAACGCAACAAGTTGAAAACATAATTCGCACATTGAAGGAAGCGGGAGAGCCGTTGATACTGATTAGCCACAATATGCGCCAAGTCTTCGATCTTGTTGATCGTATCGTAGTGTTTCGACGCGGTAAGATTTGCGCAAATTTGGACATTAAAAATGATAAAATCACTGGGGAAGATGTCGTTGGCTTTATCACTGGTGCCAAAACTCAAGAAGAATATTCGTAAATAATTTCTCTTCCACCCGAACTGACCCCTCCAACTTTGGAGGGGTATTTTTTAGGAGCTGTATATGTATCACTCGAGAAAAACTGTTCACGACATGCGAGAAGCCAAGCGTTTAGGTCAAAAAATGACAATGCTTTATGTAAGTACTTTAGATGAAGCAGATGCAGCCGCTCAAGCAGGTATCGATATTCTGTCCATTGAGTCGAAATTTATGAGCCGCGCAATGCGTGAGGCTGCTGGCGATTGTTTTGTTCAAGTTGGCTTGATTTATGGTGACTTGGTCACTGCCGAAGATTATCTTCGAGAAGCCTTTCTAAACACCAAACTCGGTGGGGATTGTTTCTACTGTTCAGCATCCCTCGATATCCAAAAAACTCTTTCCGATAACTCAATACCGATTGTTGGCCATGTTGGACTTGTACCTTCGCAGTGTACATGGACAGGAGGCTTTAAAGCTGCTGGTAAAACGGCAGCCTCTGCGATGAATATTCTTAAAAAAGTCAGACAACTCGAAGAAGTAGGTTGCTTTGCCGCAGAGCTTGAAGTGGTTCCGGATAGGGTTGGTGCTTATCTCCAAGATAACAGCTCTTTGCTTTTGTTTGGTATGGGCGCTGGAAGTGGTGCAGATGCACAGTACCTATTTACTGAGGATGTGCTTGGTCATGGGATAAATCATAAACCGAGGCATGCAAAAACTTATCGAAATTTTGCAGATGAATTTGCACGTCTACAATCAGAACGCATAGCAGCGTTTAAAGAGTTTAAGGCAGATGTGGATCAGGGCGTTTATCCCGGTGCAGAACACTCCATCCAAATCCCAGATGATGAATTTGAAGCCTTTTTAGCAAAAGCTGAGTCTTTGTCTTAACGAGATATATATCCCACAAAACGGAGAAAACACTATGTTGAAAATTGGTTTGCTGGGCGCGGGCCGCATTGCGGGGGTACATGCAACGGCGATTTCTGCGCATGCAGGCAGCACGTTGGTGGCGGTTTCAGACTATTTTCCAGAAAATGCGCAAAAACTGGCTGCCGAATATGGTGCAGAAGCGCGCACAACAGATGAAATTATTGCAGATCCATCAATTGATGCAGTTTTGATTGCAACCTCAACCGATACACATTCCGATTTGATTGAGGCTGCGACAGCGGCTGGTAAAGCTGTTTTGTGCGAAAAACCAGTGGATCTAAGTTTGGAACGTGCACGTACTTGTTTGGCCAATTCGGCGCCGACAGGACAGCCTGTGATGATTGGATTTAACCGTCGATTTGATCCAAACTTTGGTGCGATGAAAGCGGCCCTTGATGCAGGGGAAATTGGCAAAGCAGAGTTATTGTCGATTACATCCTTTGATCCCGCACCACCCCCGATTGCCTATGTGAAAGTATCAGGCGGATTGTTCCGTGATATGATGATCCATGATTTTGACATGGCAAACTTTATGATGGGTGAGGCACCAGTGACCGTCATGGCAACCGCCAGCTGTATTGTAGATCCCGAAATCGGGACGGCGGGTGATGTTGATACTGCGGTAGTCACATTGACATATGCCGATGGCCGCATCGCCGTAATCAAAAATTCGCGCCGCGCAGTTTACGGCTATGACCAACGGGTGGAACTACTGGGGTCCGCGGGATTGTTGCAGGCACAGAACATGTTGGAAAACACTGTCGTCAAATCAACCACCAATGGCGTGACAGGCGCCAAGCCAACCTACTTTTTCCTGGAACGGTATATGCCTGCTTATGCGGCGGAATGGGGTGCATTTGTGGATGCGTTAACCAATGGTGCCGATATTCCAGTCACCTTGTCAGATGGCATTGATGCATTGGCTATGGCCGAAGCGGCGACGCAATCCGCAAAAACAGGGATGCCAGTGAAATTGGGTGACGTATAATGACATCTTTGGACTTAATCACCATTGGTCGATCATCCGTTGATTTATATGGCGCGCAAATTGGTGGGCGCCTTGAGGATATGGGATCGTTCGACAAATACATTGGTGGATCGCCCACGAATATCGCCTGTGGAACATCCCGTCTTGGGCTGCGAAGCGCTGTGATTACGGGTGTTGGTGATGAACATATGGGGCGGTTTATCATTGAACAGCTTCAGCGCGAAGGCGTTGAAACATCAGGGGTCAAGATTGATCCTGATCGTCTGACCGCCTTGGTTTTGCTGGGCATTCGCGACGAAGAGCAGTTTCCACTGATCTTTTATCGTGAAAATTGCGCGGATATGGGACTTTGTGAAGACAACATTGATCCCGATTTTATCCGTTCTGCTCGTGCGGTTGTGGCCACAGGCACGCATCTTAGCAATCCGCAGGTTGAGGCGGCCACGATTAAGGCGCTGAACATCGCGCGTGACGCAGGTCTTCAAACGGCACTTGATATTGATTATCGTCCCAACCTTTGGGGTGTTGCAGGACACGGGGACGGCGAAAGCCGCTTTGTGGAAAGCGATGCGGTAACGCAAAAACTGCAAACCACGCTACATTTGTTTGATCTGATTGTCGGAACAGAAGAAGAGTTCCACATCGCTGGGGGCAGTACAAACACGATTGAGGCCCTGCGCGCCGTGCGTGGCGTATCGGCTGCGACACTGGTCTGTAAACGCGGGGCGGCGGGGGCCGTTGCCTTTACGGGCGATATTCCAGACAGTTTGGATGCGGGCGAAGCGGGTCCTGGTTTTCCGATTGAGGTGTTTAATGTTCTTGGGGCAGGGGATGGATTTATGTCTGGCCTGCTTAAAGGATGGCTTGACGGAGAAACATGGCCAGTTGCGTTAAAATACGCCAATGCATGTGGTGCCTTTGCCGTTAGCCGGCATGGATGCACACCCGCCTATCCCAGTTGGGAGGAGCTTCAGTTCTTCTTCAAACGTGGGATCACGCGGCCAGATTTGCGAAATGACGCAGAATTGGAACAGGTGCATTGGGCCACCAATCGGGCTGGGGATTGGTCCAGCGTTAAAACCTTTGCCTTTGATCATCGTATGCAATTGGAAGATATGGCGGGATATACCAAAGACAAAGGCGGCGCGTTCAAAGAATTGTGTTTGCAAGCCGCTCTTCAGGTTCAAGCGGGGCAAGAGGGTTACGGCATTTTATGTGACAATCGCATTGGGCGTGCAGCGCTTCATGCGGCCTCTGGCACTGGGCTTTGGATTGGGCGGCCAACCGAATTACCGGGTTCGCGCCCCATTCAATTGGAACCTGAATTGGGTGAAGATTTAGGGCAACTGCGCGAATGGGCGCGCGAGAATGTTGTGAAACTGTTGGTGTTTTGTCACCCCGATGATGACGCTGCCATGCGGGCAGAGCAAGAAGAGGTGGTCAAACGCCTGTGGCATGCCAGTCGTCGAAATGGGTTGGAATTTTTGCTGGAAATTATCCCGTCCAAGGTGGGGACGGTCGATGATATGACCACTGCAACCTTGATTCAGCAGTTTTATGATTTGGGTGTCTATCCAGATTGGTGGAAGCTTGAGCCATTTAAAACCGCAGCCGCATGGCAAAATGCGGTGGAGGCCATTGAACGCAATGATCCCTATACCCGCGGGATTGTTGTATTAGGTTTGGACGCACCCGAGGCAGAATTAGCCGCAAGCTTTGCTATGGCGGCAAAGCAACCCTTGGTCAAAGGGTTTGCCGTGGGGCGCACGATCTTTGGGGATGCGGCGCGCGCTTGGATGGCGGACGAAATAGGCGATGCTGAGGCGATTGACATGATGCGTGGGCGCTATCAACGTCTGTGCGAAATTTGGGATCAGGCGCGCGCTGCGGCGCATGCCGCAAATTGAAAATAATGGATGTTTGATATGAGTAAAACACTTCGACTAACAGCTGCACAAGCAATGGTGAAATACATTGCCGCACAACGCAACGAACAGGGTGAAACACTGATTGCGGGATGTTGGGCAATTTTTGGCCACGGCAATGTCGCAGGATTGGGTGAGGCGCTGTATCAGGTGCAAGAGGACTTGCCGACCTATCGCGGACATAACGAGCAAACCATGGCGCATACGGCCATTGCGTATGCCAAACAGTTGGGTCGTAAACGATCAATGATGGTCACATCCTCGATCGGACCAGGGGCGACTAATATGGTGACGGCAGCTGCACTGGCGCATGCTAATAGATTGCCTGTGTTGTTTGTACCCGGTGATGTCTTTGCCAATCGTGGACCTGACCCTGTGTTGCAACAGATTGAGGATTTTGGCGACGGGACCGTTTCAGCCAATGATGCATTCAAACCCGTCAGCCGATATTTTGATCGCATCACACGAGCTGAGCAATTGCTTACGGCATTGCCACGCGCCTTCCGCGTTTTGACCGATCCTGCGGAATGCGGACCAGTAACATTGGCCTTTTGCCAAGATGTGCAGGCCGAGGCTTATGATTATCCAGAGGCGTTTTTTGAACCCAAAGTGTGGCGTCAACGACGTGTCCGGCCTGATGTAAATGAACTGATTGATATGGTAGATGCCATTCGCACCGCAAAACGCCCTGTGATCGTTGCAGGAGGTGGCGTTCATTATTCAGATGCAACATCGGAACTGGCGGCATTTGCTGAGACGCACAATATTCCTATTGCAGAAACGCAGGCGGGGAAATCCGCGCTGCCGTGGGACCATCCGCTAAACTTGGGACCGATCGGTGTAACGGGGGGCGAAGCGGCCAATTCGGTTTGTGCCGAGGCGGATTTGGTGATCGGCGTTGGAACACGTTTCCAAGACTTTACAACAGGTTCGTGGAGCCTATTTGCCAATCCTAATCGTAAAATCGCCTGCCTGAATGTTGCGGCCTATGACGCCATGAAACACGGAGCGATGCCGTTGTTGGCGGATGCGCGCGTGGGATTAGGGGAACTGTCATCCGCACTGGGCGATCACACATCACCCGCCTCAATCGATGGGTTGAAAAAGGATTGGTTTGCCAAGGTTGACCCGCTTACCGCTGCCCCGTCTGACAGCAATGCATTGGCCACTGACATGCAGGTGATTGGAGCGGTGCAACGCAGCGCGGGCGATCACAGCGTGGTCATGTGCGCTGCGGGCACGATGCCGGGCGAGTTGCACAAACTGTGGAAAGCAAACCGCCCCATGTCCTACCATATGGAATATGGCTTTAGCTGTATGGGATATGAAATCGCGGGCGCCATGGGTATTAAAATGGCTGAGCCTGAACGCGATGTTTTATGCTTTACGGGCGATGGAACTTATATGATGGCCAATTCCGAAATGGCGACCGCTACCATGATGGGCATATCCTTCACGGTGATTGTCACGGACAACCGCGGATTTGGCTGTATCAACCGTTTGCAAATGGGCACAGGCGGGGCAGAGTTTAATAACCTGCTAAAAGACGCTGTGCACGAAACACCATCAGCCATTGATTTCGCGGCACATGCGGCATCCATGGGGGCAACATCGGTCAAGGTCTCTTCGATCAGTGAACTGGAAGAGGCACTGGCCAAACGTGGTGATATCACTGGCCCTTATGTGATCGTGATTGACACAGATCCCTATCCCAGCACACCGCATGGTGGTTCCTGGTGGGAGGTTGGTGTGCCAGAGGTGTCTGTGCGTTCAGAGGTCAATGATGCATGGGAAACCTATCGCCAAGGCAAAGCCACCCAAAAAACGGTATAATGGAGCTTATGCATGTCTGATCTGCTGAAAAAACCCTTTGGTAAGCGTGGCAAGGTCCACCAAATCACACCCGAAAGTGCGGGCTGGCGCTATGTTGGATTTTCCTTGTATCACCTAAAGGCGGGGGATAGGGCGGCCGAGGTGACAGGAGATCGTGAAGTGATCCTTGTATTGGTCGAAGGCAAGGCGGCAATCACGGGTGCAGGTCAGGATTGGGGTGTTTTGGGGGAACGGATGAATGTGTTTGAAAAAACACCTCCCCATTGTTTGTACCTGCCCAATGGCACTGATTGGAGTGCAGTTGCGGAATCCGATTGCGTTTTGGCAGTATGTTCCGCCCCGGGGATGGGCGGCCATCAGGCGCGTCGCATTGGACCAGATGGTATTACCCTGACAGAGCGTGGCAAGGGCACAAACACGCGCCACATCAATAATATTGCCATGGAAAATGAGGATTATGCCGACAGCTTACTGGTGACAGAGGTATTCACGCCGGCAGGCCATTGGTCATCCTTTCCCAGTCACCGTCATGATGAAGATGACTATCCCCGCATTACCTATCTTGAGGAAACGTATTATCACCGCCTGAACCCAGAAAATGGATTTGGCATTCAACGGGTTTATACCGATGATGGCCAGCTGGATGAAATCATGGCGGTTGCTGATGGGGATGTAGTTCTGGTTCCGCGCGGGCATCATCCTTGTGGTGCGCCCTATGGGTTTGAAATGTATTACTTGAATGTCATGGCAGGTCCCTTGCGCAAATGGCGCTTTGTGCCTGCGCCTGAAGTGGAGTGGATCATGCAGCGGGATGCAGATTAACGAATTTTCTGTTACGGGCGTTTTCGCCGAGTACTATTCTTTGACAAAGTCAGCGAAAGTTCAGAGACCGCATTGTATTGCTTGAGGTTGTTGCTTGGCAGAATCCTGAGGAACTTTGCATAAAATTTTGCCTAAGCTATACTTAATTAAAGCATAGTCTGAAGTTTTTACTGATGTTGTTTTTTATAAGCGAGTACAACATAAAGCATGGCAGAACATTTTTTCCCAACCTTGATGTTCAAAGGTAATTTACGAGTTATTTGTAGCTGAGCGTTCGTTCTAGAAATAGAAGTTCTAAAGAAGGGCGAAGGCGACGTTTTTACCTTCGAGGGAATTCTGGCCATAACAAATGTACTTTTAGAGTGTTGTGTTGGTTACGTGGGGGTTACCAAGGCGCGCCAATTTCTCATTTGATGGATGTTTTGGCAGGCGCAGAAGAGTTAATGTCGGGTCTGATCTGATCCCTTTGAAGATGCCTATGCTATTTCACTGCGCCATCCCCATTTATTCGTTAGATCCAAACACTCTCTAACAGATTGAACACACGTATATGTCTCGACTGAGCGCAGAGAGGCCGCAGCAGAAGCATGCCCAAGTTTTATTGCATCCAAGAGTGGCCAATTTTCATGGATCCCGTAAAAGAAACCAGCAGAGAATGCATCGCCTGCGCCATTCGTGCCCTTTATTAATTGGAGAGGAATATCAACAGAGGGTTGAATAATTTCTTTTCCATCACGCGTGACTAATATTGCTCCTTGGGGGAAGTGAACCAAAACAAAATCCATGCGCCCTTTTTCAAGCACAGAATTTACTGCAAATTTTATCTTATCAATATTTGTTGCATTATTTGACTGTGTTTGGATTCCAGTAATTGCGCCGATTTCGTGATCATTTACCACCAGGCTTGATAAATGTGGTAAACACGGAACGACGATTTCTTTCAACTTAGTTTCGTTGCCTGCAACCAATTCTAGGTTTGTATGTAGTCCATGTTTTTGAGCCTCTTTAAGTGAGGAAAGCCAGCCGTTTTCTTCACCCTGCCAAGACTGATCCATGGTTTTGTGCAAACTGGGCAGCCCGAAATGGGCGATTTTTGCAGTCGTGTTAGAGAAATCAAAATGTTCTGGTGTCAAAAAGTCCGCGACGCCCGCGTAGAGAATATGTGTGCGTCGATTAGTTTTTTGTGAAACAAATGCGTCTGTCGTTTGTGTATCGCCCAGATCTGATCTTATTAATCCTGAACGTATTATCCCAAATGTGTCGGCTATTGACATCAGGAAATCAGCTTTTTCGCCGTCACCGATTAATCCTTGGGTCTCGACGTGCATTTCCGGGTCTAATTTTTTGATATTCACAGCAAAATTGCACGCACTGCCTCCGCCAGCCAGTGTTATATGATGCACATGGGCTGCCATATCTTCATTTGGCCAGAAATCCAAAACGATATTACGATCTAGACACCATGTGCCGAGTGTAATAAATCCGCGTCGCATCAAACATTTACCCGCAATATTTCTTCGGTCAGCTCTAAATCATCCGTCAATGCGCGTCTGGGCGTAATCCCTAATTGACTAAGATCATAGTGATACGCTTTTACACCCTCTATGCTGGAAATGTCCTGTTCTAAAACGCGCCGCATCGCCGTGATCATAGAAATTGAACATTCTGATTGATAAATTTTTCTTCCAAATAAGGCGACTCTGGCGCCATATTTTTCTGCCTGTCTTAACAATTCTAAACAGTCTCGTGTCGTGCCTGCGCCGCCGCCCAGGATTCCGAATACCAAATGTGCCGGATCATAATTGGAAATTTCTTCAGTTGCAGCCGGGCCGTTATATGCGGCTTTCAAAAACAATGGTCGTTCATATTGCGAGACTCCAGCCAAGCAGCGTACAATCATGTCATTGTTGTATTTCCAAAAATCATCTTCAGTTTTAACCGAAATTTGTGGATTAAAAACCTCTAGAAAATGGTCAAATCCTAGTTTGCTCGCTTCGTTTCGAAATTTTTTATAGTCCCGTAATGTTTGCAAATCTTGTTCTAGATCATTGTAAAAGGTTACAGAATAAAGCCCCAGTTCTGCCACTGCTTTGGCGCGTGTTATTTCAGCGCTGCGAAAATTTTGCATCATATGCTTTGGATAGGTTCCCCCGCGCACATGCCAGATATCCGTTGTATCATTCAATCTTACGGCAGGTGTGGTTCTATGGGTTTCATAAAGATTGAGGTCTGATAGGATCTCTGCATTTGAAACAGATGTTAGCATAATGTCCACAAGTTCAGAACTGACCACGCGCACAATGTCATCGCGGTATTTTTTTATCGGAAGTGAAACGCCCTGTTCATTCACACCAGCAGTCGCACACCCAAACGCCATGTCACCGTCTTTGGCGTCGGCGATAATGAAATCAGCTTTGGTATATAAATTATTTTTAATTTTCGTGAGTTTGTCCTTAAAACTCATTTCAATTCATCCTTTTATCGTTGTTTAGCTCTGGAAAGTGAAACGTGTCATTACAAATGTTGATGCTAAACAAAATATCCTGCAATAGAAACATTTACACAGTCGTCATTTATTAAAAGTATTATAATTAATAATTACTTAGTATTGGCGAAACGGTCTGATGAGAATTGAATTAACCGGATGCGGATTTTTTGCGCTCGAGCATGTAACTGCATGGGATGACATATCGAATGCAGAACTTGTGGCGATCTACGATCTTAATTCGGAACGTTCAAAATTTGCAGAAAATTTGTTCTTTTATTGTGATTAACTCGGAGTGGCCGATTTCAAATTGTAGTGTTGCCGCGTCACATGTGTTACGGGTTTAGGGACCAGAATGCGAAATTCAAGACGCCAGCGAAACTGACCCATGCTAGATACGGGAGCAAAAGAAATGCTGAGAGTTTATCGACCTGACGTGTCGTCCAGATCAGAACACAAATCGTGACCCAGAGAAGCCCAATATAGATCATTGCACCCCCCAGGTTTTTTGCACCAAAAAATATGGGCGTCCACAAGGTATTCAGCACAATCTGAAGCGCCCAAAGCGCGAGGGTAGGGATTTTCCAAGATGTTTCCTGAGCATAGGCGATGCGATAGGCGACAATCGCGATCATCAGGTACAGGATCGTCCACACAGGCCCAAAAACCCATGAGGGCGGTGTAAAGCTGGGTTGGTTTAACGATTGATACCACGTTCCGCCCACCTCCCAAACGGCCGCACTACTGGCAGCGACAAAAGTGGATGCGTAAAACGCCAAGAAGGTGAATGTTTTGCGTATGTTCATTGTGCTCCTTACCATTCATCACATCTAGCGCGGTATTCATGTACGCCTACCGCGAGCGACGGTTATGAAGGAAAAATGACACCTTTGCGCAGCATGAAACACCCAAACAATCGGGTTTCGCTGGTTTGTACAATGGCATAGCTTTTCCGTGCTACTTCGTAAAAAGTCTGTCTTTCGATTGAAATCATGCTACGGGACTTATCGTCATTTACGCGAACGATTTTTGCGACTTCCTGTTGCACTGGGGGTAGGAAATTAGGTTGATCATCAACCTCCATTCGGCCTGCGAAATCATCGACAAATGTATCTAATGGAAGCAGGGTTAGGATCGACTCAATCGCCTCGGGCGCGTTTAGGTTTTCCATATTCAAAACGCTTTGCGATACGGTCGACTTGGATATGGAAGTGGATGGGAAGTTGGCGTCGGCGATAATCAAAACATCCCCGTGCCCCATCTTTTGTAGTGTATACAATACTTCTGCTGTTAGTCGATTATCGATCAGTTTCAACATCGCAAAACTCCTGTTGCGTCCCTTTACCCATACTTTTCCACAGATTGATTGGATGCAAATGAAAATTCTAATTGTTTATCCCTAACTGTTTCTTGCCACAAACAAAAAGATTTGGAATGCTCTGTAACATCGCATGAAATTTGGAGGACCATCATGAACCTAGCATCCCTTGCTGCTGAGGCTGCGTCGCGTAATAGTCCCGTTCGGGTTGGATTGATTGGTGCGGGTAAGTTTGGATCAATGTTTTTGTCCCAAGTGCCCACAATCGCAGGGATAGAGGTGAGCGCAATCGCCGAATTGGAACATGCCCGCATGGTTGCCGCCTGTACTGCAGTGGGATGGTGTGCTGGACAGATTGATGCCGTTGCATACGAGGAAAGCGGCGTAGAGCTGGCCAAGCGTGATGACGTAGATGTTGTCATCGAAGCCACAGGAAGTCCGCGCGCAGGAACCGAACATGCGCTTGCTGCTATTGAGGCTGGTAAACACGTTGTCATGGTCAACGTAGAAGCGGACGTGATGGTTGGCCCACTCCTTGCGAAAAAGGCGCGCGCCGCAGGCGTTTGTTATTCCATGGCCTACGGTGATCAACCAGCCTTGGTCTGCGAAATGGTGGACTGGGCGCGGGCGACAGGATTTGACATCACAGCAGCGGGGAAGGGTACTAAGTATTTGCCAATCTATCACACTGTCACCCCAAATAACGTCTGGGATTACTATGGTTTGACCGCTGATCAGGCGCGGACCGCGGGCATGAATCCGCAAATGTTTAATTCCTTTTTGGATGGAACAAAAAGCGCGATCGAAATGGTGGCCATAGCAAATGCCTGCGGATTGGATGTGCCCGAAACTGGTTTATCGTTTCCACCCTGTGGCGTGGATGATTTGGCACATGTGTTGCGACCCAAAGAGTTCGGTGGCCAACTAGAAAAACGCGGCATGGTGGAAACCATCTCCTCGCTTGAACGGGATGGGCGCGATGTATTTCGTGATTTGAGGTGGGGTGTCTACGTTGTGTTCGAAGCGCCCAATGATTACGCCGCATCTTGTTTCAAACAATATGGATTGCCAACCGATAGTACAGGCCAATTTGCGGCAATGTACAAACCCTTCCACTTGATTGGACTTGAGCTGTCTATTTCGGTTCTCAGTGCCGCGTTAAGAAACGAACCAACTGGTCAATCACGAGAAATGCGTGGAACCGTTGCCTCCATCGCAAAACGCGATTTATCCGCAGGTGAAGTATTGGACGGGGAAGGGGGTTATACCGTTTGGGGGCAGGCGTTGCCTTTAAATGTCGCTCAGAACGCTTTGCCAATCGGTTTGGCGCATGGTGTGCGATTGAAACGCAATATTTCGGCCGGATCGCAGATTGCAATGAGTGACGTAGAATTAGGTAGCGATACCGCGACGCAATTCTACCAAGAGTTGATCGGTCGCGCTGTTTAAGGTATTCTGAAAGCCTGATTTATCTAATGTTAAACTAAGAAATTTGCGCGCCCAATTTTGTATTGGTAATATTATTTCACTAATGGTTTGAAATTTTATTGACGAAGTCTTATCGCGGAATATTTCTAACATGCGCGATGCGCAGATTATTGGGAGGAAATAATGACTAATTCACTAAACCGTCGTAACTTTTTGCGCGGCTCAGCAGTCGTTGGTGCAAGCACTCTTGCAGCGCCAGCAATCGCAGGCGGCCACGGCACCACGCTTAAAATGCAGGCTGCATGGGGCGGCGGTATCTTTCTTGAGAACGCGAATTCATACGTAAAACGCGTGAACGAGATGTCAGGTGGTTCAGTAACCATCGAACTACTACCTGTTAACTCAGTCGTAAAAACAAGCCAGATGCAAGACGCGGTTCACCGCGGCGTTCTGGATGCGGCACACTATGTTCCCGCATATTGGTATTCCAAATCAAAAGCAGCGTCATTGTTTGGTACTGGTCCATGCTTTGGCTGGTCATCACAAGAAGTGTTGGGTTGGATCTACTATGGCGGCGGTCAAGAGCTGTTTGACGAACTAATGGCGTCATTGGGTCTGAACGTTGTGTCATTCTTTAACTCTGCGATGCCAGCGCAGCCAATGGGTTGGTTCAAAGAAGAGATTAAAGATTCATCACAAATGAAGGGTCTAAAATACCGTACAGTTGGTCTGGCAGCAGACGTTCTGTTGGAAATGGGCATGTCAGTTGTGCAGTTGCCTGGCGGCGAAATTCAGCCAGCGATGAAATCAGGTTTGATTGACGCGGCAGAATTTAACAACCCAACATCAGACCGTGACTTTGGTATGCAGGACGTATCTAAGCACTATCACTTGGGTTCATTCCACCAGTCACAAGAATTCTTCGAAGTGACATTCAACAAGAAGAAATTCGACGCTCTAGCGGATGAGCAAAAAGCAATTCTGAAGTACGCATCAGAAGCTGAAAACTCAAACTTCTACTGGCACAACACAAACCGCTATGCGAACGACTTGGACACATTGCGCAACGAACAGGGCGTAAACGTTTATCGTACACCTGACAGCGTGATGGCAGAACAGTTGAAAGCATGGGATATTGTTGTGGATCGTATTTCAGGCGAGGATGAATTCTTTGCGAAAGTGGTCGATAGCCAGAAAGCCTATGCAAAACGTGTTATGGGTTATCTAAACCTGAACCAGCCAGATTATAAAATGGCATACGGACACTACTTCGGTTAATCCTAACATAAATGAACAAAGCGGCGGTCGAAAATTTCGATCGCCGTTTCGTCTACCCGCATGCCAAAGGAGAGGGCATTGTTAAACTGGATTCATTCTATTGAAAGTCTCAGCCAATGGGTTGGTAAGGCTTTTGGTTGGTGCATTCTCATTCTGACGCTTTCGGTGTCATATGAGGTGTTTGTTCGCTATGTATTAAATAGTCCAACGGTTTGGGCATTTGATATGATGGTACAGATGTATGGCGCGCTGTTTTTGATGGCGGGTGCATATACATTGGCTCAGGATGCGCATGTGCGCGGTGATGTGCTGTATCGTCTGTTTTCGGTACGCTGGCAGGCGCGCGTGGACTTTTTGCTATACATCATCTTCTTCTTCCCCGGCATGATCGCCCTGTTTTGGTACGGTTGGGAAATCGCGTCGGACAGCTGGCGGTACAAAGAAGTTAGCTGGAACAGCCCAGCACGTATTCAGATCTATTTCTTCAAAACGCTGATCCCTGTGGCGGGTGCGTTGTTGATGATCCAAGGGGTGGCCGAAATGGCGCGCTGCTGGATCGCGATGAAAACAGGCAAATGGCCTGAACGCATCGCAGATGTGAAAGAAACAGAAGACCTTCTCATCGACGGAGATACGAACTGATGACCGATCCTCAAGTAGCGATTTTAATGCTATGCCTCTTCATTTTGTTGGTTCTTCTCGGGTTTCCGATTGCCTTCACATTGATCGCCATGGGCGTAGCGTTTGGATATTATGCATATTATGCAGGCGCGCCTGAATCGATTGCAGATATCTTTAACAACAACATTTTTTACCTTTTGAACCAGAACACCTATTCGGTGATGGAGAACGATACGCTGGTTGCGATCCCACTGTTCTTGTTCATGGGGTATGTGGTCGAACGCGCGAACATCGTGAACCGCTTGTTCTTCTCACTCTATCAGGCTGCGCACAATCTGCCGGGGTCCTTGGGGATTGCTGCACTGCTAACCTGTGCAGTGTTTTCCACGGCTTCTGGTATTGTGGGCGCGGTTGTGACACTGATGGGGCTGTTGGCCTATCCTGCGATGAATAAGGCAGGCTATGACAAAAGTTTTGCTGCTGGTATCATCTGTGCGGGTGGGACATTGGGTATTTTGATCCCACCATCCATCATGCTAATCGTCTATGCTGCGATTGCGGAACTTTCACCATTGCGCCTTTATGCAGCGGCGGTGTTCCCAGGGTTGCTGTTGGCGGGTCTTTACATCGTTTACGTGATCGTTCGGGTGAAAATTAACCCAAGCCTTGCACCGATGCCTGCGAAAGACGACATTCCGCCTCGGGGTGTGGTTTATTACAACCTTTTGATTTCGTTCGTGCCATTGACTGTTTTGATCCTATTGGTTTTGGGGTCAATCTTGGGCGGTTTGGCAACACCCGCCGAAGCGGCGGCCATGGGTGCACTTGGCGGTTTGGTTTTGGCAGCGATCTATCGCGAATTGACATGGACCAAGGTCAAGGAAAGTGTGTTCCTAACGGCCAAGGCGACCGCGATGGTATGTTGGTTGTTTGTGGGGTCATGGACCTTTGCCTCAATCTTCTCATACCTTGGTGGACACGACATCATCGAACATTGGGTTCTTGCGCTAAATCTTGAGCCTTGGCAGTTCTTGGTTCTTGCGCAGTTGATCATCTTCCTTCTTGGATGGCCGCTTGAATGGTCAGAGATTTTGATCATATTTGTTCCAATCTTCTTGCCAATGCTGGAAACATTTGGGATCAATCCATACTTCTTTGCGATGTTGGTTGCGCTGAACCTGCAAACTTCGTTCCTAACACCGCCCATGGCGATGTCGGCCTATTACCTAAAGGGCGTGTTGAAGAACCAAATCGAATTGATGCAGATCTTTAAAGGGATCATGCCATACTTGGGAATTGTGATTTTCTGTATGGTGATGATGTATCAGTTCCCAGGTCTTGCGCTTTGGTTCCCAGATTACTTGTTCGGAAAATGGGTACCATAAGTGAATAACGATCTAACACTTCTTTCGGCGGTTGAGGCCGCCGAAGGCATAAGAGCAGGGCGGTTCAGCTCTGAACAACTTGTGTCGCAATATTTGGCCCGTATCGACGCGACCAATGATGAAATCAATGCATGGGCTTATTTGGATCGTGACGGGGCCGTTGAGCGGGCGCGTCAGGCCGATTGGTTCCGCAAATTGGGCCGTTCGCTGGGGCCGCTGCATGGTGTCCCAGTGGGGATCAAAGACATCATTGATGTGCGCGGTATGCCGACGGGTTTAGGAAACGCAACACTTGGCGGTCATGTGCCCACCACCAGCGCACGCGTTGTTGAAAACCTGCTAGAAGCGGGTGCCGTGATCATGGGGAAAACCACGACCTGCGAATTGGCTTATATGACCCCGACGACCACAACGAACCCACATAATGCCGAATATAGCCCTGGCGGGTCCTCGGCGGGTTCGGCGGCGACGGTGGCCGCACGTCATGTTCCTATAGCTATTGGATCGCAAACCGGTGGTTCCGTAATTCGACCTGCATCTTATTGCGGGACATATGGGTTTAAACCCTCTCGCGGCGTTACCTCTCGCGTTGGGTTTTTTCAAACCTCTGCAACATTGGATCAGGTGGGTGTGTTCACCAACGATCTAAAGGATGCGGCGATGCTCTCTGATGTGATTGGCGGATTGGACCAGCGGGATGAAGCCAGTTATGATTGGCCGCGCCCTGATATGTATGCAGGTGTCACATCTGATGCGCCAGTTCGGCCATCATTTTGTTGGTTTGATATGCCATATCATGACCAATGCGATCAGGATGTTCTGCAGGCGATGGAACAAATCGTTGATATGCTGGGCGATCAGGTTGATCGCCTGCCTGTTGCCCCAGAATTGGCGACACTGCCCGCGGTTCATAAAATCATCTATGATTATGAAATCGCGCGAAACCTTGAACCGCTGATTGCAAAAGGGGCTGACACACTGTCTGTGGAACTGACCGATGCGCATGAACGCGGTATGCAGATTACCAAGGTGCAATACCACGACGCACTGGATGTTAAACTGTCATGTGAACGTTTCTTTACCCAGCATTACATGGACTATGATGCGATCATCGCGCCATCCGCGACAGGCATTGCCCCGTTGCGGTCCATGGGGACGACAGGAAATGCGATCAACTGTTTGATTTGGACGCTTGCGGGTTTGCCCTGTCTCACCTTGCCGCTATTTTTGGGCGAAAACGATATGCCATTTGGATTGCAATTGATCGGCGGGAAGCAAGAGGATGATCGCCTGTTCCGCACATCTGCGTGGCTGCAACACTATCTTCAAAACGATATCAATGAAGAGGAGAAGACGAATGTCTAAACTTGTCAACTTGATCACGGGCCTTATTGGCTTTGGCCTATTTGCCGTGTTCATCATTGGTTTGTCGCATTCCATTTCAACAGGTTTCGCAGGGTTTATGGGCGGTTTGCCGTTCATGTGCATCGCGATCTTTGTTTTGGCTTTGGCGCTTTATAACCTGTGGGAAGATACACTTGGCCACAAAGATTAAGGGTGGCATTGCCGTCCTTTGTGCGACAATGCTTTTTGGGATGGGAACCGCACCGAATACGGTCGAGGCCGCATCTTTTGCCTGTAGCGAGGCACAGCGGCATTCGTTCGCTGTGACGACCAGTATGACACCTGCGTATCCGGGGCGTACGATTGATTTTACAATCAACGGGAGTGATATCACCGCGGATGGTGTGTTTTTTCATACTGCCTACGATGTAACATATCTGTCTGATCAGGCAACAAATCTGTCATTTCGGGCCCATGCCTTAGATGCGGATCGTGAAGACATCTTTTTGTTCATAGAACAAACACTTTATCACACAGCCATCGTGAAATATGGGCGCGAACCCTCGATCCAGTTAAACATTTTGACCTGTCAGCCCAAGGCTGGGTGATCAATTTGCCGCAAGGAGCAGTTTAGAACCATGTTGTCCAAACTTGTTGATTTTGACCGTTTCTTCACCCGTCGTATGGTGCCTGTGGCAATTGCAATAATTATAACCGCGATTGTCAGTTTGTGGGTCGATCCACAGCCGAATGAAGGCAGCGCAAACCAAGAAACAGGTCAGGATCAATAAACCCTAAACGGGTGTCGTATTCTTGCGTTCCGACAGTAAGAAATAGAAAATCGCCAGTATGACAATTGCACCCCCTGCAATGGTCAAATGAGAGGGGCGCTCATCAATAATCATCCATACCCACAATGGTCCCAAGACAGTTTCCAATAACATCAACATACTGACATTTGACGCGGTTGTGTAACGTGATGCACGGGACAGCATTACAAAGGAAACTGGCAATATAATCAGTCCAGTAAGTGATATAATTAATGTACTGCTTAACGTGACATTTGTTGCGGTTGAAGAAAGTGCAAAGGCCGTTAAACCCGCAATCAATGCGCCAATCCCTAGGGCGAGTTCAAATTCAACAGTCCGATCCTGCCGCACCACAATGAAATTGATGGCAAGGCTAAAGGCCACCGCCAATCCCAGCAATGCGCCCATTACGGTCTGTACATTGAAATCAATATCGTCGTGTAAATCACCGTAAACGGAAATCACAATCCCCAACATTACGGTCAAGATGATGCCCCAAGATCGGAGGCTGGTGCGTTCCCCCAAAAACAGCGCGCTCAGGATCACGGAAATGATCGGAACGGTGGCCACAGCCACCAAAACGATCGCAACAGGGGCCAGGGAAATCGCGAATGCAAAAAACGATGTGTTTGCGATTTGACAGATGATCAGCGCGACAAAGCTTTTGGAAAAAATCCGTTTGGATGTGTCGATGCTGCGACGTCTTTTGTTCAGGCCGATCAATAGGAAAACCATGCCTGCCAATGTTGCGCGCCAGGCCAACATCGCACCTCCGTCCATCTGCGACAGGCGCATAAACAGACTGTCTGGCGTTAAAATTAACGCGCCAATCAGGGCCAGAAATATTCCGAATTGCGATTGCTGCATGGGGGTCTTTTCTGGCTTGGGTTAAATGACTGACGCTTTGATGACGCGTGAGGTCTGTAAATTCAAGATGTGATCCAATTTTCGGATCATGCCATAACAATGCAATCTTGTGCAGCATCTGACCATTGTTGGCCTACGGGACAGAATTTTGTGGGATCTGCGTTTCCACCCGGACAACTGGGCAGGGTCTGCGCAGTAAGTGAGGTTGATGTGAATGTCAATGCAGTGATGCTAGCCAAGATAAATTTCATTCCAAATCAACTCCTAAAAATTTTGTTTTAAAGGCGATTGCCAAATACTCTTTGGAGGCGCGCAGATATTCTTTGCGCGTTGCTTCGATCTGATCCGCGTGCTCTTCTGTTGGGACTTCACCCGCGTCTTTCAACTGTTCCAAGTGTGTTCGCGCCATGATGTATTTACGTTCTGTATCATCCAACAACGCGGCGCAGACTTCGTCAATATATCTCATTCTCTCGGTCATTTTGATTTCGGGACGATGCGATAGGTGTTGTCACCACGGGTATTACATCGGCGACAGACCGCGCGGGTCCTGGCGGCGTGTAACGTAGCCTCTTTCCCAACAACCAGTATCAAATTCGAAATGTCATGGGAAAATTCATGCTGACAGCGCGCGCAGGTCAAAACCATCTTATCCCCTTCATAATCCCCAAGTATTTTGGATTTCAACATTATCGTCTGTCCAGTTTAAAACCAATCCAGAACCACCCGCATGAACAAATAGTTCGGTGTCAAAAGTACAAATGCAATCAAGAATTTACGGATGCGCAGATCCCATTTTCCCAAGTCGTCTGTATGTGTTGCGTCGCTCATCTTACTATCCGTTGTTAGAGGGGTGAGGTAGCTTTGCGATGTATCGCGTCAACAGGGGTGGAGTTGAAATGAAAAATGCGACGAAGGTGTCTCCGTCGCATTCAATTATCTATGAAGTCTGATTGTGATTATGTGCGTTTGCGCATCGGTTTGCTGTCGGCGCCTTTGCCCCCCATTGCGGCGGCCTCACGGCGGGCCTTGTTTTTCTTGCTGTTGAACTTGCCAACCTTTGGCGCGCGCATGGGTTTGCTTGGATCACTTGCGCCTTTGCGCACCTTGGACTTTGGTTTGGCCTCAGGTTTTGGTGCACTGTTGCTTGGGGCAGGTTTGGCATCCTTCTTCTTGAAGGGCGCAACCACACCTTCTGGCAATTCCTTGGCACGTTTCGGCTTTGCTTTGAAATCCCGCTTTTCTGTGCGTTTTGGGCGATCATCGGATTTGCGCCGATCTGGGCGTTGTTCCTTTGGTGCATCACCAAGCGGGTGAAAATTCGATTTCCGTCTTGGGGCATCCCCATTTGAACGTCCGAGTGGACGTTCGGGTTTGCGGTTGCGGTCCGCGGGTGGGATGTTTGGTGCCTCACTCAATTGCTTGACCACTGCGCCCTCGACGCGGGCGTCTGGGCCAACAGATTTGAAAAACCCATCCACACTTGGCGCGCGCAGTTCAATGAAACTGTGATTGCCCTGAATGCGTATCGCACCGATATCGGTTTTTGTGATATCGCCCGCCTTGCACAGCATCGGCACAACCTGACCAGGGGATAGGCCATCGTCACGGCCCTGTTCCAGACGTAGCCAAACGCTTTCGCCGAAATCTTGATATGTTTTCTTGGGCTGACGGGCAGGGGCCTCATAGGCCTCTGAAATATCCTCAGGTGCAGACATTTTTTGCGTATAGGTTTCCAAAAACGCGGCTGCAACACGCTCTGCACCGTATAGGTCCAGTAGTTTGGATACCATGTGTTCATGCGCGGGGTTTGTATCGCGTGTCCAAACATCATCTTCCAAAATGCGTTCATGGTCCTTGGCCAACACCTGATCCGCTGTTGGCGCTGATCCCCATTCGGCGTTCAGTTTCGCAGATTTTAAAATACGTTCTGCCTTGCGCAGGTTATTTGGCGGAACGATTAAAACGGATGTCCCTTTTCGTCCTGCGCGGCCTGTCCGACCAGAACGGTGCAAAAGCGTTTCGTGGTTTGAGGGCAATTCCGCGTGGATCACCAAATCCAATTTTGGCAAGTCAATGCCACGCGCGGCCACATCGGTGGCCACACAAATGCGTGCACGACCGTCGCGCATCGCCTGTAGCGCGTGCGAACGTTCCGATTGCGACAATTCACCTGATAAACACACAACCGAAAAACCGCGGTTTGATAGGCGTGTGGTCAGGCGCCCAACGGTGGCACGGGTATTTGCAAACACGATGGCACTGGGCGCTTCGTGATAGCGCAGGACATTAATGATTGCGTTTTCACCATCATGCTTGCCCACCTTGATCGCCCGATATTCGATATCCGTGTGTTGGGATTTTTCAGCCAATGTTGTGATACGAATGGCGTCACGTTGATATTTTTTGGCCAGTTGGGCGATCCCCTTGGGGACTGTTGCAGAGAACAACAGGGTACGCCGTGTGTCTGGCGTTTCATCAAGGATCATTTCCAAATCTTCGGCAAAGCCCAAATCCAGCATTTCATCCGCCTCATCCAAAACCACAGCGCGGATTTGTGATAAATCTATGCTGCCGCGCATAATGTGATCGCGCAGACGCCCAGGTGTGGCCACAACGATATGGGCACCGCGTTCCAATGCGCGTCGTTCATCGCGCATATCCATGCCCCCAACACAAGAGGCCATAACAACCCCCGCCTCGGCATAAAGCCATTGAAGTTCGCGTTTGACCTGCATCGCCAATTCGCGTGTGGGCGCAATGACCAAACCCAATGGCGCGTCCGCGCGTCCAAATCCCGCATCATCGGGCAGAAGGTTTGGCGCAATTGCAATGCCAAACCCAACGGTTTTACCAGATCCAGTTTGTGCAGAAACCAATAGGTCAGAGTTATCAAGTTCAGGTTTTGACACTTCTTGTTGTACGGGTGTCAAAACCTCGTATCCGCGCTTATCCAGCGCAATCTTTAGGGAGGTTTTCAATCTTATCTCAATTTTTGTTCCGGGGCATTCGTTCCCCCATGGAACCTTACCCTTTGGAGCGCTGCCTCCTATCAAAACGGCACGCTCTGGGGGCGCAGTAACGGAATTCATCTGCCATGTACAGAGCAGGACGCAAAGATTATCGAACCCGTCAAATTCCGTCATTGAAATTTGCGCCAACTAACGTATCGTCGAAATCAGTGGTGCAACACTATAAATTGTGACCCTGAGCAGTGGTTGAAAAAGGCTCATCCCGACACAGTGACGTGGCGTGTTATGATGGATATTCGCCCCCTTACAGGTAGCCTTGGTGCAGAAATCATCGGAGCCGACATCAAAGACGATCAGCAATTTGAGGCGATTTATCAGGCCTTTGCCGATCATTCTGTCATTACGATCCGCGGACAGAATATTGCGCCCGAGGATCATTTGGCCTTTGCACGCCGATTTGGAACCATCAATGTGAACCGCTTTTTCAAAAAGCTGGATACGCATCCTGAAATCGCAATCGTACTAAAGGAAAAAGATCAGAAAAAGGCGATTGGTGAACGTTGGCACACAGATCATTCCTATGATCAAGTGCCCGCAATGAGATCAATTTTGCATGCGATTGAGGTGCCGCCCTTTGGTGGGGATACGGTTTTTGTGTCTATGGCAGGTGTGTTTGAAAATATGTCCAACCCAGTGAAATCATTTTTGCGGGAACTTAAAGCATGGCATTCATCGCGTCATGCATTTGGCGCATCGCAAATGACGTCTGAGTCATCAAAAACAGGACGCATTGAAAATGCTCATCTTGCAACCCAAGATGCCCTACATCCCATTGTGATCCGACATCCCCTGTCAGGACGAGAGGGGATATATGTAAATCCCGATTTCACAACGCATATTGATGGGATCAGCGAAACAGAGTCCCAACATATCTTGGCAATGATTTACGATGAATGCCAAAAACCCGAGTATCAGGCGCGTGTGAGTTGGTCACAGGGCGATGTCACGATGTGGGACAACCGTGCCACCTGGCATAAGGCGATCAACGACTACGATGGGCACCGTCGATACATGCACCGCATCACGGTTGAGGGATGCGCATCATCAGGCGTGGATTAACCAGCGGATAGTATGAGCGAGACGCCAAACACAACGAAAAGGGCAATGACCCCATAAACGCGTGCGTCCGTCGATAAGTGTTCAAATTGCGCACCACAGGATGGGCATTCGTCCATCAGCTGATTGGCGCTGATTTCGCAGGTGTTACAATCTTTTCTACTCATGTGCATGACATAGGCCGTGTATCCAAAAAAGTCCAAGAAATACAATTGTATACAATGCGACCGCAGGAAAAAACGCGGGCATGAATTGGAACAGATACGTCGGTTTAGATCGCTTTGCGCTGTGCAAGCGTGATTATAACGCCAGACGCGATGATGAAAACGATACCGACAACACTCAGCGCATTTGGCGTGAGGTCCCAGAAGAGCCAGCCGAAATAACTGACCGACAGCAAATAGGCATATTCAAAGATTGCGGCATAACTGGTTTTGGCTAATTGATAGGCCCGTGTCATAAGCGACAACGCCACAGTCGCGCCCAATGCAATAATGAAGAGATAAAGCCAATATTGCGCATCAACTCTTTGCCATCCACTGAACAAAAACGGGGCCGTTGCGATCATATGATCTGAGGCAGGGAACACAGTGAACACCGACGTAATCACTGCGCCGCTGATCCCAATGGCGACCAAAAAACTGAACAAAATCGCGAACGCGCTTTCATCCTGCAAATAGCGAAAGGTGATTATAGACCCGATTGCGTAACAGGCCGCCGCCAAAATGGGCATAATTTGATAGACGGTCACGCCCTCGGCACCAGGTTGCAGGACGCACCAAACCCCCACACTGCCCACCAAAACGGCCAATATTCGTCGAAATCCAATGCGTTCGCCAAACAAGATTGCAGAAAACAACAACACAAAGATGGGTGAAGTAAATAGCCCCGCCCCAGCCTCGGCAATGGGCATCATGGGCATTGCGCCGAAATACAACAACATGGATGTGACCATGAAAACCGTGCGCGCCGCGATCGGTTTCCATAATTTCGCAAGAACAGACATGCCAAACAGGCGGGCGGCAACGATGACCATGAACATGGCAATCAATGAGCGAGAGAAATGGAATTGCCCCACGCTGACACTATCCGACACCAGCAGGGTCAGGTTATCGGAAAACCCAAAGATCGAAATGCCACTCACCAAAAACACCGCGCCCTTTGACGCGTCAGAAAGTCGATCAAACATGGATGTCACCTGTGCATGTTGCGCAAGATGTTGAAATACTGTTCGCACAGCCAAGTCAAATCTTATTTCCCGCTCTTGCGCGTGTGTGATTTAATTTATTGAACTCTGCACATTCCTGAGTATGAGTGTCATTTAGAACGGCATGTAGATTGGCAGACGACGCAGCATGACAATTTTCAAAAAAATCGTGACGGATATTTATATCGTGTCTTGGGCCTTGTTTAAGGTTTTGATCCCAACCTTGATTGTTGTGAAAATTGCCGAAATGGCGGGGGCGGTTTATTGGTTGAACGTTGCAATGGCGCCCATTGTGACGATGATTGGATTGCCTGCCGATATGGCGATTGTCTTAACAACGACCATGCTAACGAACCCATATGCGGGTTTGATGTTGCTAAGCGCGATGCCATCTGCCGCATCCCTAAGCGTTGCGCAAACGACCATCATTGCATCCTTCATGCTGTTTGCGCATTCCCTGCCTGTTGAGGCCGCCATTACACGAAACGCTGGCCTACGGGTGGGGGTGACATTGGTCGTACGTGTTGGGGCAGCCATTTTGTTTTGTGCGCTTTTGAATCTATTTTTTAACCAATTCAATGTGTTGGGAGAAACTGCGCGCCTGCATTTGCCGCAGTTTGATATGACACCCAGTTTGCTGCAATGGGGTATTGATCAGGTAAAGGGGTTGGTGTTTATCCAAGTGGTGATTGTCGTTTTGATTATCGGACTTGAACTGTTGCGCTGGATCGGTGTTGAACGGTTAATCCAAAAAATGATGCATCCCATTTTGGTTCTAGTCGGCATTGGCAGCCGTGCATCCACCATCGTGATTGTCGGACTAACCTTGGGTCTGGGATTTGGCGGCGGTTTGATGATCAAGGACGTGCGTCAGGGTATGATCCCCGCACAGGCCGCGGTTGGGTCGTTGGTTTTGATCAATCTCTATCATTCGGTATTTGAGGACACGGCAGTTTTGATGCTGCTTGGCCCATCGCTATTTTACATTTTGGTGGTGCGGGGGATATTTTCGCTAATCCTGACCTATGTGATTATTCGGCTGCTGGCCCAGTTATCTGAACCCAACTATGATCGCTTTGTTGTGAATACCAAGGCCTTTGGTGCCAACTAAAAATCAACTTCAATCGCGATACCGCGTTTCACCGCTAAATCGACCACTTTGGCAGCCACTGCCAAATCCTGTAACCCAACCCCCGTGCCATCGAAAATGGTGATTTCCGTGTCGCTGCTACGCCCTGTGTGGGTGCCATTTATCACGGCGCCCAGTTCGGTAATGTCATTGGGTGTGATCAGGCCATCTGCGATGGCGTGCTGTGCTTCGCCAATGGAAATGGATTGCGCCACTTCGTCTGTGTACACTGTGCCATTGGCGATCAAGGCGGATTCAACCTCTTGTTTGCCTTTGGTATCGGTTCCCATGCAGGCAATGTGACATCCCGCGGAAACATGTTGAGCCATAAGTGAGGGCGCAAAGGCAGAAGTGATGGAAATAATCACATCCGCCTGCTGCATCCCATCCAGCGTCACCGCCTCAAACGGCAGGCCCGCTTCATTGGCAACCTTTTCGATATTGGGCAGCATTTCGGGGTGGTAATTCCATCCGATCACTTTTTCAAAGCGGCGCTGTTCAAGGGCCGCACGCAACTGAAACGTGGACTGATGTCCCGCACCAATCATGCCGATCACCCGCGCATCGGGACGCGCAAGATGCTTGATTGAAACCGATGATGCCGCCGCGGTGCGCAGGGCGGTCAACAGGTTTCCGCCCACCATGGCACTGGGCATGCCCGTATCAGGGTCAAACAGAAACACCGTGGATTGGTGATTGATATGTCCAAACTTTTCCAAATTGTTTGGCCAATACCCGCCCGCCTTTAATCCAAGCGTTAATCCCGCCCGATCAAAACCCCCCTTAAATCCGTAAAGGGCATCTTCATGCCCAATCGCTTCACGAATGACGGGGAAATTATAGGCGTCGTTTGCGGCCATCGCGGCAAAGACGTTTTCAACGGCATCAAAGGCCGCCTCGCGTGTCATCAGATTTGCGATTTCGCGTTCGGGTACAAGTAACATGGGTCGTCCAATTCGGGTGTATTAGAACGGGCGCCAAAGTGATCAGCGCCCTGTAAGTGTTTTTCAGTGGATAAAAATTTAATAGGCGTGTCCACGCGCCGAAATCGGCCAAACGCATTCGACCTTGCCATTGCGTACGCCCACGTACCAATCATGGACATTTGCGGTCGGGTCACAGTGACCTGGTACCAATTTCAGTTTGTCGTTGATTTTCAAAACACCCGCAGTGTCCATCACAACGCCATGTTCGTCGGAACATTTTACGTATTCCACATCATCGCGTCCATAAATCACGGGCAGGCCACTATCGACGGATTGCACCTTAAGCCCAGCATCAACAATGGCTTTGTCCGCTTTGGCATGGCTCATGACGCTGGTTAGGATAAACATTGCGTTTTCCCATTCGCTTTGGTCGATGCGTTTGCCATCCTTATCCAAAATACGCCCGTAATCAGCGTCCATAAACGCATAGGATCCACATTGTAATTCGTTGTAAACGCCAGAGGTGGATTCAAAATAATAGGACCCTGTGCCACCGCCGCCAACGATGTCGCATTCCAACCCTTGGGTGCGCAGCGTGTCCACAGCATCCTTCACCATGGCAACGGCAATTCCGATTTTTTCTTTGCGCTCTTCATAGCTGTCTAAGTGCTGCATCGCACCTTGATAGGCTTGGATACCCGCAAATTTAAGGCCCTCTGCCGCATCAATGGCCTCTGCAATTTCAACAACCGCAGGTGTTGTTGTTACCCCGCAGCGTCCCGCGCCACAATCGATTTCAACCAAGCACTCGATTTTCGTTCCGTGGCGCACAGCGGCCTCGGATAGGTCAGCGATATTGGTCACATCATCCACACAGCATATCACACGCGCCCCATACGTAGGGATACGGGCAAGGCGATCAATTTTAGCGGGATGGCGCACCTGGTTTGAAACCAATACATCGCGAATACCGCCACGTGCGAAAACTTCGGCCTCGGACACTTTTTGACAACAGACACCACAAGCCCCACCAAGCGTTTCTTGCAATTTGGCGACATCAACAGATTTGTGCATTTTCCCATGCACGCGGTGGCGCATTCCGTTTGCGGCAGCATAATCGCCCATCTTTTTAATATTGCGTTCTAGTGCATCTAAATCCAGCACCAAACAGGGGGTTTGAATGTCATCCTCTGACATTCCAGGTTTGGCAGGGATGTTATAGCCCACCTCATAATCATCAAATGTGTTTAGGTCTTTCATCGGTGAAATCCTTTGGTCTTAGAAGTGTTATGTTCTGCTGCGGCAATCCAGGGCAGCTTGTCCAGATCAACATTGCCCCCTGTAATAATGATCCCAACCCGTTTTCCGCGAAACGCATCGGGGTTTTTCAAAACTACGGCGAGTGGTACAGCAGAAGAGGGTTCCATCACGATCCGCAGATGTTTCCATGTCAGTTTCATCGCATCAATGATTTCCGCGTCCGTTGCCGTGAATATATCGCTGACATGATTGGATACAAAATGCCATGTCCGCTCTTTCAGCGGCACCAGTAACCCATCGGCAATCGTTTTGGGCGCATCATCCGCTATGATGTATCCTGCCTTAAAACTGCGATAGGCGTCATCGGCCTGCTCGGGTTCTGCGGCGATGATTTGCGTTTCAGGGGCCAGTGTTGACAGCGTCAGGCAGGTGCCCGACACCATTCCGCCCCCGCCGATCGGGGCGATCACCATATCCATGCCATCGGTTTGTTCCATGAATTCCTTTGAACAGGTGCCTTGGCCCGCGATCACACGCGGGTCGTTGTAGGGATGCACAAAATCCCCACCTGTTT
>Ga0181575_10000322_pt1 | contig 34606 bp, 65 predicted proteins | sample 101ome_23_FD_145599 | JGI IMG/M metagenome (GOLD analysis project Ga0181575, IMG submission 145599) | Coastal salt marsh microbial communities from the Groves Creek Marsh, Skidaway Island, Georgia - 101411CT metaG (spades assembly) | ecosystem: Environmental > Aquatic > Marine > Intertidal zone... | reverse complement strand
CTAGTTGCCTATTATACAGTACCCAAAATTCTCCAATATAAACCCCTTATATGGACTCAGCCCTCAGACACTGACCGAGACCCCGAAACAGTATACTATATAGTATCTAGCCTTATGGCGCCAGATCGGGGCTCGGTGGGCCTCCAGTGTATCTATTGGCGAATGGACTTCAGAGCCACTGCACCGATATCATCATAGGTACGGATCGCCAATATCGAATCGGTATCATCCATCTTCCCTATAGTATAGTTCTGAATGGCGATATCAATTGACTTCTGCTCGGTCTTAGCTTGACCTGAATAGAATGACTTACCGTCCATTGATTGATCTCCGGCGGTAACAACTGTAAAGTATTTAGACATATTAGACTCCCTTTAAATTAATATAGTATTATTATACCACACCGTGCAGGAATGTAAAGGACTTTATGCGATTATATGCACTTTTTTTTATACTTGAGAGAAAAATTCGGCGCTCCGCTGAGGACACTAAGGTATCCGTTACTCTCCACAGAATCTGTAGTTTTCTGATATGACATGAATTCGGTGCATATTGTAGTGATTACATATACTCTTTTATTGATAGTGGATTACCGCGACTAACAGAGAGATTTGGATCATTTGGTAGTTGTATCCAGTCTAAGCGAGTCTTCTTATTATGTAGAAAGATGTTTCGATCTTCTGTTCTATTAGATTTAAGTATAAGAAATTGTATATTATACTTACTTGCGATATCTTTTGCACGTTTTATTTGGTGTTCGTTATGTTGAAATGGTATGAATTGCCAAGTAATTTTATGGTGAGATTGAGATCCAAGGAGCATCGCCTTAAATGATTGATGAAAGTTTTGTCCTACTCTGTGTAGATTTACAGTCTTTTGATCTATACCATCTATACCGAATACGAATCTCATTCTTTTCTTTATTGAGTATATGTCTTTCCAATATTGATTACTCTTACCTGTACCGTTTGTATGTATTTGTATATGAATATTGTTATCTGAGGCGTATTGAAGGTATTGTAGAAGGTGAGGGTGGTATATTGGGTCGGATATTTGTCCACAGAGGTGCATCTGTGGAAATGTTTTTCCTATCTTTTTGAAGTCTTCGAACGGCATGTCACCTGAGATTTTGACTTTATCTCTTCCAGTTGCGCCTTTGTCTTGTGACCATGCTTGTCTCATGCAGTATACACATTGTAATAGACATTTACTCGAGAAGTCCGTATTGACACTGAGCTGAACTTGTGTACGTATATAGTCTCTATAGAGTTGATTCATTTTTGACCACATTTTCTTTTACATGCATCTGGTGCAAGATGTGGATTTTGCAAAAGAGTCTCGTGAAAGTGATACCATTCCGGAGATCTCAGTATTTCTTGCTCGATATCATCAACATTTGATACTTTTAACTCTGGTTCATAGAAACCAAACACTTCAAATTGTGATTTTCCACGCGGATCATGCATATCACACCAACAGCACGGTAAAAGATAACCTTCGGCTGTGTATGCAGTACCTTGAATTTTTTTATTTTCGATTACTTCGCCGTCAATTTCCCAATACGGGTGGCACTTTGGGTATAGTTTCATACTAGTATATATAGTATTATGAGTCAATCATTACGGTACATGCCTATATGAGTATCTGTAGTAGTCTATTAACTAGATACTTACGATATGTTGACTCCCTTCCATACGAATTATTAATGAGACTATATTATAGTATATTGTGTATGATTATATTAACGAGAAACCGATGAAGAAGTATGATTTTAGTAACATGAAGACTCAAAGTGTAGTTGTAAAGAAGTATATGGATGATTATAGAGATAAGATAAAGGAATTAAGACAGAGATTATATAGATTAATGAGGATGAATGATGGAAAAAGTATGGATATACGAGAGTCCTGATAAGGGAAAGATTGTTTATAGAAGAGAATTTGGTAAGACAGAGAGAGAATTAGTAGATGGTAATAGAGTTAGATCCGGCGAAGAGGCCTTGGAGGTACAACGGGTTAGGTCAGAAAGTGTGGAAAGATAGGAAGTTGTTAAGGTTGTGGACAGATTCTGACCAAAAGAGATATGATGAAGAGCGAGATTATGAGATATGGAGAGAGAAGTATGGTTATGAGTGGGAAGTTGTTACGGCCGAGTGATCACATGATGGTTGGAGTGACTGCTTGTATGTTGTTTATATGTTATAAGATGGCAGCTTACAGTCCAGTGTATGCGTTGTTGTTGTCGTGGTTTCACATGAAGTTATTTGATGTCTATGCGGTATGGCGAAGAAACGGTTGATATGTAAAATGTGAGAAATGCATAATGATACATTTAGACTATGAGATCGATAAGAAGAAATACCGAGAAATTTTCTATAGTAATATACAGCGTGGTCAATGGCATTGGTCCGTACCGAAGCGACAGGAATTGTTCTGGTATCAATTGATGATACCTGATGGACACGACATGAAACCATTGATTGAACCGGTTGAGCGTGATCTCAACATACACGGAATGAATAACTTTCCACGATTTTCTTATCAGTTTCCGAATACAGTATTACCACACCATCGAGATGAAGACAATCTCGTATCAATTAACATCAACCTTCTTGACACTACACCAATCATACATATCGATCATGAACCATATCCATACGAATGTGCACTGATTAATGTTGGTGGTCGTATGCATGGTGTTGAATCAGATACAAATCACAGATTAATACTTAAATTTTGTCTAAGACATAAGTGGGAAGAGGTCGTCGAAAGACTGGATCAGTTTGGATTGATATGTTAACAGAAATTAATTACGATATTGATATGAACATGATTCGCAAAGAGTCAAGAGATATGAATGGATATGCACCCTTTGTAGATCCAAAGACTGGAATCACAATAGAGAAATGGTTGATTAAAAAGGATGTAACTGGATACGCACGTGTTGTGTCTGATCACTTTCAAAAGATTCTCAATGTTGAAGTCAAACCAAGGTTCTATATACAAGAGAAAGGATTTACATTACCCTTTCATCAAGACCGAGGTACACAGTGTTGTATTAATTTTGTACTCTCAACTTCAAAGGATCCTATTGTTTTTCGTAAAAATCACAACACTTACTCTTATCAATATCAAAAAGCTCTCATCAATGTGCAAGAAGAACACATGGTGAAAGCGAGTCGTGAAGATCGTTATCTGTTTAAGTTATCTATATTTGATATGAGTTATGATGAAGCAAGAGATATTTTAAATGAAGTTTAGTGAAGAACAGAAAAAACAATACGCTCCAAAGACACGAAGGCAGAGATGTTTAAATGTTGACGAATGTAGTGATGATATTAAAAAGACAGTAATGTGTAAACTTAAGTTTCAAATATCAGAACATTTAATATCTGAAATTCAAAATGTAGTTCCACACCTTGATTATAATCAAATTGGAGAACTTAAAGTTACAAATTTTCCTAAAGATAAGATTTTCAATGAGATCAATAAAATTTTAAATGTATTTGATGATGATGTTTATGCACGTTCAGTAATGCGCATCGATGCAAAAAATAATCTTTTAACTCACATTGATCCAATAAGAAAAACGAGTGTGTACATACCAATCTATCCTAATGGAGATGAGTATAGTCCTCTTGAAGTCTATGCTCATAATCAAATGTATACTACATCAGTTGATAGACCCGCAGTATATGCATGGAACACTAAAATTCCACATGCAGTGTTTAATATTCGAAGTAATAAAGATAGATATAATCTTCAACTTGGAAGTATGTTACCATATGAACAATTCTTTAAAAAATACAGTAATTACTTCATTACAGGCAACAACTCAGAAAGTTCTTGAGAGTCTCTTTCATCACAAGCAATGGTGTGCCATAACTTAACGTTGTCGTTAACATCACCTAAACCTACAAATCTTAATTCATCAAGCAACACAAAATTTAAGCCATTTAACTTATTTACGTGATCAAGCGTTACTTTTAGTGATTGTCTACGATTCTTTTCTTGTATTGACGTAAAAGGTTTATAGTTTTCTTCATAAGCTATTTTATGTTGAATAGGTAAAAAGAATCTACTTGCAGCATCTATCTTTGGTCTTTGTAATGAGTTTGATCTGTATTCCGGAAAGTAATATGTTCTGTCACATATTCTTATAAAATCTTTATAAGCTGTATGTGTAAACATACCACTAAACGCTAAAGGTTTATCATCTTTGTACACAGCATGAAAATGCGTATAATGTTGATAACGATCTTTTAATTTTAAAAAATTCTTATAGTTTCTGTGTTGAGTATCAGAAGATGCTAGATCAAAAAGTCTTTTCATCTCAGCAGGTTCATCTATTATATCTACTATCGATGCACCAATCCACCACTTTGTCTGAGATATTTTTTCTAAGAATCTAGTACTGAAATTCATTTAACTTTACATGCTCGAAAAATGGTGCAACTTTAAAATCTTGAGTGATTCGTCCTCTTCTTTTACTATCTAAAAGTGGAGAGTATTTACCTTTAGAATCCCAATTTGTAAGTTTAATCCATATTCCACTTTTGTAAACTAATTTAGCATTTGGATCCACCGGAAATAGTATGCTTTCTTTTTCAATTGGTATGTGCTTTTTTTCAATATGATCGAGAGATAAATTAAACTGATCTGCAACTAATTGTGTAAGAGATTCCATATTATGATTTGGCCCGTCAATATATCTACCAATTTGACCTACGTTTTTAAATCTTATAACACAATTTTCGATATTGTTATCTTTAAGAAGATTAATCATACGTGTTGGCGCATCATCATTAAGTCCTTTAACTAATATGCAACCAATGTCAATTACCCAATTCATTTTTTTAGCATTTTGAAGCGCTTCAACTTTTTTAGTTGCGCATCTTAATTCGTCAATCTCTTCATACCAATCATCAACATCTACTCCATTCATACTGATGTATACATGTCTTAATCCGGCATCTTTTAACTGTTGACAATAATGTTGTTTTGCGAGCCTTAATCCGTTTGTAAGTAAACATACCTTATGCCCTGCATTTTTTACTCTTGTGACAATTTCAGGTAAGTCATTTCTCATCGTAGGTTCAGCACCTATAATTCTTATCATAGTTCTTTTTGGAAATTTACTTACACAATCAATGAGTTTATCGATATCCATGTCGGGAATATCTCTATTTGGTATATAACAGTTTTTGCAGCTCATATTACATCTATGAGTGACATCTGCAACAACTTCAATGAATGTGTTATTTTCAGGTTCTTGTTCGTAATAATTCAGTGTTTTTGTCATTTATTTTCATCTCACCTAAAAGTGCTAATCTTTCATATTCGCCATTTATTACTTTATGTTTATACGCAGAATTGACATAATATACGTCACCAGCGACTAACTCTATTGAATCGTTTTCTGAAATAAAGTAACAATAGCCTGATAATATTATCAAAAATCTGTAAGAACTTGCAGGATCTAAATGTTCAGGTATTTCTGAGTGTGGCTTTAATTTACCAAATCTCCAGTTGAACTTTTCATTAAAATTATTTATGCATCTTATAGAAGACACGTCCAAATCATCTATGTGTCTTGAATCGTATACTTTACCAAGAGGACTTTTTGAATCTTCATAAACTAATCCAAACTCTTTTCTCATTTTTATATTTCTATCGTTTGTAATTGTCAAAGGTTCGGCTACATCTATAAAGTTTCTACATACCTCCTCAGAGATCTCACCTAACTTTATAAACTTAGGTAATTTTCTTAGTTTAGCATATTGTTTAAGAGTTTCTCTGTTCACGATACTTGTATTGCCACATATATCAATGTACCAAGTATGCTAAAATTAATTAACATGTTAATGTAGTGTGGATTTGGTGCCATGATCTTTCTCCTTTTTTTAGGTGGTTTATATCCTACGCCACCTGTCCATTCAATTATTCTTCCCCACATTATTCTTGCATCCCATAACCAAAGAGTTCAGCGAGGCCGAAGACTTCCATTATCATGAATGTAAGAAAGAGTAGTAGTATACTGTACACAATTAACTTGCCGTTGAAGTTTGTTGCCGCGAGTTTGATCGCGATGAGTTCATTTCCTAAGAATCGCAGTGCGAGTTCGAACTCGTTGTGATCTTCTTTCTGCACTATTCCGTTTTTCTTTTCTTCCGCCATGTGTTTCTCCTTAAAGGTGGAGGATTCTGTTTCCAAGCTCCTCCGGGCTCATAAGAATTAAGCGGCTTGCGCTAACTCTTGAGGTGCAAAATTATCGTTTGCATTTATAGTTTTGTTCGCATTAACCGAGCTTACATCCGGATAACTCCACATCGCTATTACGTACCTGTCGATCCTATTTCAGCCCCATCAAAACTACTCGCGATAATCGAATGTTTTTGGTGGAGCTGTCGGGTACCGCCCCCGAGTCCAGTGAACTTTTCACTTTGCTTCATCGTTATATAGTATATATTATACCACATAATTTGCCGTTTGTAAAGGATTATTTTATAAATAGTACTGAAGAAGAGGAGTTACTATGATTGATCCAATTAGTGCTATAGCTATGGCAACTACTGCGTTCAATACCATCAAGAAAGGGTTTGAAGTCGGTAGAGATATAGAGTCAATGTATGGAGACATGGGGCGTTGGATGGGCGCCGTTGCAGACATTGATCAAGCCGAAAAGATGAACAAGAAACCACCATTGTTTAAGAAACTATTCAATGGTTCGAGTATTGAACAAGAAGCAATGGACATCTTTGCTGCTAAGAAAAAAGCAGAAGAGATGGAAAAAGAGTTAAAAAACTTTGTAAATTTTACACATGGACCAAACAGTTGGAACGAGATACTAGCATTACAAGCACAAATTCGTAAAGATAGAAAAAAAGCAATATACGATCAAGAACAAAGAAGACAAGAAATAATGAATGCAATAGGAATTATTCTTGCAGTTTGTGTTGCTGCTGGTGTGTTGATTGGTGGATTTATGATAGTTATTGATATGTTTGGACATCCAAGAACTTGGTAAACGAAAGGAGTTGTCATGTTAGGACAATCAAATGTAGGTGAAGAAAGATATTGTAAATATTGCGGACACAGATGCCATTGCTATGATAGTAGTTGTCAAGAGTGTATGAACGATGTGTGTCAACAATGTAAATGTGATAAAATAGAAGATGATATTCAAACATGAAAACTTTGTTTTAGACTTAGATAACGCCGTCAAAGCTAAATTATATTTTAAAGATAATCTTATGTTTGTAGGAGACGGGTACAAAGCTATCAAGATACTAATTAGTTCATGTAATAATTCAGAACCAGTTAAACATAAATTTAAATCTCAATTGGAATTAAGAGAAAAGCCTAGATTTTCTGATATAGAAAAAAAAGAATAAAATGACACATGCATTCTTACTTATAGTTTATCTAGGAACAAAAATTGTAAGTCAAGATATGTATTTTAATGATATCAATCACTGTAAATATTTTGCAGAAAGACTCAATAATCAACCTCCAGTGCCTAATAACAGAGTTGGTGATGATGAACCGAAGTTCTTATCATACACCGCAGTATGTGCACCGAAGGTTGTTAAGCCTAATAATAAAATATATTAAGCAGCTTTATGCAGCAAGCGATAGCTTAGAATTCTATGAACTCTAGCACGATCACGTGCTTTACAAAACCTCTTCCACGAAAATGGTCTGTAAGTCATTAGTCACCCTCCCTAGTTAATGGTTAGGTGCGTTCCTTCAGCGATTGCCTACTTCCGCCCTTTCGGGTGAACGTTTAATGTATTACTATTTATACTAATTTGCTAATGGATTGTCTAATGCTCTTTGTATTTTTTTCATAAGTCTATCTTCTAACTCTTTAGTGTCACGACTTACTGATTCTCTTAAACTATCTCTCTTAGTTTCGAATCTACTCTCAGCATCAGTTATCATATTACGTACATCATCTACACTTTTACGAACCATGTCTTCAGTTCTATCTGCTTGTTGTTCAATGCGCAGTATGTCATCACGTAATCCACCTTTGATATCACGTGTATATTCTACAGTGTCTTCCATTTTGGATTCCATGATTTCCATACGTTTGTCATATGCATTGATTTTTGCTTCGTATTCTTCTTGTTGTTCTACAAATTCTATAGCCTGTTCTACTTTTTGATACATTAGAAAACCACCATACAATGCACCAAGAACACTACCAATAACTGCAAGAAGAGCAGATATTGACATAAAACTTACTTTAAAACCAAGGATACGAAACTCTTTATTTTTAAGGTTTTCTATACCCTCTTCCATATTTTCAAGTTCATCTCCTAAATTTTTAGCCATGTCCTCTCCAGATTATTTTGTTTTTTCTATCTTAACGTTATTGTTAAGTTTATTTTTAAGTTGTAATTCTCTTAACTTCTTAAGTTCTTGTTCTAATTTTAAAACTTCCAGTCTTTTCTTCTTTAATTCTAATTGATAGAGTGTGTTGCAATTAATACGTTCTTTTGGACCGTCAAGTGGTATCGTAATTCTTGCATACACACCAATATCCTTTGTGCTATTACCTACAGTGGTATTGTTATCAAAAGGACTTTGATAATTATCTATAAGTCCAGTTACACCAAACTCTAAGTTAGTACTACCGCCAATAGCGTTTTGACAATCTAAATCTCCTGCTTTAAACTTATCAGAAGAATAGTTGTTTTGACCATTAGGTAATTGAAGATTTAAAGAATTGCTGTTAGCGAATGCGGTGCTGGATAAAAGTGATAATATTAATAATAATTTTTTCATGCCTATTCATGTTTGAATCGAGAACATATTTTTGATGAAATACTAGATGACCTTAGATCTTCTGTTTTCATTTTTGACCTACTACATATATATTCGGCATTAAATTTATCAATCTCTCTAATATAAACATCTACTTCTACACGCTCTAGGTATTTTATATTTAAAATTGTATATTGCGAAACAAATGGAATAGGCCTCCAGTCTTTATCGAACACCCCTAACTCGTAATATTCAACATCACTTCTCTTATTGAAAATTTCCATACGGGTAACTAATAAGTCATCCATATAGGCATACTTCCACTTAGGATAAGTTGGTGTCATTTCATGTGCAAAAGTGCTGCATGAAAAAACAATCAACAAAAGTGATATGAAATATTTATACATTTATTTTGCTACGCATACAGCTTCTACTGTCGCTGAATAGTTACCGCCTGGAAATGCTTTATTTCCACCGTTAGTAGCAACAGAAGTAGATTTAAACCAAGTTGAGCCAGTGGCAGTTAAATCATATTGTGTTGTCTGGCCAAATGTAGTTTTATTTGTTTCATAACTTGCCATGTTAGTTGCATCACTCACACTACTTACTTCAGTCGATCCTGTCCAAGTTACTGTATCAGTAAGCGAAGGACTTGTATCAAATGATGTTGGTGTAGTAATTTGTGCATAATAAGCATCAGCTAATGTGACATCATATCTCACTATAGGTTGTACACCACCGTCTGATGATGAAGTTGTAAGTGTGTATGCATTTGGGTTACCGTACGTACCGGGTGTATCTGTCGTAATCACACAACGTGATTGTACAGTTCCACTGATTGGTACATCAACCGCATATGCTGATAATGTGAATAAACTCATAGCAATAATAATACTTGCTTTCTTGAGCATTTTTCTCTCCTATTTGTATTGTTGAGAAACCATTTTCTCATGCAATAATTGTTGAGCTAAACCGTTTCTTAATCCGGCTTTATTTTCTGGTAGTTTAGCGTCTACCAATACAATTGTTTCTTTATACTGTCCGCCTGGAATAGTTGCAGTAAGATATGTATTATTAATTTGATTTTGCATAATACTATTCATTTGTTCTATTACTTGAGTTTCTGCAAATAATGCTGCAGCATCTGCTACAGACATTAACTTTTCTAACCTATACTTACGCTTCTTTTCTTCTTCGGCTTCTTTCTCTTCCTCTTCCTTTTCACTTAATCTTTCTTCATTTTCTTCTATGGACACTTTTTCTTCATTACTTAGATTTACATATTCATCTTGTGTTGCGTCATATATTTCTAATTTTACTTCAGGTATCACTGGCACTGGTACTTTATAGCCAGGACAACTAGGACTAAATTGTGGATCATAGCAAGGATCAACTTTATAGCTGTAAATAACACTCGCATTATCTACAGTTCCTGTACCTTCTATTTCTATAGAACCATCTCCCCAAGCTTCTCTAGGAATATCACCTATTCCAATAACTTTACGTACTTCTATACCGCCTGGTGATGCTGACCAATCTTCTGTATCTCTAAAGATATAACCAGTTCCATTTGCATTTTTATTCTGCACATGAACTTTCATGTCATCTTCTGGATTTTTATTTGCAGTGTATCTATAAAACACACCGTTAATATCTAATCCTGGAGGTGCAGGTAATATGTCTTTCATGCTCCAGCTATATCCGCCTTGAGCAGCATTGCCGGTAGTGCCATAATAAGGTGCAATGTTATCAGAGTAACAATAGTAGGGATAAAATCCCACCAATACTCCAAGTAGCAGCTTTTTTAACATCTACTTGTTCTTCCTTACCATTCTTTTCATGTTTCTTTTTATCTTCATGTGATTCCCAACCAATCTTAGCCGCTTCTCCAATTTTACCTTCATAAGGACAAGGCGTACCTGCCATCATCATTGCATCAAATACTTTTTTGTCTTGACACATTACACTGACTGCAGCAACTTTCATACCCATATCGTATAGTGTCTTTGCATTCTTTAGACGTATACAGTTTTCTTCCGTAAATGTAGTGCCGGCACTTATACCGAGTATTTGTGTTTGTACCGCACCAGCTACACCAATAGTACATAAGTCACTATTATTTCCACTATTAAACTGTGGACTAATAGCACTTGGTGGTGGTGATTTTACAGTTGTGTTCATATTCCCTTCAGTTATTACTTTACTGTTCGTTGTGCTTTCAGTTACTATAGTTTCCGCGTTAGCTATACTAATTAAGAACACAGATAAGCCGTAAATAAATATTTTTTTAATCATACATTTTCTCCTCATAGGACATGTAATTATATATTTATTAACGATGTATCTGCTTACAATATTATTTATATGATGTCAAAAAATTGACACTACAATAACTTGACACAGTAATGCTGTCAAGTTTTTGACACTAGTCTGTGTCGTATTTGTATTCTTCGTCAGAATCTTTAGGTGGGATTTTTGTATCAATGTCGGCTATTTTATCAAATTCAGCAATATCATGAACATGTAATTGCATAATTGCATAATGTAATACTTTAAGTAAATCTTTACGAGCATCTTCTCTCGTACCTTTTTTACCATATCTTTGAGCGTATTTCATAATGTTACCGACACAGAAACCTGTGCCGTGACCGCCATCAACTATAAATTCTGTAGCTTGAAATTGTTCTCGAGAGTAATGACTATCATACGTTTTGTCTATATAATCTTTAATCTCGTCTACATAAAGGTCTTCATTAAATTTATAGCTTATATCACTCATGTTCTCCTCCAGGATCATTTTTATCTAATATAACTTTTTTACCATTTACCCACATGTGGCCTCTACTTCTACTTGGCGTATGATAAGTCCAGTTCATAGCTCTTGCTGTTGAAAATGTAGCAACTGTAACTACAATTGCTGATATAATAAACAAGTGTGCTATGGCTGTAAATCCAAATACCCACATGCTACCAAAATACATTGAAAACGCTATGCACCACATCCATGCTAATATTTGCATGACCATATGTCTTACTTGTAAATCTGGAATATTTTTTAATGGATTCATTTTGTAATTCATAACGCTGTTCCAAGAATCAAATATAAATTTTCTCATTTCTTTTCCTTTATCCTTTGTTTAGCGTTATTAATCCAGTCTATAACTGTTTGATTATTTTCATGTATTTGTCCAGGTTCTATTTTATGACCGTGGTGACTTACAATAAAATGAGCCAGCATTAAATTGACATCAAAATCTTTATCACCATATTCTATACTACTCATTTATCCTCCATTACTTTCATCATCTGTAATTCTTTACCGCCTATTTCTCTCAATTGGCATTTATAGTCATTAATAGCGTTATGAGCATCATACTTAGTTAGGCATTCTCGAGCTGTTATATCTTTCCATATAACTTTCTCACCTAATGGATAAGTTATTTCGTAAGTTCTTTTCTTTTTATCCCATGATTTAGGCGAACCGTCTGTCATATAAGTCACAGTCATTGTTTTTCCCATCTATAAAAAATATGTTTACCTATAGTAACAGTTTGTGTTTTACTTTCTGCCCAATCTGGATATACGTAATCAGCGTGATAATGAGTAGCACCTTTTGTAAAATCATAGGTTAAAAAAGAATCATATTGATAATATATTCTTTGAGCGATTCCACGTATTTGTTGGTAAAGTTCAGCATCTTGTGGCGGTATTTTGTCACTCTTACCGTCACAGTACCAACTGAACTGACATCTGTTTTTTAATGGATGCCATTTACCGTGTGTTTCTAACCACCATTTAGAATGCTGTGCTTGGTACACAACTTTGCATGCTGTATTTGGAAATCTTTCATCACCAACTCTATTCATTGTGACATGACCAACAGCAATCATACCTTTAAGAGATTGATTACGTGCCTCAAAATACATGTTTTTTGCTATGCATTCTGCTTCAGCAGCTATTGAAATATCTGCTTGAGCTGATACACTATAAGCTAATGCTGCTATTGTTATGAAGAACTTCTTAAACATAGTCACTCCAATACTCATTCCAGCAATTTCTAACAGTATCTTTTGCAATAGAGATGTCAAATGAATTTTTGAATCCAAGCTGATCAACAACAGTTTTTTCAGCAGATTGAACAGTTTCAGCCTGACCGATGATTTGCTCGAGATCTAAACCGAAAACTTGCTCTTCGATATCCATCATGTAATTTTTCATTTTAGCCATAATTTAAACTCCCTTTTTAATTTTATAGTACTATTATACATTAAAAATTAGGGAATGTACACCGTTTTTTTCACTTATTTGTATTTTTTTAGTTAACATATTAACTAAGCCATTTTAGCTTTCGTATCATATGTTATCACATCTACATTATTTTGAACTCTTACTTTGATGGCATCATGTGTGTGATGTAATACAAATTTAGTATTAGGAAATTCTTTAAACATATTTTCCCATACTGGTCGCCAATTATTTGCAAGTCTATTTGTGTTCATATTACCTCTATCTGAATTAAGATATAAATCAGAACAACTTCTAAGATTAAAATCAAATATAGAATCAAATCCATACATATGAATTTCGTCAGCTTTAACTTTATTTGCTGCATAATGAACTGCCATATGACCACAGTTAAAATCTGTATAGTTTGCAACGTACTTCGGTAGAACTGTGTAGAATTCTTTTACTTGATGTGCATGCTTAACATAGAATGTAGGTTGTTTATCCATCCAAATCTTAGGTCTCATACCTAATATCCAATCACCAGGAATTTTTAATGAACCTTCATGCAGTGCACGCATCATTTTAAAATCAACCATGATAGTTCCATAAACACCATTAACTGGCCAAGGTGGAATATTACAAGTAAGCTTCATTCCAACTCTTTTTTCTTTATGAAATAAACTGGCTTGATCGCCATTACCAACTATGTGTACTACTTTGCTCACATTTGCCTCCTAATAATGTACTTGCCTTTTTCTCCTGTCCAATGCATGATTTTTATGTTACCTTTATAACCATCTTCTAATTGTAATCTCATAACATTATATTCATTTGGTAGATCTTTTATATAGCTAATCTTTGTGATAGGACTCAACATTTCATCTAATATTTCTTGATCACCTATACCCTGTTGATGATTCTTTCTAACTGCACCGCACCACAGTGATAATATTATAGGTTTATCTATAAAACCTACAACGCCTGAGTTATGCCACTTATGACCTCTTCTTAAAGACCAAGGCTTATCTTCCACCATTGCTAACTTATCTGGCTCTAATAAATCAAATATACCATCAATATTATCTTTCACTTCGCAATCGAGGTCAAGCCATACTGTTTTCTTTGAAGGAGACTTCCACATTGATAATGGTTTTCTAAACCAACCGCGTTCTTCAACATTGCCTAGGTTCATAACTGCATGACAATTTTCACGTACAATTTTAAGGCCTAATTCGCTTAAACCAAAATCAGAAAATATTAATGGTTTTTTACAATGCTTTTTAAAGTTCTTAAAAAACCAAGGTAGCATCCATTCATGGCCACTATTACACCCTGTTAAGAAAGCTTCATCATATGATTTCATAAGTTTCACCATAATTATGTTTTGCGTAGCAACCTGCTTTTTGTTGTATTGTAGTAAAACTATCTCTTGCCTCTACTGGCCAAGGATAATATTCACCTAAAGTAAACTTACTTGAATGTATGTATATATCCGTTGGACCTGCACTAAATGCGCATTCATCTATCAATTGTTGTGCACCCTTTGGTGTTAATCTGTATGCGTGTGCACCAGGGAAATATGGTTTTGAAACTAATGATCCATAACCTATGTATGATGGCGTATTAAACTTACCGTATGATGGTTTACCTAAGTTTAATATATCAAACATCATCATTTGTGGTATGTCTCCAACCAGCACTGCGTCGTGCTCAAATATTACTATCGGTTCCTTCGATCTTACACACTTTTGCCATAAACTATGATGACTTAAAAATCCTGCAATACAATTTTCTGGCCTGCTGTATTTTTCATGAAATAATTTTTGTGGGTATTTAAGCTTTTTTAATTCTTCATACACATCACAATTTCGTGGAGTGTATGCTTTATGCTTTTTAATATTATAACCAAAAACTTTTCCACTTTTGATACATCTATCAGCAACTTGAACTGATCTCTCATTATCCATTATTGTTATTACATACATTTTCATAGTGTTGTTGTTGACCTCAATCCTTGTATCCTCGTATAGAAGTTACGCGTTACACCGAGTTTTGGCACAAGTTGATAACACATTAAAGCATCATTTGGCCACATACCATGTTCTTGTGTTAACTCGATCATTTGTTTAGCACCTTCTGGTTTAATAACATATGCTGAGTTTCCTGCTAAACCTTGAGGCACGTTGAATTCATCTATTCTAGGCACCGGTTGAAAAAACTCTTCTCTTTCTAAAATCATATCATGATATAGTTTTGATTTTCGAGTTGCCATTGATGGATCATTTATACCAATGATATCATACGGTGCTCTTTCGAAAGTACTGTCTGCTGGTAATTTTTTTATAAGTCTAGAATCATGTTCTAAAACTAATATTGTTTCATTGAGATGTTTACATTTATGCCAAAGATACCAATGGCTAAGAAAACATGACATACGTTTTCTTCTATCAGCAGTAGGATAAGCAGATTTAATTAATCCACTTTTTATATCTGTTTCTTTACCTTCCCACGGATATTTCCATATTAAACCATTTCCACCGCAATATCCTTCTACTTTATGAAGTTCTATTGCTTCATGCATTTCTAAACCATCTTTATGACCGTACTTATCATAGCTATCTTGGAGTTCAGAAAATCCAGCCATTGATGTCTTATTGCCTGGTACTACTATTGCGAATGCTTTCATTTGACTATCCTTACCTCGTCACCATCTTCTATATAATATTTTCCAATGCAGTATCTTGTTAAGTATTCATAACGAGAGTTTGCAAAATTATTAACGCTGTCTATTATTACATCAAACCTTGGTTTATTCCATACATTTTTCATAATTTCTTTTATACTTTTTTCGTCACTTGTATCACATCTAGACCAAAATATTCTTTTCTCTTTTAGGTAATCATATTTATTTGGTTCTCTTCTGTCAAATTCATCGATACAATATATGTTTGATCTTTCTAAAAATTTATGCCACACTGGTATGCTACTCTCGACTCCAACTTGTAATAGATTTATTGGTTTATGGCGATACTGAAATAATTCTTTTTCGTAAAAATTAGAGTACTGTTCTCTATTTGATTTATATCTTTTAAATAAAATATCAAGCACGAACAAATCTATCCAAAGCTGCACCACCATATACACAGTGATGATTATCATCTTTACTTAACACTTGGTACCAACCGTATTCTGCTGGCCAAAGTTTCTTTTCTTCATGTAGTTTATGAACGTTTTCAGTATCAAATATTTTTCTTGGATGTATAATTAAATTATCATTTAACCACCATGCCCAATCTCTACTCCAAGCTTGATCTGTTGTTTCAGTAATATAAACATGTTCAATATCTTGAAATTTATCTAAATAAATCCATCTACCGCCACGTATTGAAAATCCAACTGCACAGCTCGTTTCATTAGCCATATTTAAATAATTATTGAAATCTACTTTATCACTTACAATAGTATCATATCGAGTTCTTACAATCATGTCATACTCTTCAGGTAAATCGGCAACCTGATAAGCATGAGCTATAATCTGTTTTGTGGCGTTAAGAAGTTTACCTTGTCTGGATTGACCGGTTTTATTTACAAAATCTTTTTTGTAAGCATGATATTTTGGATGAGGATTGTCTGTTACGCATTCATGCCATGGGTTGTAATGCATTTGTGGCTCAGGATAATATTTGCAGTTATAACTTCTTGTCGTATCATCTTCATAAGCTTCCCACGTTGAATAAAAAATATCTGCATCTGGAAATGCTTTTTTTACCGAGCCAATATTTCTTTTATGTTTGTCTCTAATAAGACCTGATACACAAATAGCAATTTTCATTATAAACTCTCAATCTGTTCCCACCAAATACTATTTTTAAATTCGTTTAACTCTTCTGGTGTTCCCATACCAATCATTTCATCTATACGATGTATTCCAACATTTTCTTCTAAGTAATTATATGTAGGTGCTAAATAAAATTCATTATTTGTTCTATCATTTGCATCCATTTGTTTTTCATGTGCTTTAATCCATTTACTTTCATCACCAAAGTAATAAACACCAACTGTTGCAATATCGCTTATGATTTCTTTTTCTTTAAGTTGTAATAAATTACCGTATTTATCGACCTCACAGTAACTGTGTTTTGGTTCGTTATGATTTGGTGTAAACACTGGTATTAAACCACCTGGATATAAATTAGTGTCTATTTTTTCATAAAACTCTTTAGGATCCCATCGCATTAATTGATCACAATTTGCAACTATCATAGGTTCACCGCCTAATACATTCGTAGCTAGCCTTACAGTACAAGCTGCACCTTCGGTTGTACCCGGTATGATTATAATATTAGCATCAGGATAATGTTCTAGAATACGTTTATCAATTTCATAATCATTAACATGGTCTTGTCTAACTATACAAGTCAATTCTGCATTATTCACCCATAAGTTTTCAATAACTCGTGCAAACATAGGTTTGCCTTTAATATCAATTAAAGGTTTTGGTAAATCATATCCAGCATCAAAAAATCTTTGACCGTTTCCAGCCATAGGTAATATTAATTTCATTTTGCAACTGCCTCACTCATTTCTTTTACTTTATGATATAATGTGTTGCCGGCTGTTCCATCGCCGGTGTGTAACCAACCACCAACTGATGCCATGAAATTATTGCCGATACGCTCTCTAATTTCTCTAGCAAGAACTGGATTCATACCACAACTTAATGATGGTATAACATCATATTCATTACATATTTCTATTGCTTTAAGAGTTTCTTCTTCACTCTCTCCTTCAGGATAGTAACCACCTAACATACCAACATGCATACTGTCGATACCTGCCATGCAACCTAATTTTACAAGAACTGGCCAAGATAAAGAATATTTGTTACTAGGGTCAGTAAGTATTCTTATTCCAGATCTTTGATAGTGCGTTGCTAAACTGTATTTTCTAGAAGAGGTATAAGCACCTAGTCCAGACCAAAAATTAATATGTACGCCACCAATGTTTCCTCTTGTACTGGAATCGTGCCATACTGTTTTAATATTGTCAACTAATTCAAAAGGATCTGCATTAATGCAATAAGCATAAAAACCTTTCCATCCTGATATACTCTTAAGATGTTCAATAGCATCAACTCTTTCTTCAAGAGGTAGATATGAATTATTTGCCATGATTTCATCTTCTTTAATAAAATCAGCACCACCGTACATCATATCTTTTACTAATGACAACAATTGTTCTTTATTAAGACCAGATTTTGGTTTAACAATTGCCCCAAACAATGGTCTATTTTCTGCTTCGAGCCTTTTTTTCCAACCGGACATACCTAAAACAGGTTCTAAAGTTTTAATAGGTATATCTATGTCTATTACTCTACATCTATCTACACCTAAAATATCAGTATGGCCACCCATAATAATACACATTAATTGATTTATATTTGGCCAATCAAACGCTCTTATCGGAAAATCAATCCTAACAATCTTTCCTTGAATGTCCTTAACTTCTGCAATATATTCTTTTACATTAGATGCATTTTCAATTTCTGATCTAATATTAGGATTTCCGATACTTTGGCCAATAGCTATCTCATGAGCTATCTTAGGAATATCGGGACCATCTACTTCGTAAGTGACTGTGTATTTTTTCATATTCTTATCTCGTATTGTGTTTGACCGTGTTTGAATATTTTTAATTCATGTTTATTTATGAACTCGTTAACTGCCTTTGTGACACCAGGTTTTTGCCATCTAGCATCAGGCCAACCGTAATCATCACCAAGTATTAATCCACCTCGTTTTACAACTTTTATAGCATTTTCTAAATCTTTAAGACATCCTTCATATGAATGATCTCCATCGACATATATCCAATCAAGTTCTACATCGCTATATTTTTCAAACCATTCATCAGAAGACATACGACATATTTCAACTTCTTCAAATGTTTTAAATCTGGATTTTACTTCTGCATACACTCTATCATAATATTTTGCAAAACCAGCTGGTGCTATTTCTCCAGTTACTTTAGCATATTTAGCAAGGTATTCTTGAAATGACATCTCACTATTTTCTTTGTATGGTTCTACGGAATATGAATCTACCATGTAAAATTTTTTTAAACCTTTTTTTTGGAATTGTGCTGAAGTGTTACCAAACCAAACTCCAATTTCTGCACCAACCGTATCAGGCTTTATTAGATGCATTATATTTTGAGAATCTTTATTTGTGTGAGTTGCCATCATGATAGTTATACCTTAAAATATTTACTTCCGTTATTAATTGCTCTTACTAAGTGATGAGATTTATATGAATCATCTGTATCATATATATGTATGTCCTCATACTTTTTATATAATTGTGCTACATGCATCATGCCTGAATCACTTCCAACATGAAATTTTGCGTTTTTTATGGCAAAACCAATATGAGGTAATGACGTCTTTAACAATCCTTTACCTTCTCCGCCAACATATAGTGGAATAACACCATACTTATCATGTATTTTCTTTCTTGCTTCTTGCGATAGTGTTCTTTTAGGATCTGTAGAATCCCATTGAACAGTGATGTATTCGTCAGGTAACCACGTATTGTTAATTATTGGTTCTAATTCAGGTAGCTGTTTTATGTACTGAGACATTTCAATACCAACACGTGTTTCATTAGGATGCATATGAATTGTATCTTCATAATGATATATGTATGCATTATGTCCTTTAGATTTTAAATATTTAATCCATTCGACTTCAGTTAAATTTTCAACTGGATGTGGTTCTAAATATAATGAATCACTAGGAAATAAAGCTAATATTTCTATCCAAGATTTTTTCTTTTTAGCAGAAGGTACGCCACCTGCAATACTCCATTTATCATCAGTGATATGAATTGTAACTGAAGAGTTGTGTGCTTTTCCGTATTGATATGCTATCATAGCACTGTGAACTCTATCACCTAGACCAGGTGTAGTGTAAGGTCTATCACCACTTCTTACGCTTTTTGATCTTAATGCTATATGTTTCAATGACTTTTCTTTTCTGTGAATGCACTACCAAAATAAACATCAATACGTTTTTTTGTTTCGTGTCTTAAATCATTAATTTGAGTAATTAGGAAAGCTGTATCAGCTTCTTCTTTACTATATCTTTCCACGCCTTTTCTTTTACGATCTTCTAAATCCCAAAGCTCTTCATTAATTGCTCTCATAATTCCTAAGTAATGATCGAATCCATCATGAGTAAGATCCTGACTTTCATACTGATTTAATTCTCTATCTACATCCAAGCCTTTTTCTTTTTTTATTAATAATATAGAGTATCTATCAATGTATTCAGCGATACTAATATCTATCGTAAAAGATTTAGCAGGTTCAAAATTAGGATCTTTCCAACTCATATCACTTTCTCCATTAATTGTTCAACGTTTTCACCACTATTTGGTAATTTGTCTTTAAGAAAGAAATGCACAAAATATGCTTCTCTAATTTTGTCATCAGGAATAGCAGTAAATAATGCATTGTATTTCCAGCTTAATTCTTTCTGAATCATGTTTTCTTTCTTCACCCAATAATTTAAAAGAGTTTGATCAGTACTCCATTTCCATGCACCTAAACCATCTACAAATTTCTTAAATTCAGGTCTTTCAATAAATTGCTTTCCAGTTTGGCCATTAAGATATTTTTTAATATTTCTATCTAATAACATTAAACCCATATTGTAAAAATGACCACCAGCATCATTCCATTTCCAATCAACATCTTTAAGATTACTGTATTGCATTCTTGTGTATCCAGAAAGTTTTTGTTTATACCAAGGCAAAATAGGAGCGGATCTTTCTACAACACCAGCAAAATCAGATACAGGAGTTAGTTCATCAAATATATTAGGTGATCCTGGCCTTATCCAAATATCTGCATCAATGATACAAATTTGATCGTATTTATCCCAGTAATCAAAAGCATTTTCTTTTTCATATATTGGTAGAAATCCACCGTATTTTTCATATGACTCTTTACTACGATTTGTAGCAAATACGTCTGGTTTAATCATCATTTTTGGAATTGTTTGGACTATATAGTCAACACGATTTTGAGGTTTTTCAGTTTTATTAATTTCTTCAGCATATAATTTAACAGAGGCTGTACAGTAATCATACAGCCTAGATTTTTTACCAGTGTAAACTTGATATATCAACCTTTTCATAACAAAATCCTTTTACTTTATTTTTTTGGTGCTGGTTTACTTGCTTTACCTTTTAATGCATCAGCGCCAAAGAATGCTGAAACTAAAACAGCAATGGATGCAAAATATGTTGGTGCAATATCAGCAATTAATCCTGCTGCTTCAGACAGTCCAAATGCAGAAGTTATAAAAATACCAATTGGATATAATAACAATCCAAATAGAGCAAACCATGCCATTTTTCTAATAGCATCTCTTTGTGCGTCTGCGTCTTCCATTTCTTTCCTTTTAAATTCTAAATACATCGCCTGTTCTTCTTCAGAAACAGTGCCATCACCATTAGTATCCGCGGGATGAAAGCCCGCTTGCTTCAATTCTTCTTCGCTCATTATAGAACTCCTTTATTTTCTTCGCTATGTTTAATGCATCATTAAATCCATCACGAAGTGAATTTGACCTGTGGCCATTTTCAATAAACCATTCTATAGTATTTATATCAGAACCAGATACTTCCATATTGTAACCTCTAGTGATCTCTTCGAATTCAAATCTTAATTGAAGTATGCGTGTTAATCCTATAGGCATATTAGTGTCCAAAAAGCTTTCGTTTTCTATATTCATCAATTGTATCCTCTAATAATTTAGTCCAGTTATCTCTATGTTCTACGAACACACACGGTTTTTCATGATCAACGTCCATAATAATAACTATGTTTGGTATTGACATGCCCGTTCTTTCTTCCCACATGATTGCATATGCTGCACCTTGTGCGAAATAGTTTGTGATTCTTTCTTTCTTCTTAATGTATTTAGAAGTTTTAAAATCAATTATTGAGGGTACTCCATTATACTCTGCGATGCAGTCGCACCGTCCTGCGAGTTTGAGGTGATGACTAAATAGTGGCACCTCGAGACCATATATTTTTCCAATATTGTTATCAAGTACAGGTTTGAGATTTGCGAGACTCTGCCTGATGTGTGGCAATTCTTGTGTTGTGTCTTCATTGCTTAAATACTTCTCTACAATACTATGGACTTTTGTTCCACGTCTCGATGCTTTTCCGCTGATTATATCAGCCTGTTCGACTCCAACTCTTTCACGCCATGCTCTTATAGCATCTTCAGACAGTATACTTAAAACTGTTGTGATACTAGGATAAGACTTGCCATCAGGAGTACTATAAGTTCTCCCAGTATCGGTAGTCGTAGCGATAAGATCTTCATAACCGATATCAATTTTTTCATGGTTAAATCTCTTTATCATATTTTAAATATTTTTCTTACCATTATTATATTTGAATATATCTTGAACCTGTTCTTTAGTAATGCAAAAGATTGCTTCTGGTTCTAAATCAAAGTTATATGCTGCACCAGCTTTCATAACTAAAGCTTGTTCATATTTTCTTACATACATTTCACAAATTTGTTTATTATCAAAATTTGGATGTTTAAATATGTATACTGGCCTGTCTGGTGATGCAGTATTCATTACTATAAAAGATATTACTATAAAAAAGTTCATATCTTCCTCCTACACTTTGATGGTATTACCTCTTCCAGAATTTTCTTTAATTCTTCGAAGATTGTCTTTCCATCCGTTATCTGTTTTTGATAGGAGGCTTCCATGCCCTGAAATTACGCCTGGAAATTTAAGAACCTTTATACAATTGTGTTCTTTAAGATAAACTTCTAACTCTTCTGAGCTACATTCAATATCGTATTCATCGCCTTCTTCTAAAGGCTTTACTGTATACTTAGGCACCTTGATATCCTTCCCACCACTCTGGTGCTGGTCTGCCCCAATCCCATTTGGCAAATGGTTTAGCTTTATGGTAATAGTTTCTGTACGCTTGTACTGCATCACCTTCGACTATACAGTCCGGATAAGCAGACATTGCTTGAGCAAATTCAGTAAGACCAGCTTCTGGTATATTTATAGGTGGTGCAGCGAGTACAACACCTAACTTTTCGAATGTAACGTGTTTTTTATTTCTACGAAATTCGAATTCTCTAGCAAGAGATACAAAGTGGTGATAATGCCAATTGTAGTTATCTTTACTTTCCATAGTCCATACAGTACATGGATGATGCTTGTGTACAGCTGCATAGTAAATATCATCTCTTATATCACCGAAGGCATAATATGTTTGAATAGTTTTACCGGATCTTGATTTACGTTTTTCTGGTTTACCGTCAAGCAAGCGGTGTGCAGTACATAGCATCTGAGCAGATTCGACAATCATTTTTGGTACATGCTTGTCGCACATCATCATTGCAGCTTTTTCGGGATCTTTGTCCAAAATAAAAATATTCATGTTTTCACCTTTCAAATAATATATTATACCATGTTTTTGACTGTTTGTAAATAGTTATTTTTTCAATTGATTTGAAATTTATTCTCCAAGACTTTCAGTAACTTAACTTTTTTTCTCACAAAATCTCTTTTCCTAGATATTTTTGCCATTCGATTAATTCTTCCTCTTTTTTTAATTTTTAATCCGTGAAGTTCGTAATCTTTTACAAGTTGTTGTAGTAACATCTTTATACCTTTCGTAAAAAGGTTGTAGATTAGTCCTGAAGTAATTTTGGAAAGGCCTCCTCTACAACTGGTCTAGAAATTCCTGGGATTTTCTTTTTGTTTATCATGTTGAGAACTAGCTTAGCATCTTCTGGATGCACACCTTCAAGTATTTCAATAAAAATATTTTCTCTCTTGAATTTTGGCATCTTATCGCCTGGTCCACCTTTTACAAAGTATTTAAACTTTCCATTTTGTTGTGTTAAGTTACTTGCGTGATTATGAGCTGCAGCTGCAGTGTATGGTGGTTCACCTTCAGGTAAATTCCAAGCTACGGTGGTATCCATAGATCCCCTTATAATATCTTTTAAAGCCCATGTTTCATTGTCTTTGAGAACACGAACTTTATCATTTTTACTTCTTTGCTTAGCCATTTCTTCTAAGACTTCAAATACATACTGTTTCATTAAATAAACTCCTGTGCACTTTTAATCAATTCATTACAACGATTCTTTACTAAGTAAGGAAAGACTTTACCTTTCTTACTATGTAATGAAGCTGGATCTTGATCTATAAAGTTATTTATAATCTGCTTTCTTAAATCTTCTGGTGTTTCAGTGAGATCAATTAATTTTTTATTTCGACAATAGTTACGATACCAAGATGCTGCATAAAGTAATTCACCTTCTTCTAAGTCTTGTATAATATTATCTACTTTCTTTTGAGACATCGGCTTTTGTCTAAAGCCTTCAACAAATACATTATCATCAGACAAGATGTTTGGTACACCATCACCTTTATCACCTTTAATGATATGTGTTTGAAGATACAATCTAGGATTTTCTTCTTTCAATTCTTTCTTAAGAAGTGGTGAAAACTGTCTTACATTTTTGTATCTTTGTAATTGTAGGAAGTCTCTATCAGAGGATACGATCATGATCTTTTCTGGATTAAAATCATTGTTTGAATCTGGATTCATACTCACAATCGTACCGATAACATCATCAGCTTCACAACCATCAATACGAATTACTTTATATGGAAAGTTTTCTGCAATTTCTTCTCTTACCATATTTAGTATTCTAAAAGCTTCATTCCAATCAAAGGTGGATTCGTCTCTACCTTTTTTCCTATTAGCTTTGTATTGAGGGAAAGCTTTTCTGCGCCAGTTGTTTGACGCATCAACAGCAAGGACTAATTCGCCATACTCATCTTTGTATCTTGTACGATACATTCTAAGGGAGTTGAGAATCATATGACGAATTAGTCGTTCATCAAACGTTTTATTAATTATAATACTCGCTAAAGCGATACCGCTGTAATCAACAATAATCATTAAGAATACCTCCTATAAATGTAGACATCCCAGAGTGTAGCATTCTTAATGCCTCCTATAGGATCACCAAACCAAGTAAAACCTTTGGTTGGTTTTCTACCTTTCTTTTCAACTCTGAATTTTATTTTAGATGAATTACATGCTCTTGCAACGGATTTAACCATTTCATATTCTAACATGTCTTGTGGATTCTTTGGATCAAATCTTCCAACCCATGAGGAAGATCTGTTGTGTTGACCTATATGTATACCCATTTATAACTCCCTTTAAATTAATATAGTATTATTATACACCAGTTTTAAAGGAATGTACACCGTTATTTTCACTTTTTTTGTATTTTTTTCCATAAAATATGTAATATAAAAAACCAACAGCCATTTATTATCGGTTCTATAAGAGCTACGGTACCAGCTTCCCATAAACTGGCACCTGTCATAAAATATACAACATTCATGGCTATAATAATATGACCAGCTGTATAGATTAAAGCAAGTAATAAACTATCCATTTTTAAAAATTGTCTTATAAATGGTTCTCTTGTTTTTTGTTTCATGGCCTGCCAATCGGGTTCTTGTCTAAGCTTCCATAACATCCAATCATAGTATCTTTGTGGTTCAGGATCAGGTAGTTCGATATGTCTACCTGTTCCTGTCATATCTTGTGTATTTTTATTCATTCACAAACCCTTTCACCATTGGAAAGATTTTTGCTATTGCTTCAGCACAAGCTCTTGCAACTTCACTGCATTCTTTTTGAGTACCATTACCTGATCTTAATTCAATAAAATGAATCCAGCTTCTTATTGTTCCATTCATATAAATCCTTGATGTAGTTAAACCTTCAGGTAATACTGCTCTTGCAACTTCTTTGGCTATTCCTTTTTTGATTGCGGCTTCATAGACTTGTTTGCATAACCATATGACTCTTTTTTGTTCTCTTTCCCAATCGAGTTGGAAAGCTTCGTCATCAACTTCGATACTACTTTGTCTATTCTTATCGTCTTGCATTCTCGCTTCTCTTGTAACAAATTGTAACTCCTTTACTGGGTTTGCATATCTTTGACTAAACTCTTGAAAACTAAAACTACGGTGTCTAAGTATTTGTCTGGCTATATCTCTAGTAGTATTAATTTCAATACAAGCACTTGCCATTTCAAACGGAGACCAATGTTGATGCTTAATAAGATATTTTAAAAGCTTTTCATTAGTTTCAGTATTTAGTTGGCCTGATGGATTAGAAACTCTTGCACAAAAAGCAATTAAGTCTTGCACATCAAGTGGTCCATATTCGTTACTATCATAACTTTTAAATTCAGATGATTTGCTGTAACTAACTAGTTTTGCTATCATTTTGCCGCTCCAGTTGTTCTAATAAACTTATATATTCTCTTATTGCCATTAAACATTTTGGTACATCACTTCTATAATTTATCCAAAATTGTCTAAACTCTTTTTCGTGTGTTTTACCATCTGCTTGCATCAAGTTTTCAGATAGTTCTTTTTCTAACTCATTTAATTTTTTTATATCATAAAACATTATAATTTAAAATCCTTAAATCGTTGACCAGTTGGAGTTTTATCAAACACTGGTGTATCGTCTGTTAATGTTTGTTGATTTTCTTCTACATCATATAATCGCATTTTACTACGATCAACACCAACTACAAATCTTTTATGTTGTGTTGGATCGTTGTATCTGTTCTTTAATTGTTTGACCATAAACTGACCTTGCTTTTCAAGTTCTTCAGTTGATATAAGAGCAAACATTAAGTCCGCAGTAGCGGGTAATCCAAAAGATTCACTTGTATCTTCAAGCCCAACATCCGAGTTAGAATAACCAGAACGAGTCGTTTGCGTTGCAGAGAAGATCGGTAAGTCAAATTCGACTGCAAGACCACGTAATTCTTCAGCAATTGCTTTAATGTAAGAGTATGAATTGATTGCACCGCCCATTCCTTTCATTCTTGAACTTGCACATATATTTAAATAATCTATGAATATTAAATCGGGTTCAAATTGTCTTTTAAGTTTTAGTTCATTAAGTAAAGCTCTGAAATGACCTGAATGTGCTGAACCAGTTGGATACTCTTTAATAATTAATTTACCAGTTGTCTTACGAGAAATATCTTTTACCTTTGTAGTAAACATGTCTTTTGACATCTTATCAAGTTGATCTATAGGAACGTTTAGTAAATTAGCATCTATTCTTTCAGCAATTCTTTCTTCAGCCATTTCCATTGTAATGTATAAAACATTGAAACCTTGCACTAAGGCAGAGGAGGCAACATGACACATGAATAAAGATTTACCAACACCTGTACCAGCAAGAGCAATATTAAGAGTCTTACGTGGAACACCGCCTTTTGTGATTGTGTTAAAGTATTCTAAATCAAAAGGCAATCTATCTTCTTCTGTGTGATAAAATTCATATCTGTCTTCAGCATTTTCTACATAATCGTGACCTACTTTTAAATCAAAGCCAACGCCTAATGCTTTAGTTAATAAATCAGGTAAAGCGCCTTTAGTTAATTGTTCGTGCTTTCCGTCAATAATTGATATTGATTCCATAATTGCAAGATATATTGCACGATCTTGACACCACTTTTCAGTAGTATCAATTAACCACTTATCATCTACCTTTTCACCAGCAAATAATTGCGGCACAATATCCATAGCCAAATTATATTGTTCATCATTTAATTTATCGGCGTTATCGAGTTCTATCTTAAAAGCTTCAGCATTTGGTAGCTTATTATATTTTGCTACAAACTTACCAGCTTCACGAAATAGTATTCGATATATGCCTTCAAAGTAATCTGGTTTAATGAAAGGTAATACTTTACGCATATATTCTTCATCGGTTAAAAGATTACGTAATATAGTTTGTTCTAAATTAGTTGGCATAGGCAGCTTTTCTTAATCCTTCATCTATTTCTTTTTGTACTTCTTCTGCTCTACTTTCTAAGTAGCTTATTGATGTATGAATGTGACCGGTATCTTCTGGTCTTAATTTTCCTTTTGCAATTGCAATTTCATCCATGATCAACATTAGTCTTTGTGTTGGGCTAATCTGCATCTTTTACCTCTCTTGTTATAACTTCACCATCACGAATACCTTGAGCCATAATTTGTTCAAGCATCATTCCAGCAAAATCTTGTAATTCTAAATTAGATACATTGAGTTCTGTATCTGGTGTGGATACAATATCAAAATTAAATGACATGTTTTTTTCTTTACCATTAAATTTTACAACACCGTATCTTAATACTGTTTCTGTGAACATACCTGATAAGATCCTTACGTTCCAAGCTTGATCGTCTCCTTTATCAGGTATTATTTCATAATGAACATTTTCTTTTAAGACCATTAATGTTCGTCCAGCTTAGCTAAATTAACAGAGTTTAGTATCGAATACTTGTTAATTAAGTATTGCTTGAAATCTGTTTCTTCAATTATTGGTTTCCAAAACTTTTCATTCAAGGTGTCTTTTTCTCGAACTTTTGGTTCCACCAATTCTCCAGTTGATTTATCAACTCGGCAGTACCAACCAGCGCTGGGCTTACTAACATAATTACCAGACAAAGCAACATCGAGCATGCCAGACCAATGCTCAACACCACCGTCCCAACTAACAGAAATAGGAATTTTAGACTTTTCTTTAACATATCTTGATTTCTCCACATTGATTACAAAGTGATAGCCTTTTATTTCTGTTCCTTGTTTGTCTTGCTGACGGCCAAGAATCCAGATGTTATCAGCACTATAGTAAATGCCAGTACCACCAGAAACTACAGCTTTTGGAAATAATCCAATCTCTTGGTAAGTATGGTTAACTGCAATCAAAGGTATATTCTTCATATTCAGATAAGGTGTTGTCATTCTGAATAAACCTTTTAGTGCTTTTGCTCTAGACATATCTGCCACTGATTTTTCATTTATTGCATCTTCTAATTCTTTTTTAGAAGCAAGGTTACCAACTGAATCAATTACTATAATAACCTTATCATCTCTTTCTAAACCTTCGAGTTGTGATATGATATCAAACTTAAGTTCTTCAACATTAGTGATAGGAGTATGTAATACTCTATTAGTATCAATGCCAAAGTTTTCAAAATAAGATTGAGGTGAACCAAATTCTGAATCATAAAACAATAACACAGCATCTTCATATTTTTTCAAATAAGCACTTGCCATTATTAATGCAAATGAAGTTTTAAAATGTTTTGAAGGACCAGCCAATACTGTAAGTCCAGGCGCCAATCCACCATCCATTGAACCAGACAATGCTACGTTTATCATTGGTACATCTGTTGACACCATATCTTTTTCGTTAAAGAATTTGGAATCAGATAGTATTGAAGTAAAATCACTTTTACTATTCTTTTTTAATTTATCCATTATTGACATATATTTCTCCTACAAATAATATAATTATTATACCATAAAAGCATCTAATTGTAAAGGTTTATTTTCACTAACTATTGACTGCTTTCGATTATCTTGTACCATAAAGTCTTGATCCCATAACTGGTTATTCAATCTACCATCACAAAATTTTAAAACGTGTTCCGCCATATCACTTGCTGTTGTGACTGGTACATTCTGACATATATGATTTAAATTTTTAAGACCACCTTGTAAAATAAAATCTTCAGGCAATCCCATAATACTTAAACATTCTCTTATAGTTAAAAATCTATCTTCATCTGGATGTGTAAGCTTTGTAGGTGCACTGCCTACAAAAGCACCAATATAATTCTTTGGTACATATACGCCTCTTCTCATAATGTTTCCACCAGATGCTAATTTTTCATGCATGACTTTGCAACGCTGTGCTTGTTTTTCATAACCATGAGCCGACATCCAATTTGTTACACGGTCATACGAATGTTCGTTATCTTCTATGTAATGTAAAACATCATAACTTTTTTCAATTTTGTTTTGGAACTCTTTATGCGTTATACCACCATGCATTTCTTCTAAGACATATCGATAGTATGGGTCTTGTGAAGGAACATTGGTGTTAGTAAGGACATTCATCGGATCATCTGATCTGCGTTTCACGGAACGTATCGTATCCTCAATTTTTTCATGTTCCCTTTTTATATATTCAAACTGAGGTACTTTATCGCCTTTCCAGAAAAAATAAAATGATCTGTCTCTTACTTGTCCGAGTCCATGTAGGAGAGACTTCGTTTTATATAAGCTGAAAGTGTATCCAAACTCTCTTCCAATCGCTCTGAGATTTTCGACAATTGGTTCGCCCATTTTTGAAGCGAGTCTTGGTGCATTTTCACCCCAGAATACTTGAGGTTTGAGTGTACCCAAGACATAATTAGCAGAGGTAAGCATCCAATCGTTAGCAGCAGCATCAGAAGATGCTGAAGTATTGAGACTAGACAAACCAGCACAAGGGCACACGGTATTAACAACATCGACAGAAGGTAAGTCATAACTCCTATCGTTTCCCAAAAGATAGTAGGGAACTTCTCTTTTGTAATACTCCACCAAGTGAGTATCGTTTGCTTTGAAATCTTCATAACTTAATATATACTCCGGTCTTTTTTTAAATACGCGTTCCATGGCGATGGTTTCACCGCCTATTAATGGAACTATACTTGCATAATTCATTGGCCTGCCATTTGAATTGTTTTTTGTACGATGTAATCTCGTACGTCTACTTTTGGTTCCCAACCTAATTCTCTCATTGCAGATATATCAGCAGTATTATTTTGTGCTTCACATGTATCACCATCAGTAACTTCAATGCCTTGCCATCCGGCTAATACACCGAGATCTTCAACTACGTTACCTTTTCCAGTGCCTATATCATAGGCCGGCTTCAACGATCTTATGTCTTTGCTCATAAGTAAAACGATAGCATCTACAACATCACTTACATGTACAAAGTCTCGAGTATGTCTGGTAAGATACTTAATAGTGCCGTTTACTAATTTTCCAATTAACATAGAATCCCTTGCACCATCACCGTAAACAGTAGTAAATCTTAATCCTACCTGACCAAACTTTGCAGTTTCTTCATTTACTTTTTTACTAATACCGTAAGGCGATAACCACCAATTATGAATACAAGAAGATGATGCATAAAGTAATGGTATATTATTATGATGACATATATTTTGTATTCTTGTAGTATTTTCTACATTGTTGACCCAATATTTTTGTGGATCTTTTAAACTCGCTCTCACATCGGCATAAGCTGCAAGATGAATGCAATAATTAATATCACCTGGTTCAAAATCTTTTATACATTTCGAAAGTTCTTTAAGATCCCATTCAACTATTTCGTGACCATCTTTTTCAAGTCTTGTTTTGAGGTGACTTCCAATAAAACCTCTTGATCCTGTAATTGCTATTTTCATACGAAAAATTCCTCCAAACTTGTTTCAATAACATTGTACTTTTCATTATAATTTAATGTATTATCTATGATGTCATCATACACAGCTTTAGCATCACAGTGTTCTTTCCAAAACTCAAACATCATATTTCTCCATTCATCTCTTTTAACATTATCTTTAGCTAATAAGAGCATACTGTTTGCAACTTCTGCAGCATTAGTTGCATCCACTGCAAGTGTACCAGTATTTATGCACTGACTTATTGGCTTCCCTTGCTTTTTATGAATAACGTGATCACAAAAGTGTTTATGAAAAACTGGAATAACTCCGGCGGCAAAACAATCAGTGTGACAATATTCGACATTGTTGCCATATATATCATCTTTAAAATACATGAGATCAGAGCCAAATCCACCGACACTCATACGCTCCATCATTTCAGAATGAGTGTATGCTCCATATAAGTATGCACCTTGTCCAGAAGTTTCACTACCATAGTCAGGATGTTTACCTGTGTTGTCAATACCTTTTTCAGGCCTGAAATAATTTATCACTTCTCTTCTGTCTTTCATTTGTTTTGGATCTTTATAAAGAACTGCAGGATAATTAATTGAAGCTTCTAAACCTTCTAATATAGTTTTAAATCCAAGTTCTTTAAGATGATCATTATGGAAATCAATCATAACATCTGGACCTTTCCACATTGCTGTACGACCAACCCATCTTACAAGATAAGGATCTTGTTGTTCAATAGGTTTCCAGTAGTCTTTATTAAAATTAAATCCTATACCCATATTTGTGAGTGGTGTTTTAATCTTGTTCTTTTTAACCCATTTACCAAAAGGATTTTCAATATAATGACACATAAGAACATTCATCTTAGAACAAATATCTACTAGTCCGGCATTCCTGTTGATTGAATGTATTTTATGATCAACTTGAACTAATGATTTACGTACTTTAATTTCGTCCATCATCTTTATAAAATTGCTAATGCAATCTTCTGGATGAGATTTAGATGGAACACTCCAAACAATACACATATCAAGTTGATTAATTCTTTCAATGACCTGTGTACATGTTAATAAATCTGGAAATTTCTTTGTTGGTTTACTTATCTGATCCCAATCCGCACCTCTAAAGTAATTTACTTTAAAATCCATTGAATTCATTCTTTGCCACAATTTATCGATTGTAGCATATACTTCTACGCCAGGGAAAAGCCTTTGAAACTCAACTACGTTTTTAGTTAAGCCTACACCTTCTACACCTCTACCTAATAATACACCTATCTTCATTTCAAATACTCCTTCAATTGATTTATAACCATGGGTTCATACGATTTATCATTAAACTTTCTATTACGTGGCGAGGGATGTGGAGCAGGAAAGTGCTTTATACCTCTTTTAGTGAAATATTGTGATACAAAACCGCCTAATGTTATAATTTTATTATAATTTTTAGTGATTTTATAAACATATGTTTCATCTATATCAGTTATTTTCAACAACTCCTTGTGGTGTGCATAGATGTTGCTGAAGCTGTATAGATCTACCTCACATGCATCGAGCCAACGGTTTAATCTATTTAATGTTGGTGATCCATTCTTACGTTTATTTATGGGTGTTTTACCCGGACTATGACCAATAACTAAAACTTTATCCAATCCCATAATATATTCGCCTCCTCAAACATTTCTTTAGTCATACGGCATGAAAGCTTCCAATGTTCAGGAACTTCATGTATAGGTGATACGACTCTTTTCACACCTACTTGTATTAACCCTTTTGCACAATCATGACATATTGGTAAACCATAAGTGTATATGGTTGATCCTTCTAGAGATACACCATTTTGTGCTGCATTATATATAGCATTCATTTCTGAATGTACGACGTATTTATATTTAGTTTCTCTATCATTATATCTTTCATCATCTTTAATGCCTCGAGGAAAACCATTGTAACCTTGAGCTATAACTGTTCTATTCCTGACAGCAATAGTTCCAACCTTTCGAGATGGATCTTTTGACCAACTCGAAACAAGTTGAGCCATTTCTAAAAATCTTTTATCCCATTTATTTGACAAGATGAAAGTGCCTTTCATAGACATGCAAGTTTTGTACTTGCCATATAATATCGCCAGGTTTTATTTCTTCATAAGAATCAGTTTTACAACTGTTGTAATCATGTACTAGTTCTTCTAAAACATGAAGCTGCCAAGCATAGTCATTTTTGTATCCGAACACGACATCGTTTGAACGCATTTGTACGACTGCGTGTAGTTCATCATCGCGAATGTAATAAGTAACGGCATTAGTACATATAAAATCATTTTTACCATCTTCTTCATACTCCACCCATATTGATGGTCTTTGGTATATCATAGAAGCTCGACGGCTATCTTTGTTATAAAGTAACTCGTCAAGTGCCATACCATACTGACCGTAGTATTTATCAGAGCCAATAAGACAACCATAATTTGAATTGATTTCACCGTACTTATTGGCACTTAATTGCCAAGCTTTAGGTGGTTCACGTTCATCTGAATAGATGTCATTGATATTACAACTATGTGATTGATACCAAAGAATTTCATGATTGATATAGTCATCATTAGGTGTACCAAATATTGATGGTTCATCTGCAAGAAAAGAAGCACCAATCACTTCAATAGTTTTTTGACCAGTTTTATCTATCGAAAACTTTTCATTAAGAAGTTTAGACTTAAATAGATTTCTTATTTGTTCAGTTTTAATATCCAACATTTGTTTTCACTTTCGGTTTATTAAACATATCTCTATCAGGACTTTGACCATCCATTTTACCACGCATATATGATACTGCAAATGATGCATAGTTAATCATATCTTTGTAAGTATCTTCAAGTGATTCGAAGTTTGGATCATTACCAGATTCAAGTAATGAAGTGGCACGCATAAGCTTACCGAGTATAACATCATGGATTGTATCCACACCTCTACGGTAATGCATTGCTTGTGTTACATTGGAACTATCGCTTTGATAGTCTTTTGATTTTTTGAGTTGTAAGTCCATACATTCTTGTAAGACTGCAACTGATTCTTTTCTATCAATTATTGGCATTGTTTACCTCATCTCCATATACAAAATGGTTGTTATCTAGATCTATTATACAATAGTTTAGCATAGATGTAAACATTTTATTTACATTTATTCCACACTTAGAGTAATGTCT
>Ga0181575_10000318_pt1 | contig 34685 bp, 15 predicted proteins | sample 101ome_23_FD_145599 | JGI IMG/M metagenome (GOLD analysis project Ga0181575, IMG submission 145599) | Coastal salt marsh microbial communities from the Groves Creek Marsh, Skidaway Island, Georgia - 101411CT metaG (spades assembly) | ecosystem: Environmental > Aquatic > Marine > Intertidal zone... | reverse complement strand
CAATGCGTAACCACTTACACTAGCATCTGCATCTGGCAGTGTCCAAATTAAATTACTTGCTATTGTAGCAGGTGCTTGGAAACCAACGTGATTACTGCTGTCTGAATCAGCAAAGCGTAGATCGCTTTGTGCTTTGAGTGTTACATCACCTGTAACATTTGTAATACTGTTAAGTTCAATAACACCACTACCTGCTGTGTCCAGGGTAAGATTTTGGTTTGTGTTTACTGTGCTGATGCTTGAACCACGAATGTGTAAACTTGGATCATCTGTTGCACCTATTTCAAGTGCTTCTAACTGTAGTGTTGCAAGTCTGAACAGTGGATCTGCTGTATTGATTGTGTTAGCAGTTGGTTCAGCATCATATGCACTGAACATTTTGAATTTGCCGTCACTGGCATCACGGAACAAACCAGCATGTGATGTGTTAGCACCATCATAGTAGTGTCCAACAAAACCAATGTCAAGTGCATCACTTGATTCATTGCCCACTGCAAGTCTAATCAAACTGTCTGTAACGTTTAAGTTTGTTGTGTCAACTGTTGTGGTTGTACCATTTACAGTAAAGTTGCCGCCAATGGTTAGGTTGTTTGTAACTGTAACATCATCTGGTAATCCAAAAGTAACTTTGTTACTGGTTACAACTGTTTCAATTTCATTTGCTGTGCCTTCAAAGTCAATAGTATCGCCTGTTTGTACTGTGTCGTTGGAACCACTGTCTGCCTGTAGTGTGAAGATTGTTGTTCCACTGCTGAGTGCGCTGTCAACATAATTTTTAGTTGCTGCGTCCTGCGCACTACTTGGATCAGCCATTCCAGTAATACTGTTTGTACCCATTGCAATATTACCACTCATTGTTCCACCTGCTAGTGGTAACATAGTGTCTGCATATGCTTTGGTAGCGGCATCCTGTGCACCGCTAGGATCTGAAACATTTGTAATACGATTACTGCTTACATTAATAGTACCAGTTCCGTTTGCATCCAGTGTAAGATCTGCATTACTTACATCACTTTCAATTTTATTTCCTGAGATGCGTATATCATCTATGTCCGCTTGTCCTGTGACAGCAAGAGTACCCAGTGTACCAACTGCAGTAATGTTTGTCTGACTTGCTGTTGCTATTGTACCGTATATACTGTCAGCATGTAGTTCTGCCCATTCAGTTCCACTAGCACCTAAATCATATGTGCTATCAGTATTAGGCAATAAATCGCCATCTATCTTTACCGTGCCTGTACCGTTAGGCTTTAGAATAATGTCAGCGTTTGTGCTTATATTCTCAATAGTATTTGCTTCGCTGTTAAACTTTAAGTTGCCGAACTCTGGTGCACTCACTAGGCTAATCTGGATATCGTCTGTGTTCTGTGTAATTGTAATATTATCGCCATGGTCAATAGTTCTGAAGTTAAATGTAACACCTGCTTTGCCCTGGAAGATTTCGTTGAAGCCGCCCACGTTTTGGCCGCTGTTTGCTTCACCGCCTGCTGCACCTGGTAGTTCTGCAAGTTCAATACGTCCTGCACCTGCATTCCATACAAGTCCATGTCCATCTGTTTGACTTACACCAAGTTCAACATCACTTAAATCATCAATACTTGCCGCAGCAATACGAGCATCAGCTCTAGCATCAGTAAAATATTGTGTACCTGTTGAACCAGTAGCACTGGGATCTTCAACTACATTACTTGTATCAAATTCTGTAAAATCTAAACTTATGTCACCACTGCTAAGAGTAATACCAGTGCCGCCTGTAAAGTGTGCGCGAACTTCTGCTGCACTTGGACCAGTATATGTAATGACACCTGTACTACTGCTATAACTTAGACTACCATCACCGCCACTGTCTGTAACACTAATGCTTGCTCTTGAACGGGCATTGGTAAAATACATTGTGCCACTAGTAGTTGTTGCACTGGGATCTTCTGTTAAATTGCTTGTATCAATTGTAAGTTCATTACTGCTATTAGGAGTAACACTATTGACGCTTTTAATGTAAGCACCTTCAATAGTAGTGGTGCGTCCATCTAGATCGGTAAAGTTACCGTCCAGTTCATCATGTGTTAGTGCTTGGCTTTTGTTGCCTCTTAGTGTTATAGCCATTCTTTAATCCTCGTTGTGCAGTATTTATCCACTGTTATAAGAGCTCTTCTACATAGTCATCTTCTACATAGCCTTCCGCCATATAAAGTTTTTCATTTAGTTCTAATCTATAGTTAGGTACCTGTGCTTCACAATCCTTAAGAAAGTTAGCATTCACTGTACTTGATTGCTGTAAGCCAAGTCCATCTGCCGCTGTACCACTGCCCAAATCATACCATGTCTTAGTGTGTGTATCTGTAGCAGGCAAGTATTGATCTCTGCTACCATCTACTACTAGGAAACCCGGTGCAATTCTTGTGTAAATTTGTGTTCCTGCTGTACCTCTGCGTAGTCCACTAATGTAGTTGTCCTCTAGACTTACTTCACGATATGTAATACGTTCACTACCAATAAACACAACACCAGGAAATTCGCTGTCAGGAGTTACAAACGGAAGTACACTTACATCCGTAACATAGATCTTTTCATCTGTAAGGTCAATTGCTTCCTTCACTTCTGTTGTAGCATCCTTGCACATTCTCAAATATTCAATATTGCCATTCATATCCTGGAATATTCTAAAGCCAGTGCTTGGCTGTATTTGATTTTCACTAATATGTGTAATAACTACAACACTTGTTCCACTAATTGTTGCCTGAACTGCAGTGCTCATTATAATTTCACTACCGTTAGTAATATAATCTCCTGGATGCAATCTTGCACCATCAACTGTTACCCAGAAGTTGTTAACATTTGCTACTGCTCTGTCAACACTATAGGTACCAACTGTACCACTTACTGTACTTCTGTCAAATCCTGCACTATCGAATCCTACTTCATCAAATTCATCAATAATTGTAGTTGATCCAGTGCCCTGTCCAACATGTACTTTTGTTTGTATGCGTAGTGGATCATGGTTAGCAAATGTGTTGACACGCATTACACTTGAACTTGTGAAACTGTATCCTGTATCAATAGTAATCTCAGTACCATCACCGCTTATAGTGTATTCAGCATCTGCACTGTTGTATACAATAACTGTGTCACCATCTGCAGGTGCAGTAGTCATTGTTATAAATGCGTCACCGCTTGATACTGTGTAGTCAATATTGCGAACTGCATTTAGTGTTGTGTTTGTACTCTGTTGTATTACTGCAACACCAATATCACTAACGTTTCCTATTGTTGTTTCGCCTGCTGTATCACTAATAGCAAACTGTGTAGTTGATCCATCACCTGTGTGATACTTGCTGTTTGCAGGACGCAGTCTCACATTGTCTATCTCAACTACAGTGTTGCCACTAAATGGTTGTGCATAATTTACAGTGTTATCTAAACTATATGTAAATGTGCCTGCAGTCATTGTAGTTGTCTGCAGTGCTATTCTGCTTGGCGCATCTCTACTAGTTGCTTGATTAAATGTGAACACATGAATATGTGCGCCATTGTCAGGTGCTGTTGCAAAAGTAATAAGTGTTCTGTTGTCCTGTTGTCCAACTGTAGTTGCAGTTTCAACACCGTCTACAAATACCAAACTTTGTTGCGTAAGTGTAGGCACATTGCTTAGTACAAATGATACTGTACTGCCGTCGCCTTCATATGTGTATTCACCTACAAGTTTTTCACCTGTAACACCGTAAGCATAGATGTGCAGGATATCTGTTGCTGTTAGTGGTGAACTTAGTACAACTTCCTTGCTTTCATAGTCCACTGTAAAGTTGTATACACGTTCTGCATTTTTATACACAATCAAGTATTCAAAGTCATCACTACTCTTTGTAGGATCTCCATATTGGAAATCTACTATACTTGCTGTAGTATCAGTGAAACTAGTATACTTTATTTCAGGCGCATTACCATCTTTTTCATAATCATGACTTGCATGAGTATACACTTCCATGTCCAAAGTATCATATACTCTGCCTGGAATAAGTTCTTCAGGAGCATGACTGTTGTAAGTATCGACAAATCCTGCACCATCAATGTTAATGTCTTCTGGGCGAGTTCCTAGTTCTAAATCTGTAAACAAACTGCTTATTGTTGTATCTATTAGACTACCTAGTAGTTCTATTCCATCTGAGTCTACTTCAAGGGCATCAAATGCAACAGTATCAAAGTTGCCACTATCAAAGCCTGGACTTTGCTCAAAGCCTGCACCTTGAACTTTGTTGCTCAAATAACCTGTGCCTTTTTGTAATAGTTCTAGATCATCGCCTATCATGCCATCTGTTGGATAATAGTAAGCTGCAATTCTATCTGCTGTGGTGCTTAAATCTGCATCTGCTTTAACTGTTAGCACAGTTACGCCACTGTCGTTTTCAACACTGAAGGTTGCTCCACTAGTAAACGATACAACCACATCGTAAACTTCCTGACTCTGTGTAGTAGTATTCTTATATGCAACAATATCACCTGCTGTATAGGATGTATTTGCTGTCCAATCTTTAATTGCACTTGAATAACTTATTCTGTCAAATTTAATAGTAGTGTCAAAACTTCTAGTAGTACTGTTGCTTATGCGCGGACTTAAAACTAGTCCACTGCCACTGCCTGTTATTGTTACTGTAGGGTTTTGCGTATACCCACTACCTTTGTTTGTTACTGTAATACTAACAATAGAATCGCCATTTGTTTTAGCAGTTGCAGTTGCCTGCACACCATCTGAAAGTTGCGGTGCACTAATTGTAATGGTAGGATCATCAAGATAGCCAGTGCCGGCTGACACAATTTCTAAACTATCTACACGATATCCATAATTTTCACTCCAAGGTTTATTCAATCCTTGTGTGCGAGTAATTTCATCGCCTGTGTAGTCACCACTAGGTTTACGGAATAATTGCAGTGATTCGTCGTAAAAAGCATGTATGTCAAAGTCAGTGGTATCACTGTCGTATAAATCTAATTTATCGTATTTGCTTACATACTCGCGTATCTTGGTCTTGTATGGTTTAACTTCTTCAATGAAATCTTCAATGAATGTTGTGTTGTCATACTTGAATGTATTGTACTGATCCAAACTTCTTATTTTATGTGCTACTGTAATGAAACTGGTTTTAAACAGCCAATCTTGTGTGAAGTCATTTTCATTTAGTGCATATTCCATCAAGCGGAAGAACAATTCATTCATATTAACTTCATAGTCACCAACAAATAAGTTTTCTTTGAGTGCGTCCATAATTTGACGAATTTCGTCTGCAGGCACTTTGTCATAAGGAGCAAAATCAAAGCCGTCGTTGTCAAAACCAGTTGCTTGATTACTGCTATTAAGTGTACTAAAACTGTATAAACTATCATTGAATTTTAAAGTACCGCGCTCAATAATTACTTCATCCCAGTTACCATCACTGTCTAGTGCAAACATACTAAAGTTGCCTTCATCGTTACTAGTAACCTTAGCAATTTCGCCTTCCACTGCGTCTGTAAGTGTAAGAAGATCTGCTTCAAGTGTCACTTGATATTTTGGAACAGTGGTACTATCATAACCTGTAGCATAATAAGTCTGATAACTCCAATAGTCTGCTGTATTGTAACTCTGTATGTCTGTCAATAACCAACTTTTATTGGCTTGTAGTGTATAGATAGTCCAGTAGTTATTGTTATTTTCATCTTCAAGCACTAGGACTTTGTAACCTGTTGCAAGAATAGCAGTGTTAAGGAAATCACGTTCATCAATTGTGTCAACACTTTTATTGTATTCTCCGCTATTCACAGTTGGTATATTTTCACTGCTTAAAAGTTTTGCTAGGTTACTATTTCTAGCAAAAGGTGCAGTTGTAAATATACTGTTACAGTATTGCACTAACACTTTAAGAGCAGCAGCACGGCTTACAAATAACCCTTGACGAGGCTGGGTTAGTACACCGTACTTTTCCACTTCACTAAGGAACGGATCTGGCACTAGGTTACCAACACTATCTGTTCCAGCCAAACTGTCTACAAGTTTACGATACATTCTTGCAGGAATATCCTGATCAACATTACCTCTGCCATATAGTTCAAATTCACTGTGTAGCACACCATCATTTTTAACTACATCATAGTTAACACTTAGCACTGTATCGTTGTCTGAAAAATATTGCTTACAATTGTACAGTGCTATTTCGTCACTGCTTAAAAATCCAACATAAGGAATACCTTGCGCTTTTGGATCTTCAATAATTGCTCTTACACTATCAGCACTAAGTGTTCTAAAATCTGCTTCTACTGGAACATCTGTGCGTCCACTTACCCAGAAATAATAGCGAAGTTGTGTGCTGTCAGATTTACTATCGTATACATTTGCAGTCGTAAAATCTTCTACACTGCGTGGTGTTCCTTCGCCTGTGTAATTAACAGGAGGGACTGTGCTTTCGATCCATTCATATATGTCAATGGTGCTACCCGGAAAAGGTGTATTCCAATAGGTTGTACGGAAGTCGCTGTTGCCTTGTTCACTTAGTAAGTAGTGTACAGTGCTGGTATCCCACCAAAGTCTGTTTTTGTAAGTGTAGGTCCATATGTTATTATCATACAGCGCAGGATCTTGTTTACTGACATAACTTAGTTCTTGTTTTGCACTTCCAGCAATCTTTCCTTTAGTAGTATCAATATAATCTAGGAAAACTTTTACCTGACCATCACGTTTATTGTAAAGTGCAACTCTATTAATTTGTGTTACATCAACTCTATCGCCTTCACTGCGTAGTACGTTCCAGCTGCTAGTACGATCGTTATTAAATTCATAAACGCTACCACTGTTGCTTAGTGCAGTTGAGCCTCGTGTTGTATCATCCTGTGGTGCACCTACAATAATTCTGTTGTCGCTAAATGCAACACTGTGACCGAATTGATCTAACTCGCTAATATTTGTACTCTTAAGTTGCTGTCCAAATACCATTTTCTTTGGATTTGCTATTGTTTCCTGGTAAGCATCAAACAGTTCGTACACATATGCAGCACCACTTGCTGTTATTCTATCAGTAAATGTTGTGCCATTACTATCAAATGTTGTAGTTGCTTCCAGGTACTGTTCACTGTTACTGTTATCTTCAACATCAAACCCTACTGCTAACAGTGTGCTTGCACGATCACTTGCAACTACTAGGTTGCGTGTGCCTGGATAAGCATCAGAGCCTATTCCATAATGCTTGTCAAATTGTACAACTTCACCAAAGTTTTCATTTTCGTAACTCTGTGGATGATTAATTTTTTGTGTGAACACAAACGGAGCAATTACACTATCTCTTACAAATATTTGACCAGTACCAGGATTGACTGTAAGTTTGTTTTTATCCAAACTGTTTGTAGTTGTAATTACAATCTGTCCTGCACTATTGACACTTGCACTTACACCTGGGATATCTGCTAAATTAATATCACTAGCAATGCCTGTAGGGTTAGTTCCTGTTTCACTTACTGTAACACGGTAGTCATCAACATAGAATATATCACCTAATGTTTGAGTATGTGTTGCATTTGTTGTTACAGTTGCATAGTTTTTACCGCTGTCCTGGAATATAAACACACTACCCGTGTTTGGATTTGTTTCATCCTCACCGGGAGATCCAATAGCAACAATTGTGCCCTGTGTATCAATACTAACACTCTTACCAAATGATTCGCCTTGTCCAGGTGCTTGTCCAGTAATGTTTTGATCTAAGCGTTGTTTTTCTGCAAAACTGCCTGTGTATACAACAATACTAGAACCTGCTGTAGGTGTAAACTTAAATGTTACAGTGTTTGCTGTTCTTGTGTAGAAACCATCACTACTACCTTCATTGTCAGTAGGAACATCATCATTATCTGTTTCAGTTTGTAGTACGCCATCTATTTCAACAAAGATCTTTGTCTGCAGTGTTGCATTAGTAGTAAACTCTTTAAGTGTGCCGTCTGCTACAAAACGTTCAACAACTTGTGCAAACACATATGCTTCACCTGCACCTGCAAGCACTGTACTATCACTATTTGCAATAGCACTGTCGGGTGCACCTACTACAACATATCTTCCATCATATGTACAATCAATGTCATAACCAAAGTTATCACCTGTCATTGTGTCGTGACCTACAAGTGTGCCTACTTGTGCAAAGTAATCCTGCTGTCTTACAACAATATCTAAACCGCTACCTGGGGTGCTTGTAAATGTGATATCTGCACCGCTAAGTGTAAAGTCTTTGTTTGGCAAATATACTTTGCCGTTTTCATCTGTAACATTAAGTGCTTGTATACCAATTGGAGTAAAGTTTAGAGTAAATGTTGCACTGCCATCTGTTGTTATTGTGTAACTGCGTTCACTTGTTGTTGCAATGTCCACAAGAGTGTAAACATATACTGTGTCACCACCAGGTGCACTTACAAATAAATGTCTACCATTTCCACTTGCACAAACATCAAATCCAAACTTATCACCGCTAGATAAATCTGCTGGACGTAGAGCAGGGCGTCTGTTAAATGTGCCTGTACTATCAATATAATAAACAAACACTGCACCAGTGCTACTCTGTGTGTCTGGTGCACCTACTGCTACATAATCAACACCTGCTGTAACACTTGCACCAAAACTATCTACACTATCACCTATTGTTTGCACACTAACTGTTGTGCTTTCTGCTAGTGTGCCGCCTTCTACTCTAACATAAGGAGTAATTATACCTGCACTCTGTTCTGGGGCGCCAACAACTGCAAGTGTACCTGCCGCATTTATTGTAACGCTAGTACCATGCTTGTCATTAGCAGTTATTGCCGCCGCAGTTTTAATTCCAGTTGTAGTCCATGGACGAGCATTCTGTAGTACACTCCAAGTACCTGAAGTATTCCTGTCAACCCAAACTAGTTCTTTGTTATCCCATCCACTGACAGGTGTAAACGTTGCCATATCACTTGGTTGGCTAAAACGCACACTGCTAAGTTTGTACATAGGAATGCGCACATTCTGTATATCTGCTTCTGTAGTTGCATCTTGAATAGTAAACTTGTTTGGACTTGAAACTTCATAAATTTTAGCAACTTTACCAATAGGTTGAGCAGCACGGACAATGACATAATCATCTTTTACAAGTCCATGGTTGCGATCAGTTGTGTAAATTAAGTATCCATTTCCTGTGCTTTCAACACTAGTTACTGTGCTTAGTGTTTCATCAATACGACGCATGCCCCAGGCATTTGTGTCATCTGTAGCAATCCAAATCTTTTTGCCTTTGCCTAATTCACTTATACGACTACTGAGTGCTTCTAGCTCATCACCATTAAACACAGTAAAGTCAACATCATCTAGACGTGCATAGCCTGCGCTATCTAAATCATTTAGAGTTACAGTGTTTGTATCGCGACTTGCAAATACATCACCTGTATAGTTGTTTGGAGTTTTATATAGATCTTTTTCCTGGATATGATAGTGTCCTACTATTGACTCACTGGGTAAATCTCCATCTGAATGAAAATGAACAACGAATGGATTATTTGTAGCCTCTTTTTCAGGAATAATTGCTTCTATAACTTGATTACTGTCAATGCTGCCATACTCACCAACACGAAATGCCCACTCTTCATAGTAATCAATTTCTTGATCTAAATTTGTAAGTTCGGCATCAATAAGTTTATTGATAGCACTGCCTGTGCCTTTTTGTTTGATCAAGCCTTGATAGAACTTTACTTGACTGATATCATCTAGACCTAGGCCTTCCAAGTAGTCTTTGTTGTTGAAACCAATAATACCTTTACCTAGTTTGTCTACTCCATCTTCGAGATTAAGATTATCTATTTCAAAGAAGTTATTAAACTGATCTGCTTTGTTAGTAAGGTTTTTAACCATGCCTGTGGTTATGTTGTCAGCCAATGTCCAATCGTTGTAATCAAACAATTTACTGCCATCAATTTGATATTTGGCAACATATGTTTTATTTTGGAAACTTACAAAATCACCTTTTTTATAGTCTGTGTAATTTTGCCAGAGATTAATCTTATCCTCATTTATAAAGAACCCTGGAGCATGCATTGTACCATTCCAGTCACCACTCTTTGCAGCAATTAGTTTTAGTCTACTGTGTCTATTGCCTAGTGCTGGTTGGTAGATAATGTCATTAAATATTGTTGTGTTATCAAAAACTAGCACATGTTCATACTGGATTGGATCTAACTGAGCAGCATATATTTGAGTTGCTTCTGGATCTACAGTTATTTCTACTGTATTGTCTATTCTACTCACGTCAAAGAACTTAGGGTTTACTTTTGAGCCGTTTGCATCTTTGATGTTACCAAGATTTACTAGATTATCAACAGTAGTGTTTTCACGAGTAAGTGATAGACTGCTTGCGAATGGGCTAATTACTAGCACACTGTCAACGGGCCATCCTTGGTCTGTCCAAAATGCAAACTCACGACCGGAATGAACAAAGTCTAGTGCGGTGCCTTTTTCATCTGTTTTATTAAACTGAAATCCTCTGCTGAGTAGATAGCGTTGATAACTAACCAAGAAATCAAATACACCTTGCCTATTTGTAATTACAGTACCATATGGGATATTAATAATCCTGTTTTCATATTCGTTATATTCAAAGTATGTGTTCTCACCAACAGTTACCTTCCGAGGTTGACTACTTGGCTCACTGGGTATAATCTTAAAGAATGGATTAGCAATATCATAACCTTGCATTTCCCATCCATTTTCTCTGCGAATAATCTGCACACCACTGTATACAACACGTTCTATAGGAAGGCTTTTCTTCATGTATACATCAATGTTTTCATCTGGCACAAATATATTTTCTGTTTGACTACCAGGTGTCACACTTTCTGCAATTACTTTGATATATTGTTTGGCTGTAAAGCCTGCCATCGCATAACAAAGATTAAGTTCTAAATTGTTTATTTTATTAATTTGTTCGTCTACGCTATATCTTGTAAATCTTAAATATTCACTAATAAACTGGTTATAACCTTCTACTCTAACAATGCCATCGTTACTGGTTTGTCCATGCATATTAAAGTCAGTGATACCCGGTCTGTAACTTTTGTTACGCTGCAGTATCTGATCATACTGTGAGTTATATTCAAATAGGTTTGTGTCAAACATAAGTGCACCATATCTCGCAGGCTGAAGACTAAGTGCAAGTATCTGTGCTACAAATGGATATTCACTGCTACGCCGCCATGCAGTTTCTGCCGGACCACCATCTGAAAAACTCCAACTATTTGATATATTGGTTTCTACTGACCCATCTATCAAAAACTCATTAGGTGCTCTAAGATTGCCCTGTTCGTCCACAGGAATAATACTCATTAGAAGTGGGCGTAATCTATTTGTTTGAACAGTATAATTTGTGCCGGTTGCATCACTATAAAGTTTTCCATCACGAAGATCTTCCCATAGCACTGTGTTACCGCTGGTATAAGGTGCTACGCCATATCTATTATCCCACCAAGTTGGCTTTAAACTCAATCCTAGCATTTCCCAAGGTGTGGTATGCGGAGTGTCTGTATCATAAAACCAACGATACATTTCACGCCAGCCGCCTGGTACACGCTGTTTGTTTAGTATATTCACACCATTGCTATAGTTCCAAGTGAAACCATTGTTTGCTATTACAGTATTGTTTGGTTGTACACGCACTTTGTTTTTCAGTGCCCATTCGCCAAATTGACTGCGTACAATATTGTTTGATTCTTGCAAATCAGCCAATGTACTGCGGAAATAACCAGGTATAACAGTACTAAAATCAAAAAGTTCTTTACGGTATTGTGTTTTGATATTATTGTATACACGTTTTTCAAACTCGAGCACAATGTCATCTCTAATGTCATCCCAGCCTATCCATATACTGCCATCGTGTCCTTGCACCACAGTTTTACTGGTTACATACGTTGAATCTGTATATTTTTGCGGTTCATACTTGGGCCATAATCCTAGTTTACTTGGAGTTGGTGGTACGAAACTACCATTAGTGTCTGTGTATTCTACAATTTTTATAGTGTCATCTACAGCAATCCCAATTAAACTAATACCTAGGTTATTGCTGGTCAATATTATTTTTGCTTCTGTTGTGTCAAAAGTATAGTCAACACTTTCTTTTAACAGTGTGTTGTTATGATAAACCAACACACCTCTACTACTGATACCAGTTAAATCAAACTGTGTAGCAAACTCAAATTCTGTTTCTGTCACATCATCAATTGTATATGTAACTTCGCTTTTTTGTGTGCCCCATGGCAACATGTCACTGTAGTAAAATGGGAAAGTGCTGGTTTTTTTACCTGCCATAAATGTAATAATGTCATCTACACACTTTGCTGGATCAGTAAGATCGAGCTCTAACTTATCAATATTATCTATAAACTTGTTTTTAAACTTAGTATATTCGTTTTTTGCAAACTCTAAACTTTTATATGCATTGACTGTGTCATCAGCAATAACATGCATAGGAAGTTTAAGTCCGGCACTGTGTTGCATAATGTTGCCTGGATATGCACGATAATTTAAGTCTCTGAGATTGCTCTTACCAGGTGCTTCGCCAGATAGTGTTTTAATATGTTCGCTTATTGTAACAGTATGATTGCGTATCTGACCAAGTGTTAGTGTTTCAAATACATCATTACCAGCATTATTTTCTAGGTTGCGCGGCACCTCATAAAAACTTGTTGGAGATTTAGTAAGGCTGAAAAACTTAATAGTAACAACATCATCTGTTGCAAGTTTATCAGTGAACACTACATACTCTCTGGTTCCTTGTATAAGGTGTGTGTATGTGCTAGGCTTTTTAAATTTGCTGTTTACATAAACCTGTAATGGTTGAATAGTTTTGCTAGTATCAACAGGCGCACCTATCTCAAAACTGTATAGTTCTGTGCTTACTGTGTAACTTTGAATTTGATATTGAAAACTTTGCTCTAATACTTTTGTCCACCCATTGTATAGACTGCGCACACCACTTTGATTAAACTGATGTGTATGTCCACTGCGCAGTATTACGTTTGTATTTCCTGTGCTTTTCGTATATTGAAACTTATCGTTATCAAAATTATTTTCGAATACAATATCACCTAGTGTGCTAAAGTTTTGGTATGTTAATCCAAATCCTAGAAAACTGTCTGGACTAGAATTATTATTACGCTTGTAACTAAAAAGTTTACTGCCTGTAAAGTTACTGCTCGGATATTTTGTTTGGTTATCAAAACTAACATGTTCTGGATCGAAAACATTGAATAAAGGATCTTGATTAATCTTAGTTTTTTGCTGTGCAGATTTCCATGTTGTACCATCTAAGTAAAACTGTTTACCTTGATTATTTGCGCCTAGTGTACTTAACACACTGTTGCCATCTACCACAGTTGTAATTTCTACTAGGTTAATTATTTCTCCTGTAGTAGCGTCACTGTCTTGATTAATGTAATCAACACGGTATACCTTGTTGCTAACATCTGCATCTGTGTCTGCAGAGAATATTACAGTGTTTCCTTGCTGTAAATCAATACCATCTGCAAAATATCCTGTTGTGCCATTCACATTGCTTAATGCATCTGTCTGGGTTGTATCAACCACTGTAACAGGAGCAATACTAGTGGTACCCATGTTATAAAGTTCAAGACCTGTATAAAACTCTATGATAGGACGTTTTGCTCTTGCGGTGTCATCTACTGTTGCTATAAAATCGTTGTATATTGCTGTTGCTTCGATTACTTCTCTATGGAACCAACGATTACCTCGACTCCAGGCATTGCGATCTGGTGAACCTCTATTAATAACAATATAGTCTTGATCCACAGGAGCGTTGAGTGTACCATCCCATCCACCTGCATCATATGCTACTGTATCAAACCCATCACTGGTGCTTGTTGTATAGGTTTCAGGCGTAAGCATTTCATCCACAGGAGTCAACTGAATACCTTGGGGTTGCCCTACACCTTCAACATAATATTCTCTGTCAGCATATGTAGTAGGTGTAACATCACTGTTGAATTCTACTTTTAATCCATTTGTAAATGTTACGCCATTTTCACTAGTGTATTGCTGTTTGCCTATAATTTCTTCATCAACGTCAATAGCACCTACTGTGTCTTGTTCTATTAATTTAATTTTACCAAAACGATTTGCATCTGTGCCATCCTGATAGTAAAGTGTATCTGCACCTGCTGTATAAGGAGCAATAAGTTCAGGTACGCCTGATGCATTTTTGAAAAACTCTCTATTGCCGTAAGTATCGCCTTGTTTAATTTTTACTTTTTGTAGAGTGGGCCAGTCAGCACTGCGAGTAAGTTGAATAGTGTCAACACCTGAAATAGTGTTAACTGCAATATCATATACATCATAGCGCACATTGATATCTAGTGTAGTAGTTTCATCAAACGGATTATCAGGATCATCAAACCCGTATGCATCAAACAATGCGCCTTGATCCCAAGCAGTTTCGTCAGTGGTTGTGTTAACAAACACTAAACTTTTGCCAGCAATAATTGTCTGTTTGTCAATACCGCCATGTTCAGCAATGAATGCACTATAAGGCACATTATGTATTTGCTTGTAAGTTAAATCTGTTGCAAAGTCTGGGTTTGCAGCCTGAATTGCATTGATCTGATCATTTTGTGCATCTGCTGTAGGCACAACAAAAGTCACTGTGCCTACATCATCACCATTGTTAATAACACCCAACACTTCTCTGGTACTAGTTGAACTACTGTAACTGGTTATTCCACTGGTGCCAGGTTCAGTTTGTATCCAGAACGGGTGACCCAATTGATTTACTTGGAATGTATACTCACCGCCTCTGGCAAGTGTAATTGTAGGATTTGGATCACCTGTTGCACTAATAAAACTATAACTGCTTGATGTCGAACTGCGATATACTGTGTAATCTCGCTCTGTGTCAACAGTACTGTTAAAAACCTGTACACTGTCTGGGCCAGCGGGCAACCAAAAATATTCGCCATAGTTAACTAGTTTGTCTAGGTCAACAAAACCACTGTAGTTGTAGTAGTCCTGTGTGAATAGATCGCTATGTGTGTTTACATTAGTATTTTTATATCTTAGATAATTTATAAAATCTTGATAACCCACAAGGTTTTCAACAATATTACTAGGATTTTTATAAACTAGTGCAGGCTCAAGTTGATAGTTTTGTCTATCAGCAGTGCTTTCATTTACATAACCATCACCAACTGTATAGTTTGGTGCAAACTTGCGTCCTATGTAACTGTTCACACGCTGTAAATTAGGTTCACTAATTAATTGATCTATAGTTGCGTTTAAGAACTTAGTGTTTTTATTTGTTTGAAAAACGCTAGGTAGTAATTGTGTGCTTTTACGAAGTGCCATTAGTAACTATATCCTCCGCCGCTACTAGATCCACTTGAACCTGAACTGCTACTACTACTGCTACTTGTTGTAGTAGTCGAAGAGCCTGCATTTGTTGCTGTAGTTACTGAAGTGCTAGTGCCGTTTGCGCTTACACTTTCATTGCTAAGACTTACACCAGTTGTATTCACTACATTGCCTGAGGCTTGTAAACTGTTTGCTGTAATTACATCAATAACCTCTACATCATTCACAGTTGCCGCACTGATTAATATTTCATCTCGTTGACTTTGTATTTGGAAAAGACTACCAAAGTTACTTGTTTGCAATTTAGGAACAATAATGATGCTTAATACATCTGGACTTAGTATGCTGTATAGATAAGCACTGAGTTCACTAAAATAAAATACATCACCAAAATCCCAGTTTTCAATACTAAAATATTGATTGATTGCATTTACAACACGCTCTTTTATTTCGCTGTCGCTAACCAATGTACTGTTATTTTTTACTACTTTAAACACTGCTTGTAATTCTTCATCTGCTTTGTCGCCAAACAGTGGTCTATAAGAAACACTGTTAAAAATAATAGTATCACTTACACTTTTATACTGTTCTAAACTTCCAAACAAATCTCTAAGTTCATTTGTAGTAGGCTTTGCAGGCTTAGCAACTGCACCTGTAATATCAGTAACATAGTTTCTATAGTCTGCGTCATAGGCTCTTGTTAATAAGAATAAGTCAACAATATTGCTTGGACTTGGATCAATACGCCTATTGTTAGGAGCATTATGACTATACTTGAATAGTAGATCACTGCGTCCTATACGCTTGACATAGTCAGTGGTTTGTGCTATACTTTTTACATTAGCACCGCTTATACTTAGGATGTAAAACTTGTCATCTGAACTTGCATAAAATACTTGTCCACTGCTGAACTGTGCAAGCACTTCATTTATTGCCGCTTGTGTTGTGTAACGCTGTTCAATGTCTACACTATCAACAGCGGTGTAGGTTAAATATCCGCCACTGCTTGTGCTTGTTTGATAGAACACAACTTTGCTTGCGGCATTGGTATCTGGTGCAACCACAACATCAAAAACTGTTGGATCATCAACAACACCGTCACTATCCACATCTGGGAATGTTACTTTTATTCTATTGGTAAGAATAAACCCATCCGTTTCTGTGATTATATCATCTACTTGCATACTGTAGTCAACTGCAAGACTGTTCACACTGTCGGGCAAGGCATTTACTTTTAAAATATTAATTTGATCTTTGATTGTTTTACCTGTGCGAGGATCAAATATATTCAAGTCTTTGTCGAAGTAAAAACGTGTTTCTAGTTTACTTTCAAAAATGTAACTGGTACTTCGATAGTTTACAGTGTATGTTGAGCCATCATTTGTAAATTTAAAGAACCAACTGTTATCCAAATTAACATTACTTGTGTTGCCTGCATATTGTAAACTAAATGTATCTGCTTGATTCAGATCTAGTGCAGATATTATTGCCCATGCTTGTGTATCTCTGTCATAGCGCAATCCAAATGTTTTATAATCTCCAATAGCATCAATAATACTATTGCGCACTGCACTGGTCAAACTGGTAATCCATGGTGCAATAATTTGATCTAACACTGCTTCACTAGGAATAACTTCACTTAGTGTTACTGGGCCTACGCCAGTATCTAAATTTCCTACACCTTGATTAGTACCATCTGTTACCACTGCACTAATACTTGCCCAAATGTAATCTCTGGTATTAATTGTGCCGCTTGTTCCAGTAATTAAATTATTATTAACGTCAAAAACTTTACCACTAGGTGCAGTAAATTTTACTAGTGCGCCGACCTTTGCATACTTTAGATTACTGCTACTAAATTCTCCAATTTTTAATGGACTGTCTACATCATTTTTAAAATAACCAGTACAAGTTCCGCCACTGTCAGTGGTGTTGTTCCAACTTGCATTTAGATTTGTTACATCAATGCCGCCGTAGTTTTTCAAATAAAAGTGGAGACTGTCCTTTTTGAGAATATTTTTTTCTACCTGTTGTGCAATTACATTGCTAATATCACTGTCTGTAATAAATGTAAATTGAAACTGTTGTAAGTCTTCTGTACGGTAAAAAATGCCATCTTCTGCAACAATATTTGTACTACTGTATTTGCCTGTTGTATCACGCACATCCAAGTAGCGACTAATACCACTGGCAGTTCTATTCACTGCCTTACTTTTAATCACTGTGCTAAATTTGGTGTAGGGTAGTATTTGATAGTCTTCACCAGTAATCATACGATCCTGTGTATAGTACTGTTGCTGTGCTTTGGTTTTAACATCACGCAGACTTTCTCTAGCACTTGCGTTTGCCACTGTGCTTTGCAAACTCAAATTAACTGTGAGATTTTCAATCTGATTTGCATGACTTACATAAGGAATAACCAACTGAATATTATTCATATCATCTGGTGAAATCTTATAAGTTGTGCCTACGCCTGTGCGAAAGTATACACGAAAATTTCCGCTAGGAATATTGCTGAATACGTCATCACCAAACACTAAACTAATTTGGTCATTTGCACGACTGCGCACTGTAAATAGATTTTTGTTGTTTACACTAAGACTGTTATAGATGACGTTATTGCCACTTATACTTGGAACTTTCTCCCATTGTGTAGTTTCCCTACCTTGATCGTCAATTTGATATAGCCAAACATCATTGTTGTCAATGTTGTTTACATCCACTTCTACAACACGATTAGGTAGTTTTTCATCGATACTAAAGTCTGCACTCTGTAGACTGCCCTGTTTGAAATAAAAGAAAAATCCATTGTTTACACTGTTAAAGCCTCTGTTGTCATTGCGATAAATTATATTTGTTGTACTAGTAGGTCGAGGTGCTACTTCATACAAGAAATCAGTTCCACTGTATGTACCTTTTACTAGTTCAAAATTCAGACTTTGTGCACCTACATCGCTTTTGAAATCGTATACAGGCACTGTGCCAGGCGTGAGTTTAATTTGATATTCATCAATTGCAATACCACCTATTGTGGCGTTTCTTGCAGGATTGCCAAACTGTTGTGTACTGACCATTGCAGCATTTAGTATTGTGGTAAACTGTTCTAAGAAGTCTGTGTTAGTAGGATCTCCCCAAGTAATCTCTTGATCCCGCAGACTGTTTCCATTACTGTCTACAATTGATTCTGTAGTTTGTACACTGTCAATTTTAATTAATCCACGAGCAATCTGTTGACGCTTGGGGAAATAGTTTAGCATACGAGCTAAACGTAGAATACTGTCTCTGCGTTCTGCTGTTTCTAGGAAGTTTTCTCTGGCATTTAGATCCGCGCGAAAACTTAATGACTGCCCTAAAAATGCAATCATATCAATCAGTGCAACATATTCACTGCTTTCAATAAAGTCGTTGAAGTCTTCTGGATAGTATGTGCGGATATAATCCACCATACTTTTACGAATAGTTTCATAATCGTAACTTTGAAAGTCTGCTTCCCGGAAGGTTTCGTATACTTTCTTCCAATCTTCAGCAGCGAATAAATTTGATTGTCTTGTGCTTGCAGCCATTATAATAGTTTCCTACATTAATTACTGCAGTATTTATTCGCTTTATAATGTATGTATATTATTGTGCTTCTCGATCGGGCCTATCAAAACGCACAACCAGATTTTCTGTTTGATCATCCAGTACATAACGCACTACCATTTCTATCTGTAGTCCGTTTTCGTACTCATCAAGTACCACACTTTCGGCACGAATCCTAGGATCTGCAGCAAGTACGTCATTTACTTCTTGAATAACTAAATCTTTGGTTTCTTGTGTAAGAGGATCCATAATTAAATCACGGAGACTTGTGCCAAAGTTACCATTCATAAGTTTTTCGCCTTTACGAATAGCAAAATGGTTAAGTAAATCTCTTTTTATAAGTTCAGTATCAGTTAACTTTGAACTACCAAAGTTATTGTTTATTGTACTGAATCCTTTATATGTTGCTACTGCCATACTAGTATTTAACCCTTGTTAAGTTTATCCAAAGCGGCACGGTTTGCTACAATGTTTGCTTTAATTCTTGCTTTATTAAAATCGCTTAGTGTACCTGCCGCTTCACCATCTGCAAGTTGTTTAGTCAATCTTGCAATTGTTTCTTCTCTAGCCCTGCGTTCACCTGCACGGCTTTCATCCTGTACTCGTGTTCTAGTTGGAGTGGTTGCTTGTTGAGGAGTATTATTAGTTACTTGTTCGACACTAGCACCTCTAATTTGATCAACACGTTGACTTGCTGCCGCACCTGTTTGTATTGCATCTTTTACTTTAGTTGCAACGTCTTCACTATCCGGTATATTTGTAGTATTCTTTAGTGTTCCTTCAACTTGTGCAAATCCTTGCCTTACTTTAGAAGCAATCTCCGGAGAACTAATATTACTTGCAGTAAGCATGCCCATTATTTCTTTTTTACTATCACCTAGTTTGATTGCACCTTCATTAAACATTTTTTGATAGTCGCCGGCAACTACACCCTGTTGTATTTGTTCTTGTATACCACTGTTTCCTAAAAATTTGTTTAAACTACTAACACCTTCTTTGCCTGTCCACACACTGGCATCTGCTAGTTGATCATTAAAAATTGCTTCTGGACGCACAAAGCCTTGTGATTTAAGTTGATCAACATTAAAGCCAAACTTACCAACACTTTTTGTTACACTATCAACGAATGCTGGATTGTTTCCACTGCCTACCTGTTTAACAACTGCCGCATTAAGTCCTTGTATGTCAAAACTATCCAGTGCACCAACACTAAAACCATTGTTCACTTGCTGTACCATATCAGTAATAGGAAATTCTTTTAGTGCAGGAGTGTTTAACAATTCAGGCAAACTATCCTGTAATTGTGGAATCACTTGATTAAATCCTGCAGCAACATCAGGTAAATTTTCTGATAATGCATCTGTAAGTCCTGTAATTTTTCCTGTACTATCTGTAATAAGTTTTCCAAAGTCTGCACCAGCAAATTTACTTGCTGCACCCGAAAGTTGATTTTGTATATCACCAATTGGAAGGTTACTTGTAATATCGCCAAACTGACTAGTAATACTTGCAAAATCTGTACCACCTATTGCACTAGTGAAATTATCCACTAATCCGCCCAATTGTCCTCCACTTAGGCTATCTGTTAGGGCACTAAATCCTGGATTGCCGCCGGCTAGTTGTCCTAAAAAGTTTCCAGCGCCGCCGCCTGCGACTTGACTTAACACATTACTTGCTAAACTTCCAGGTATAGCATTTCCACCAATGGCTCCAAGAAGTGCACCGGCACCTCCACTACCTTGTAGTGCTGCGGCTATAGGGGCGCCAACACCTGTGCTTGCTAGTGCTGTAGTTACTGCAGTTCGTAGCACTGGATTGCTGCCTACTTGGTTAACAACTGCACTAACTAATCCACCATCTATACCACTTAGAAAACTTCCTGCTCCAGTACTGGTGGCCGCTTGTACAGCATTACTTACTGCGGCAGCTAGTCCACCATCTAACCCCGTTGGAATTGCACCACCTGCGATAGCACCTACAATACTAAAGGCACCACCAGCACCGCCGCCTCCGCCTACTAGTCCACCTGTGTACGCACTGGTTGTATTTTTTACTCCATGATAGGGAAATGGTTCATGTGTTATAATTCTGTCTGCAGTGGTTGTAACCATTTGCTCTTCATCTAAAATATACTCGCCTATATCCTCAATGAAAGTAGTATCTTCTTTTTGTAATTCATTAACGTTTTTAGCAGTTTTTGCTTGTGTCTTAGGACCTTGCAATAGAATCAAACTACCATTTAAACTCATTATGCCGCCACTGTTTATATAACTTGCACCACTACTGGTTGCAAATAATTCACTGTTAGATTTTAAATGCAAGCCTTTTTCACCAGTTATACCCGCTTCGCCTTTACTTGTCATTACAAGTTGTTGCTTGCCTTCAACATGCATATTGGTTTCACTTACTAATTGTGTATAACCTTTACTGTGGAATTTAATATTTTCATCTGCATGAAACTGTATATTTTTACTTCTGAAGTTTATACTATCCTGAGCGTAAACATCCATTGTACCATTGTTGTTAAGTTCAATCCAACTAGTACCGTCAGCATTACCAACATACATAACACCAGTTGTGTCGTTCATTAGTATTTGATGACCTGTGCTGGTACGCAAACGTATTTGATTACTGTTTCCGTCTATGTCACCGTCATCCAGTGTGATACTATGTCCTTTGCGTCTACCTGTTGGACCAAGCAATCCATCTAGGATAGTCTTATTGGTTGTATTAGGATCCTTTATTTCGCTATTATATGTAAGCGTAAAATCTTGTCCATCTGTGGTTACACGACGCCCTTTGCTGCTAATGCCTATAAGTTCACTGGGCGATTCTCGCATATAAGAACTTGTGCTAAGTCCTCGCACTGTATCTGCACTTAGTCCACTTCTTACCAGTTGATCCTGTGTAAAGTAGTCCACAGGTCTTGTTTGTTTTTTCCAATTTGTTATTTTTTTACTAGAGTGTGTGCCTTGCGGATTATCGTTAAATTCACCACTTGCTTGTCCATTACTAGTACTTGCTTCAGGTACAGTTTGCAACATAAATGTGTCTGGCACACATGCAAAGTAATAGCCTTCGGCATTACGTCCTTCTGGAAAAAATGCCAGTACTTTTGTGCCCAAATCGGGAGGAGGTGTTACAATACCACTGGTAACTTTTGTACCAAAGTATGTGTCACCAACGCCTTGATTGTCTACTCTGCTGAAAAACGGAGTACAGTAACGCACAGTTCGCCACTGACTTTTGTCATTTGGATTGGTACTAAACGTGGGTACAAATATTTGTAGCACACCCATGTGTGCTCCATGAACATTTGCTTTTACAATACCAACAACAATGCCGCGTTCTTCGCGAACACCTTGTATACTACCGGTATTGAATTTGCCGTCACCGCCTTTGGTTCCTTGTTTTGAAACATCAACTGACATTTAGTTAAATCCTCTACTTGCTAACCAAGCATCTGTAGCACTTGTGTCTGTTGGATCATCCTCAACATAGGTCACTGTTTGATCTGGTTGTTGTGCTATTTGCGCTGTGCGTTCATTATTAACCAATGGACTAGTATAAGGAGGATCCTGATTGTCTAGTCCACCGAATTCGCCGTAGTAACCACCAGTCTGTATAGGTGTTACTACTCTTGCCTTACTACCAGTCTTAGCAAAATCTTTAGTATCAAAATCATGTATTGGGTTGTTAGTAAGAGTAGTATCTTCACTAGCGGCTGTAGTTGCTGTGCTTCTTTCTTTAGAGGCTCCAGCAGCAGTTGTTCTTGCAAGTCCACCTTTGGTTGGTTGCAATTGTGTTCTAAAACCTTCTAAACGTTGCTGAAATACACCGCCACTAAATGTACTATCAATGCTGGTCAATTGATATACTCCACTGAAACTGCTGTTGCCAAATCTTGCCGGATTAGCCAATCCTGTAGTCTCATCATAGTCCACTGGCGTGCGTAGATTCATCTGTATAAATGGACTGCTAAGATTATAGTTAATAGTACCGTCAGGCATAAATGCTTCTGTGTAGCTCATTCCGTTGCGTATTTTATCTTGCCAGTATGCATCACTCGTAGGAATATATGCCGGATCTCCTACTATCTGTAGATTAAGATCAATCATATCTACACCATCACTCATAACACTGCTAAACAGATCTTTTGCTCTACTGCGAGTAAGTGTATTTGCTCCGTTAATAGTGTTGCCTTCTACACTGCTTGGAACTTCTTGAACTACTGGAGTAATTGCATCAGCGTCTTTGTCACCGTATGGATTGCCTGTGCCAGATGTCATAACTTGTATAAATGCTGTATTAAACTTTAATTGAAAGTCTAGTACCTCAGTATTTAATCCACTGTATATATAATTATATTTTTTGTGAACACCTAGACCAACAGGTTTGCTTTTTTTAGCCCAAGGAAAATCATTGTAGTACACATTATTTTTTTCAACTGCAAAAGTTATAAAGTATTTGTAGCGTCCATCTTTTTTGTCATATCCGCAGCCGCCGCCTTTACTGCTTTTAATGAAAGGTCTGATCTTGAACCATTTAATAGGATCACCGTCCTGTGCATACCGTTGTGGATTGTCTACAATATTTCTGTCCATGTAATCACTATGTAGTATAACCAAGTTTAACAGTTTTGTTATGTCTGTACCAGCATTAATTTTAAATGTACTGGTTGCTTTGTCAAGTGTTATTCCTCCTGTTAGACTCTGTACAAAAGCGTCAAACTGTGCTTTGTCACCTGGAGCAGAATTTTCTTTGCTACCCTCTGTTGGTGCAGGAGTATTCAATGCATCATATAAACCATCAATGTTAAGTTTCGCGCTGGCGATTTCTGCCGCAAGTAAAAATTCATAGGTATCATAGTATTCTGCTGCAGGCGGAATCACAGTGCTAGTGACTTCTAAATCTTTTTCTTTTAGTGCAGTAGTTTCTTGAGTACGACGTCGCTGATTGTCTGTGAGTAATTCACCTAGATTTTTTGATTTTACTTTTACATCTCTTTTTACTATAGTTTCGTATACATCGCCGTCTTCTACATCTGTGATACGTTCTTCAACGGTGCGATTTATAACAATACCAGAACTAAAAATATCCCCAACAGTTTGTGCTTTTAGCTCAACATTGAATGGGATTGTAGCCATAATCGATCCCATTGCATGATTTGCATAAGGAATAGCACTAACTTGATACTGTGTACCGGAAGCAGTGACTTCAAATTTCATATCTGTTATTCTAATAGGAATGTATTTTGGTATGCTTGGTCCAGGTATTGCACGACCTGTTTCATCATATCCACGAAAACTTATTTCTAATAGATAAGGAGCGTGAATATATTTTTCACCAGTGTTAGCCAATACTTGTCCTGCCAGGCGTTGTAATTTTTCTAATAGTGTAACGCCGCGTGGCTCTGTAATTGTAAATTTTATATCTGTTGCATTTGTATTTTGTTTAAACTTACTAGGACCAACAGCAACATTGCTTACTTCTAAATCATCAATAAAAAAGTCGTTAAAAAAGTCTGTGTTTTCGTTGTCTAGTCCAACACCTCCACTGCGCATTAGCAAAAAACTATTAGGTGGAGACAGTGCATCCTGAGGTGTACTAGGACTACTGGTAATATCTACATAACTGTCACTGTTCATCATATACAGTGCAATGTTATAACTGTAACTACTAAAAATGTTTAGTTCGTTAGCCCTAGGATTGATTTCTATTTTACTAAGGTCTTCCATAAACGGCCCTTCAGTAATACCAGCAGCATCTTTACTATCTGCAACCTTAGTAGTGCTTTTTTTGTCGCTGTTAAGTCCTTTTGCGGCTCCTGTCTCTGAGCCATCTTCTGTATCTAAATCATTGGTCGGGAGATCCTCGTCATACTCGTCATCCATGCCATATATTTCTTCAGGGGCATCTTTATTAACTGCTTGTCCTGAGGTGCCTTGATCTTCTCTATACAAAAAACCTTCATCACTTCTGCCAGGACTTATTGTAATACGTTGCAGTCTTCCACTTTCACTTACATCTATATCAATATCTCCAGGGTTCACAACACTGTCAATGTCATTGTCTATAGGTGTACTTGTGATCACACGAATGGGATCTGGCGGTGGTGGATCAAATCTGCTTGGATCTTCCGGTGCTGGATTGTTTGGAACATATGTTCCACTGGATACTTTACTAGTAAGGTTTCCCTGGTCATCAATATTATACTGACTAATAATATCAAAGTAACTGTTGGTATCTAGAGACTGTAGTTCGTCTCCATCAATATTCTTACCTTGAAAACTGTCTACATATTGTTTCTGAAATGGATTTTGTCTATTTACAGCCATGTTAGATTCCTAATGCTGTTTCGATTACGTCCTTTTTGGGAATGTAGAACTTTACGCCTGCACGGAAGTCCCATACTGGATCTTGAAAGGCATTTGGGTTTCGTGCTTGAAACACCCACCAAAGATTACTATTACCATATAAATCAAAAGCAAGCAGATCAGGTCTGTATTGATGAACTAATGTTAAAGTATGTAGAACATCGTCACGACGTGCTGGAATACGTCTTGGTGTAAGTATGTCTAAGTAATAACTATAGGTCTGTGTATTTGCATATGGGCTATCACTGCGATATTGAGCTGCCATTATAGAAATCCTCCGCCTTTGCTAGGACTTCCTATTAGATCTCCTCTGGCAAAACTTTCCAAACTAAAGTTTCCAATTTGATTTTTAGTGTATATCGGAGTTAAACTTAATGTTATATTAAAAAAAGTAGGCACCATGGTTTTGGTTGCCGCATCTGGTGAACTTGCTAGTGGGACTTCAATATAATCTCGATCAGATGGCATAATTTCTGTAAAGTTTGTAAGCACACATGGAATACTATTGTAGTTGAATGGACCATATCCACTCATTCTTAGTACTGGAGGAGGTGTTCCTCTTAGTCCGTCTGCACCAAAAAACATTTTGTAAGCACTGCGTAAAAAATGTATAACTGCAAAACAATAACGTGCTTCGTCTGCAGTGTTTGCAGTAAAACTGGCATCAATACTGATTACATCAACACTACTGGCATTGTAACTGTGTTGCATATAGTTACTGTGCGCAGGATGTACGCCTGTGTACTGGGCACTGTGGCTTACGCTTATAGTAGGTGTGTAAGGAAACAGTATTCCACCAGTGTCTTCTAACGGTGATAATAGTTTATTGTTAGGATCTTTGTAGAGAATAGCACTTGCGCCAGGACTTAGTGCTAGTCTAACACGGATATCATTGTCTCTAAATACTGTAGTGGCAATATTATCAAACCCGGGAATGTTCTCTCCTGCAAACTGTAGTCCTGCTTGTATCAGTCTGTTACCACTGGCACTGAGTACATTACGTCCGATTTTGCTTAGAGGATCATTACCTGGTAGTGCGTTACCCACAGCGCCTTGTACTGCTTGTGTTGCTTTGCGAGAGATTTTACTACCTAAATCAAATGCCATTTTAAAAATATCCTAAAAAAGTTATTGCTAAGTATATTTATAGGTTGTATAATATACGCATATAAAAGGAATCTCATTACAATGATCAAAAGGAAAAACTATCTCAACAATCGCGATTTGTTGAAAGAAATACATTTATCTAAAAACAGTTACAGTAGTTACTTGAATGAAGGAGACGATGTTTACGATATTATCTTGCCAAATGTAGACAAAATTAACATTCGTACTATTGCACAAGCAAAACGCAATCAGGCTGATCGCTTGCAAAAACAAGCATACGAGCAGGCTCGTGCAGAAGGACAAAAAGTTAAACAAGCAGACTTTGCAGTAGACTGGCGTAAAATTAGCAAAAAAGACATTGTTTTTCGTATTATGACACACGATCACATTCCTCTGCATCCAGGACGTAAAAAGAATCCTAAAACTGTAGCAGATCATCATGTACAATGCAACTTTCCACCATTCCAACATTTTAGATTAGATGATAATGATGATCCAATTTGTGTTGGAAAAAGCCATTGGGAAGGCGGACTTGAGAACGGAAACTTTAGTAAAACACACGGTAATTCTACAAACAAACTAGCAAGAATGTATATGAAACTGTGTGAACGCTATGGTACACGTTCAAACTGGCGTGGATACACTTATAATGATGAAATGCGTAGTCAAGCACTGTTACAGCTCACACAGATTGGTTTGCAGTTTGATGAAAGCAAAAGTGAGAATCCATTTGCTTATTACACTGCCGCTATTACAAATAGTTTCACAAGAGTGCTTAACTTGGAAAAAAAGAATCAAGCAATACGAGACGATATCTTAGAAAATGCTGGACTCAACCCAAGTTATACAAGGCAAACTGAAAACGAAATTGCAATGCAAAAAGGCACTAATGAAGTATAACATATGGAATAAATGGGATCCTCTAAAAGTTTGTATGCTAGGCAATAACTATGCACCGGAATTTTTTAATGGATTACCTAATAAAGTTGCAACTCCTTTGAAACGCATTTGTGAAGAAACATTAGAAGATCTTGAGGGCTATAAAAATATATTGCAAGATTTTGGTGTTGACGTTATACAGCCCAGCATGGATCCAAATGAAAGATTTTTAGACGATCCGCAAAGATATCCTCGAGGTCCTTTGCAACCTAGAGATTATCAATTAGTATTAGGAAACAAATGTTACGGTGGAATGGATCATCCTGCAATTGGCGATCGGCTACGAGAATACGGAGGATTAGATATACCTAATTACACTTTGCCTGTACTAGACGACAAAAGTGATTATGATTTTCTTTCTGGTAGTGATTGGCCTAGTTATGAAGTTTTTTTAGAAAATAGAAAAAACAAAGAGTTTTTTAAAGATTTTGTATGGGAAGAATTATTAAAATTTAGCAAACATTCTTGGATGTCTAGTGCGCAATGTTTTATGATAGGGACAAAATTGTTTATAGGTATAGATCCTGAGGCACCTATAAAACTAGAACTTTCAGACATTACTGGTTTCGAAGAGTTTGATATACAGTTAGTCAACATGGACGGTCATAGTGATGCTAATTTTCATCCAATTAAACCAGGTGCAATATTAAGTTTATACGATGTACAAACATATAGTGAAACATTTCCTGGATGGGATATATGCTATTTGCCAGACCAAAGTTGGGATAAAGTAAGTGAGTTTAACAAATTAAAAAGAAAAAACAAAGGCAAATGGTGGCTTGCAGGTGAAGAGGATAATGACGAATTCACAAACTTTGTAGAGACTTGGTTACAAGATTGGGTTGGATATGTAGAAGAAACAGTGTTTGATGTAAATGTACTAATGATAGATGAGCATCATTGTTGTGTGAGTAATCCAAACAATGAACAAGTAAACACATTCTTAAAGAAACATAAAGTAGAACCAGTGTATGTGCCGTGGCGCCATAGATTCTTCTGGGATGGCGGATTGCATTGCATTACACTAGACCTCTACCGAGAAGGCACACAAAAAGATTATTTTATTTGACACTACTACACAAAGGCACTATACTTAATACATGAGTTTGTTCAAACGGGCCGCCGTATTCACGGATATTCACTTTGGCAACAAAAGCAACAGCCAAACGTTTAATCGCGACTGCTTAGACTTTGTTACATGGTTTTGTGCAGAGGCAAAGCGGCAGGGTGCAGAAACCTGTATCTTCATGGGCGACTGGCATCATCAACGTGCCAGTATTAATGTTGCTACACTAAACTACAGCATACAAGCACTGGAATTATTAAATGAAACGTTTGATACAATTCATTTTATTCCAGGAAATCATGACGAATACTATCGCGACAAACGTGACTACAACAGTATTGCGTTTATTAAAAAGTTTGAAAACATACAGTTCTACAATGATATCACAACTGTAGACGGTGTAGCATTTATTCCATGGCTTGTAGGTGATGAACACAAGCAAATGCAGAAAATTACTGCTGACTATGTGATTGGTCACTTTGAACTTCCACACTTTTATATGAACGCTATGGTGCAGATGCCAGATCACGGTGAACTAAACGCTGGTGACTTTGGACGCTGTGGCACTGTGTTTACAGGACATTTCCACAAACGACAGGAAAAGGACAATGTTGTTTACACAGGCAATGCATTTCCGCACAACTACAGCGACGCTGGAGATGATGACAGAGGAATGATGTTGCTGGATTGGGATGGAACTAGAGAATACATTGCTTGGCCCGAGCAACCCCGGTATCGCACGTTGAAAATAAGTCAACTGCTAGAAGGGCCAGAAAAGTATTTAGGTCCTAAAACATATGCCCGTGTAAACTTGGATGTTGACATTTCATATGAAGAAGCAAACTTTATCAAAGAAACTTTTATGGATGAGTATAGTCTGCGTGAGATGAGTCTGATCCCACTAAAAGTCGAAGACATGGACATGACTGTGCAAGGCGAGATTAACTTTGAAAGTGTTGATAGTATTGTGTTTAGCCAGCTCGAACAGATTGACAGTCAACAATATGACAGTAAACTAATGCTGGACATCTACAGGAATTTATAATGCCTACTATTCAAATAGGCGAAGACATTAGTGCATATTACAGTGATCCTATGCAACAAACTGTCACTATTGAATATTATTCTGACAGTTATAACAACGACACTGCTTGTGGCAAACTATTAACACAATTACACAAAGATTTACAGCGATTAGACTTTCCTTACTTCTTTGTACACATCGTTACAACAAATGTAAACATCGAGCAAGAACTTACGATTTTACACAAACTCTACAGCAATGAACCCTATCCTATACAATATACTATTGTAAAAGGCAAGTACGACAAGCAAGTATATCAAGGAGACACAGTCTGTGTCTTACCATGGATACACAAATATGTTAATCCCCAAGGACTTGTAATGCCTTGTTGTGTTGGAAATGAAAACTATCCTTTGGGAAATATTAATGAATCTGATCTAGATGATATTAGCACTATAAAAATACAACAACAAATGTTAGCAGGACAACGTCCAGATGCTTGTAGTACATGCTGGTACAAAGAAGATGTAGGGATAAAAAGTAATAGACAAACTGTAAACAAAAAGTTTGCACAGTATAGTGATCAAAAAAACTTTATACTAAGACATTTAGATATAAGATTGAGCAATAAATGCAATCTAAAATGCAGGATGTGCAGTGGCAAGTTTAGCAATCGTATTGCGCAAGAAGAAATAAAGTTATACAGAAATACAAAATACAAAGACGAGGTATTAGACAAAGACCTAGTACACAAACAACTACAGTATATAGAAGATAACATAAGCACTATTAACAGTGTGTACTTTGCAGGCGGCGAGCCTTTAATAAATGAAGAACATTACAGTATTTTAAATTTACTCATAAAGCACAACAGAACAGACATACACATTGATTATAACACTAACTTTAGTTTGCTAAGTTTTAAAAAGTTTGATGTTTTAGAATACTGGAAACAGTTTAGCAACATTAACTTAGCCGCAAGCATTGATCTTATTGGTACCCAGAGTAATTATGTAAGGAATGGTGTAGACTACGAAGTACTTGAGCAAAACTATCATGCTATCAAAGATTTTACAAATATAAACTTTTCCATTAGCAGTGTGTTGAGTTTATATAATATTTTCAACTTACCCGATCTTCAAAAACGTTGGCTGGATTTAGGATTAGATTGCAACAAAATTAATTTTCAACCGTTAGTAGCACCCGAAGAACAAAGTATTGCTGTCCTGCCAAACAAGTACAAGCAACATGCAAAAGCGGTAATACTATCACACATTGAGTATCTCGAAGATTTTTATGACAGCAAAAGTTTAATAAAAGGCTGGCACCAAGCACTAGAGTTTATGACAACTACTGACAACACGAATCTACTGACTGAGTTTTTCAGGCTCAACGATGATAAAGACCGTTATAGAAATCAAACGTTTGAAGATTACTTTCCTGAATATAAAGATTTGCGAAACTATGCTTAAGGCTGTATAATAATAGAATGTTTAAATTAGATACACTTACAGTAAAAAACTTTATGAGTGTGGGCAACACCACACAAGCAATTGACTTTAACCGCAATGACCTTACACTGGTGCTAGGTGAAAACTTGGACACTGGTGGCGGTGATGCAGGCAGTCGTAATGGTACTGGCAAGACAACTATTATTAATGCACTAAGTTATGCGCTGTATGGCAATGCACTTACAAACATTCGCAAAGACAACTTGATTAACAAAACCAACAGTAAAAACATGTTGGTTACAGTTGAATTTGAAAAAGAAGGATTACAGTATCGTATTGAACGTGGACGCAAACCTAACGTATTAAAGTTTTACATCAACAACAACGAACAAGAAACAGATGACAATGCACAGGGCGATAGCAGAGAAACACAACGTGCTATTGAGAACTTGTTAGGTATGAGTCATGACATGTTCAAACATGTGCTTGCACTTAACACCTACAGTGAACCGTTTTTGAGTATGCGCCAAAATGATCAACGTGCTATCATTGAACAACTATTGGGTATTACTATTCTCAGTGAAAAAGCAGAGAATCTTAAGGAACTTATTCGTAATACCAAAACAAGCATCCAAGCAGAAGAAATGCGCATCAAAGCAGTAGAAGATGCAAACGGTAAAATTACAGAACAAGTAGATGCTCTCAAGCGACGCCAAACACTTTGGCAAAACAAACTCAATGAAGATATTACACGACTAAAAACTGCAATTGAAGATTTGAGTCATGTGGATATTGACGCTGAACTGAGAGCACACACAGAACTTGCTGACTGGCGTGTCCTTGACACGGAACAAACTCAACTACAAAAGGACATTGCCAGTTTGCAGGCTCAGGAAAGCCGTGCAGAAAAAGATGTTGAGCGCACACTAAAAGCACTAAACAGTTTGCGTGAAGGTGTTTGCGGTAGTTGTAAGCAAAGTATTACACACTTGGAAACACACCAGAAACAAATTGAAAAAGCGGAGAAGCAGTATGACGAAGCAAGTAGTTTCCTTGGAGACTTACAAGCAGGAATTACAGAACTCAAAACTCAACAGAGAGATGTTCCTGCGCAACCAAGAACTTTCTATGATGATGCCACTGACGCACACAATCACAGATCATCCTTATCCACACTGGAATCACAGTTACAAAATAAGCAAGATGAAAGTGACCCTTACGCAGAACAAATTGTAGAAATGGAACAAACTGCAGTACAAGAAATAAATTGGGATGCTGTTAACGAACTTACTCGCGTACAGAATCACCAAGAATTCTTGCTAAAACTGCTAACTAATAAAGATAGTTTTATAAGAAAACGTATTATTGATCAGAACCTTGCATACTTGAACACACGTTTGGAGCAGTACTTAGGTGCAGTTGGCTTGCCGCACACAGTGGTGTTCCAAAATGATCTTAGTGTAGAAATACAAGAGTTGGGCAGAGACTTGGACTTTGATAACCTGAGCCGAGGCGAACGCAACAGACTTATACTTTCGCTAAGTTGGGCATTCCGTGATGTTTGGGAAAGTTTGTATCAACCAATCAACTTACTGTTCATCGACGAACTAGTTGATAGCGGCATGGACAGTGCAGGTGTTGAAAATGCCATGGGCGTACTAAAACGTATGAGCCGTGAGCGTAACAAGAGTGTCTGGCTGGTAAGCCACAAAGATGAACTTATAGGCAGGGTCAACAATGTCCTTAAAGTTATCAAAGAGAACGGCTTTACCAGTTATGACACTGATGTGGAACTAGTATGAACATAGCAATTACAGGTCACACAAGCGGCATTGGATCTGCTTGCATTAACCTATTTTCCGGTGTTGGATATAGCAGAAAAACAGGCTGGGATATTACAAATACAGAAAGTCTTGTAAAAGAACTAGTTGAAAAAGATTACGACATAGTTATAAACAACGCTTACTTAGAGAATTATCAAAGTAAATTGTTAGAAAAATTATTTTTTGAATGGAAAAACCAGCCTAAAATTATTATAAGTATTGGTAGTTATGTAATAGATTATCCGAGAATAGAACATAACAAAAACGAAGAAATCTGGCCTTATAGAGATCATAAGAAAGATCTTGCACAAGTGTTTCGTAAACTAGCAAAACAATCCAGCACATGCAGATTAGGATTGATTAACCCAGGGCCTGTTGATACTCCATTAATAGGACATTTAGATATAGAAAAAATGCATCCTTGCAAAGTAGCAAGTATGGTAAGCCTGATGATAGAAAAACCTTATTTGAAAGAAGTTACATTATATGATTAACAAATACGGATGGCAATTTTATCATTGGCATGTTGAGCCAAGTAGTAAATGTAGTTTAAGATGTCCTAGATGTCCGAGAACAGAGATGCCAGACACTCCTTGGCTAAACAAAGAAATTAGTTTAGAAGAATTTAGACGTACTTTTACACCTGACTTTATTAGTGAGTTTGTGCAACGTTTTACTATGTGTGGAGATGTTGGTGATCCTATATACTGCAAAGATTATTTAAAAATTGTTGAATACATAAAGACCATTAAGCCTAAGTGCCATGTGTACACAATAACCAACGGCAGTTATAAAACAGAACGTTGGTGGAAAGAATTTGCTAAAATTAGTAACGAGTACGATACCGTAAACTTTAGCGTTGACGGGTATGATCAATTGTCCAATAATTTGTACAGAGTAAACAGTAACTTTGAAAGTATTATGCAGGGCATGAATATTATGGGACACCAAAGCACAGCATTTGTTAATTGGGCCGCCATCTATTTTAACTTTAATCAAGATCATACGCAAAAGATCGTAGAATTAGCAAAGAAAAATGGTTGTGATGCTGTACAATGGACTAAAAGTACAAAATTTAGTAGTAAATATGACGGTGCATATGGTGAAGATTTACTAGAACCTCGTCAAGAATTTATTAGTAACACTGACAGATATGAAAGACATACACAACTTTTAACTAATCGTATACAAGATACCAAACAATACTTGACAACTAACAGAGAGAAGTACTATAATACAAAAGAAGTAAATGGAATTTTGCCGCTTTGTTTAGTAGGCAATAGAGGTATGTATGTAAATGCAGAAGGAACAGTTCATCCATGTAGTTGGACCAGTTTTCCTTATCAAAGCATGAGTTTTGAAAACAAAACTATTAAATATGAAAATAGTTTTTTTGAAAAATATAGACATGTACTAAATGTAAAAAATGAACTAACTATAGAACAAATATTAAATCATGAGCTATGGGAAAAATTTTTTACAGGAATGAAAAATAACACTTGGGTAGAATGTAGTCTAAAGTGCAGAACAAGCGTTGTAGATGAAAACTATGCAGTTGGATATGAAACAAATTAAGGAGACAGAAAATGTCACACGAACAAATTGTAGAACAATACGAAGCATATTTGAAAGAACATGCAGCATTTGAAGAAAAAGGCGTTAAGGCTGCAGCAACTCGTGCTCGCAAAGCACTAGGCGAACTTGGCAAACTAACTAAGTCACGCCGTGCCGAAATTCAAGAAAAGAAGAACAGCATGTAAAAATGCATATATACAAAGCACATGGAACCTTGGTATTACAATGACAAACCCGTCGAAGAACTACCCGAAGGTGCCGTGGGCTTTGTGTATTTGATTACAAACTTAACTAACAATAGAAAATACATTGGCAAAAAACTGGCACAATTCAAACGCACAAAACCACCCCTCAAAGGCAGAAAAAACAAA
>Ga0181575_10000313_pt1 | contig 34830 bp, 45 predicted proteins | sample 101ome_23_FD_145599 | JGI IMG/M metagenome (GOLD analysis project Ga0181575, IMG submission 145599) | Coastal salt marsh microbial communities from the Groves Creek Marsh, Skidaway Island, Georgia - 101411CT metaG (spades assembly) | ecosystem: Environmental > Aquatic > Marine > Intertidal zone... | reverse complement strand
ATTACACACATTTTCTCCAAAGTTTCAAGAGACATTCGAATTATTCTACGGAATATGTCTACACGAAGCCACAGAATGAAGCAGACTTTGGAAAAAAAGTAAAGTTTACAATTCCACAAAACCAGGGCGATCTTCTCAAAACATTGAGTGTTAAGGTAACCTTACCACTTCTGTATTCATTGTCTTATGACATAGGATACATCGAGTCCATTGGTCATGCATTGATAGAGTATGCCGATATCATTATAGGTGGAAAAGTTGTTCAAAGACTTACGAGTGATTATTTGCAAATTTACTCGGAACACAATGTCACACAGACAAAACAAAAGGCTCTTGAGAAGTTGATTGGTAAATATTCGCTTCGAACATCAGCCCTCCCAGTTGCCGATCCAACTATTGTGGGATACCTAGGAAAAGCGGCCACTGAACAAGAATACTTCGTAGATTTACCCTTCTACTTTTACAATAATCCAAAACTTGCGATACCCCTGTGTGCCATCACAAAACAGGAAATTGAAGTTGAAATAAAATTGAGAAATTATCAAGATGTAATTATTGATACTTATGACGGAACATACAAAGAACCTGGTCGAGTTCCAGAGATAACAGATTTACAATTGTGTAGCGAAATTATATTTGTTGACTGTCACGAGCGCGCCAAGATAAAAACATCAAAGAGAGATTACATTATCACACAGCTCCAACAAAATACATTTGACGTGGAACAAAATGTCAACTCTGGAAGATTCAAAATGAGTTTTATAAATCCTGTGAAAGAGTTGTATTTCGTAATCCAGAGGCAGGGTGTCACACCATTTGATTATGATAATACACTCACAGTATCTGGGAATAAACTTGTACTTTATGAAAATTTGGACTATTTGGAATTGTCATTAGATGGTCAGGACATTATTACAGAAGAGACCGGGAATGTTATATTTTTGAAAGCTGTACAAGGTGCCATTCATCACTCAAAGACACAATTGATACGAAGATTCTATTCTTATAGTTTTGCGTGTGAACCAGAGAAATGGTATCCAACTGGTCAAGTCAACTTCAGTATCGTAAAAGAACAAATACTCAACCTAAGTATGACCCCTTGTACGTCATATGCAAGACAAATACGTGTCTACGCATTGAGCTACAACATTTTGCGTGTAGGTGGGGGAATTGCGACCACACTTTTTAATTCGTAATAGTAGTAAAGATGATGAAAACCGGCTTCGGTGAAACTTCTGGTGAGTATGAAAATGCACAAGCAAACGCTTTAATTGGCATTTTAACACCTGTTCTCGAAAAGAGTATGCTCTTTGCTTGCGAATATTCCAAAGCTTGTGGCCGTGATGCAGTCACAGGAGAAGATATGGAATATGCGATTAAGTATTGTGCTATGCATAAAGTTGGTGAAAGTATTGGTTCAATGTTCCCAGATATCTATGAAGATCAAGAAGATTCTTCAGATGAAGAAAGTGTTGAAGAACTTTCACCAGAAGACTGCCCAGTCTTTGAGCGTTATTCAGGAGAAGATCCTACGTTTAAAGCAATGAATGACGCTTACGATCGTTGGGATGAGTGGCAACCACAAAGTCCGGTGGAAGAGATGTTAAAAAATGCTATTAATAGTAATGAGTACATCGGATCCGGAGGGTTGGACGATTTCTGAATATAAGTCATTCAAAGCCCAAGGTGACGATGACACCGATTCAAGTTCCGATGGAGATTCCTCAGACGACGAACAGATGTTCACCCACTCGAAGAAACCAATCACACCCAAAAAGTACAAACGCATTTATGAAGAAGAACTTCTACCAGAATAAATTTTCCCAGTGTAATATATAAAACACTCACCATGGATACCGCGATTGAAACTGTCAACCTCGTGACCCAAGAATTGGAAACCCAATCCCTTAACGCGATTGTCGCCGGCTTCTCCTTCGCCGCGGCCCTCAGCTGGAACGACCTCGTCCGTTGGATTCTCCAGCAACTCATCAAGGTGCCAAAGAACAGCGGTGCCCAGTACACCCTCGTTGCGGTGTTGACCACCCTCTTGAGCATTGTCGTCTACTTGACCATCTCAAGCATCTCCAAGCGTGTCACCAAGCCAGCTCAACCAGTGTACGCGATTACCCAGTAGGCGGTGGTTTACGTTTCATCGATAGAAGAAGCATAACACCAATGCATACTACTGCAAAGATAGATAGATAAACATTCCATCTATAAGGATTCTCTAATACAGGAATGCTTACTGGTGGCGGAAGCGTCCTTTTTACAACATCAGGTGAAACTTTGGGAAGATTCTCCAATTTATCGGTTGAACACTCGATTTCAAATTTCAAAATGTGATCTTGATTTCTGAAATCGTATGGAATGAGTCGTCCGTGACTCACATAGAAAAATTCAACTCGTATGTCTCTAACATATTTTTGTGCACCTGTGTGAAATTGATGTGCAAGTGGATCATCCGCACCGTTATAATTAATAACACTTGTCCCATTTGTAAGTATATGACCTGTATAGAATGGAGTCGAAGAATACACTAATTTATTAAACTCATCTGAACCGGCACTCAAACGAAGAACAAGTGAATTTGGTCCATCCAAGTTTATAGCACCCGAAGTCAATACATTACTTGATGAACTGGTATCTTTTGAAGAGAGGCCCAATAATTGGTGGGGTGTGGTGAGGGAAGATCTATCACTTGTGTATCCATTTGTTCCCGAATAAAATTCAAATGTAAAGTCGTGTGTTCCTGCTGATGTATTTGAAAAGATGAGGGTATTTGTATCAGTATCAAACACAACAGAATCTACATTCGAACTTGGTGGTTGAAGTTTGAGGTCCAGGTCTGTAGCAAGATCGGTACCATTTGTATAGTTTGTCATATCCAAAGTAATATCGGTACCATCAACACTAAATGTTTTGTTTGAAGCATTCACAAGCAATTGTGGTGTTGGAATTCGTGCTGAAATCAAAGTTATTTTGGACACGTCATAAATAGGATTTTTCAAACTTATGACATAGTTATTTGCGTTTGGGTATACCAAAGTGTCGCGTTCACTACTGTCTATATCAAGGGTATGAACCTTCATTAAAATTAGGGTATATAATTTTAATGATTGTTTTTGTCTAATCCAATGAATTTAAAATTTAAGAGAGGCTGTGCGCCAATGGGTTGTTGTGAAGTTGCTTCTTCGCCAAATCCAAATTCCTCGCGTATGGGTTTTCGTTGCACTTGTAAGCGTTGAACTGGTGGAAAGGCTTTTGTTGGTATTGTTGAGTCCAGCCACCATTCGCGGCGTTGACACGTCCATCGATGCGAGTAGTATCGGCACGAACAGCTGTCAAGTGACCACGAGTTTGGGTAACATTCATTCTTCCTGGGTTACCCATACGGTTCGCCTTACCTCTGCGGTCTTCTGGACGGAAACCATACTTCATCAACTCCTCGTTAGTCTTCGCAGAAACTTGGACAGCCGCGCTATTCGTGTAGGCACCGTGGAAGCTGTGAATGCCTGGTGCTGGTTGGTTAGCATAGATGTATTGTTGGTCGTTACGATCACTCTTGAATCTGGTTGGATCTTGCGAGACAGCCAAAGCAGATGTGAAACGCTTAGCGCCATTGAAGCCGAGGCCATCCGAACGAAGACCAGTTTCCGCACGATTAGTGGTTCGCATAGTCTTTTGATGGCTCGCCCGTGGGGTCACACCAGACATACCCTGAGCACGACCACCCATATTTGGGAGTCTCGAGGGCAAGTAAGCGGTCTTTTCTGGCATATTGTGGGTCAATTGACCAACAGCCGCGCGACGACCACCGGTAATGTCCAAAGCTGGACCTGATCGGCCTGGAAGTGTTGTAAGTCTGTATTCACCAACGTTAATTGGGTTAACTCTGAACATTTGCTGATAACCACCTACGGCTGGAACTTCGGCACCAACACCCAAACCTGGACCAACCAATTGCTTTTCAATTGGGGAAAGGTTGTTCATGATGCCTCGGTCATACATACGATCACGCATGGTCAGCAATTCTTGACCACCTGTACGCGATTGCACACCAATGTCGGCAAAGCTAGTAACTTCTCTCTTTTGTGGAACTTCGACACGTGATTCAAAATTATGCTCTTCGACTTCTGGTTCTGAAGTTGGGAAGATTGTGTCATTTTGTGGCACGGACTCCTGCTGAGTGACCTTGACTGGTGGCGCGGTCTTCTCACTGAGTGCCCGACCAGCAAAGATCAATCCTGCGACAGCTGCAAGCGAAATGGGATCAGCCATTCTTATTTGTTATTAACATTTTTATTAGCGTATCTTTGTTCAAAGAGACCATTCTGGAGTTCGGCTCGTGTGCTCGATGGATCATACGTCATGGATCGCAATGGCAACTTGCACTCCATGTTTGTCAATGGGAACAAATTACGCTCGTAGGTTGGAACAACAACTTTGTTGAATCGGGATGTAGTTTGAGGTCTGAGTTGATCACTTGTGTCAATAAGGTTCGCTGGAGCGCCCTTACCCGCCATGTATGGCGCCGTTCCATACAACATAGTATTTGGGCGGCAACCACCACAGTTCAATGAACTGGGCTGAGGGTAAACGAAAACTTCGTCAGTCGCTTTCACGGGGGCAATCGCACCAGCGTTTTGGACAATTGATAAACCAGGCTGAAGTTGGTACGCCATTTATTATTACATAAGAAATATTTATCGTCTATCGCCGCTAATGTCAAGACCACCGAATGGTCCAAGTTGAGCACCGCGGGCATTTGGGCTACACAATCTAGGGTCAGTCTTGCAAATAGCACCGTTCTTGGAACCGTAGCACCATTCCGCAAAAGCAGTTTGATCGCCTGGTATTTTGGAAACGGGGGCAGTAACAAATTGCCTCGCCGCAGCATTGCGTTGGTACATTGGCAATGGGGAACGGGAACGACCCGCATCATATGGAATACGATCATCGAGGTAACGCTTCACTTGTGGTCGCACAGTTGGGTAATAGCACGCTTCCAAACGGTTTGGTGCATCTGTGTAATCGGTGATGAGCACGTTACCCATTGGGTTGTCAGCGGATGGCATCTGGCAACCAATCTTGTTATTCGCAGTCACGCGATAAGTTTCGCGCACCATATTTGACTTGTGCATAACATAAAGAACACCCAAAACAGTACCAGCTAAAATGAAAATCCGTGGATCGCGTCTGATAATGTAAATGATCGACGCCGCATAAATGATAAATCTCGACGCCGCGTTAATGCGTTGTTCTGGAGTTTGGTTCTTATTTGGCCAGAACTCCATAATAGATTTTTGCTTGATGAGCTGCTTTGGATCGTCGAACCAAGCCTTCATTTAGTATATTCTGAGGTTTATTTTTTTGGAAGACTGCCAAGCATACTTCCCATCATTTTCATAAGAGCGTCTTGGTCGAGATCACCACCATCTGTTTCCATCTTTTCGGCGCAGTCCTTCGCGATACCCTCGATGAGATTAAGTGTGTCTGCTGGGATAGATGTAATAGTTGTACCAAGCATGTAAAGCGTTTGAAGGTATTGCCAGGTCGCAGCCTTTGTATTTGGAGACATACGATTCCAGTAACTCTTAATGTTGAGATCCTTCAAAAAGTCAATCTTTTCAATCTCGTTGAGGAGGAAAGTTTCATCCTTCGCAGAGATCTTGTCGGCGTAGGGTGTCACACCCTTCATAAAAGCATCTACAACCAAGCGCGGGTTGGTGCTTCTCAATACATCGAAAGAAGTCATCATCTTCTTGATATCCTTTTCTTCTGGAAAAGTCTTGTGCAGTTCCACAAGAAATTGACCAAGCATGTCGTTGAAAGCGTTCACGGAAGTCATTTTCTTATATTATGAAGTAAATCTTTAAGTTTAGAATGGGTCTGTAGAAATAGCCTCTTTCTGACCAAGGCCATTAGAGACAATGAAATAAACGAGGATTGCGTTAAGCATAGCTGGTTTTGTATACTTATTTAGTTCTAATTTACCTTCATTATTGAGGTGTGCCTTGAGGTGAATGTACCCGGCGGTTATAGCCGCAGCTATGAGTGCGGCACTTATGGGGTCTCGGAGATATTCGGACAGATCTTCCATTTAATTATACGCAACTTTTTTTGTACGCCGTTCTGGTGCGTCACCAAAGAAGACACCGTCATCCTCTTCTGGTGGATGGTATTGACCTTGTGGTTGAGCCATTGGTCGGGCAATATCTTGATGATCCGCGAGTGGTTCTGGTGCTGGTGGCGCCTGAACACCTGGGACCGTCTTGAATTCGTTTTCGAGACCAGTTGGTTGAAGAGGTTGTTCACCACCATCGAATGGTTCGGCTTCACCCTCACCTTCACCGGCCATTGGCTCCATCTCCTGTTGTTCTTCTGGGAATGGATCCGCTTCACCTTCTTGACCATCAAAGACATCTGGATCTTCGGAATCCTGAACTTCACCGTCGAGGTCGATGTCTCTAGTCTCTTGGGACATATAGGTTTGAAGAATTTGTTGGACTGGAATCAATTCCTTCACACTTGTCTCAATGCAGGTACAGAAACGTTGTGTCAAGGCTTCGTCACGCGCGTATTCACTTTGTTCTTCGTGGAAAATGTATGGATCTTTGTAAAGATCCTTCGCGGCGTTGTTGTAACAAGTTTGAATGAAAACCTCATTCGTTGGGAGTTTGAGACTAATCTTCTTGTTGTCAGACTTGAGACGCACCGCCGAAAGAATCTTAGTGCACGCAACAAAAACAGCCGCCAAAAGGTCGTTAAACCAAGCACACCGGTTCGCGATGTTGTCGGTGTGCTGCTTGGACATAGCGTTAGACCAGTTTGGAACTTCCTTCAAAAGTTTTTGAAACATAATGAGCGTCTTTCTACCCTTCGAAAGCTTTGTAGCTTCATTGTACATATCTTGAAAAACTTCAATCATAGCTGGACACATAATAAGGCAAAGTTGACCCAAATATTCCTTCTTAGCCTCAACCAATACGTTTAAGTTATCCATTTATGATTAAGAGGTTTTTTAATTAAACCCTTTACTACGCACTTCTCCTGTATTTACTCGCCATCTTCTTCAAGTTCATCAAATTGGGGAATTCACCTTCATCTACAATTTCCTCTCTGGACTTATTCTCCTTTTTTGGTTTATCCTTGATCCAGTTTACATATACTTCATACTCTCCAATTACACTTACGTTGAATCCCCCAAGTCTAAATTGCCTGGCTATATACTGCGCTGCAGCAGCTCTGTCAAATACAGGATAACCAACCAAAAATGAAGGGACTACCAAGAATATCTGCTTGGCGCCCATTTCTACAGATTGTTTGATTTTTCGAGAAAACTGTTCGTATATCTTTTTGTAGATATCCTTCTTGATTTGTTTTCTCTTCTCATCAATCTTAGTTACATCATTGATGCTGAGCATTACAATTACTGTAATTTATTTTTAGCCGATTCCAACTCACTCACAGTTGGGACAGCCTTTTCCTTGACAAGGTTGTACTCGATAAATTCTTTACCGGAAGCGCCTTGGGTGAATGGTTTAATATCTTCTGGAGTTTGAACATCAAGAGGTTGAGAACGCAAAGAGATCAAACGAATTTCATCTCCCTGAACTTCGAAAGAAGCTGCGACGGAGAAACCAAACGCGAAACCGTTATTCTTGACAGTCATAAACATACACTCATAGATGGTTTTGTCACCCTCGTACTTCTTAACAGCAGTGGTCTCAATGATATAGGTGCAGAGTCCCGTACGCTTCTCAATTTCCTTGTTTGTCAACATAACAAAACGCTGCATCATGTCGTTACTGATGTTGGCTTCGGCCTGGGTGTAACCCGTGAGGTCTGGCTTCTTGTCATCGAAGCGGACGGAGCCTGTAGGCTTTGTATGCCCTGAAAGTCCGAAGGACTCGGCGAATGGTTCTCGTCGAGTTAGCAGGAGAACAATCACAATCAATGTGACAATCAAAAGCACATTCATCTTTACTAGTATGCGTTAATTTTTTTTTAGAAAATCCCATATACATATTAGATGTCACTCCTGATTTATAGTCCGAGGTGCAAACACTCAATGGAAATTGTTGAGTACATTAACAAACATAACCAATTGAAGCAGCTTGTTAACTATCACAATGTAAATACCCAGGGTGTGCCCGCAGCTTATCGCAATAAAATCACACGCGTACCCACGATGCTGACAAAGAATGGTAAGATTTTGGTTGGTAATGAAATCAAAAATTGGTTGGAGTCGCTCCTGCCAAACAAAGAAATACAACACTGTGGTCTTGGGGGTATGTGTTCTATGACTATGCTTGATAGCAACGACAATGATTATGATATTTTTTCATTGGATAACTATGGTCAGTCGCTACAACCTGCGATGACCCGCGAATTAGAAGAAAAGATCAATAGAGATGTATCAAAGGGTACGGTTTATTCGGAACAGATTTAAAGATCTGACGCACATTATTTACTAGATATGAAATTGGTTACAATCCAAGCCTCTGCAGTCAAGTCAATATTCGAGGTACTCAAGGATATTCTTAATGATGTTAACATCTACTTTCAACCAGATGGAATGTATATTGTCACATTGGATACAGCGAGAACGTCTCTCGTAGATATGTATCTCGCAGCCGACAATTTTGAAGAATATTCATGTGAACAAGAAATTATTGCCGGAATTAATATTTCAAATACTTTCAAACTTTTGAAAACTATTACAAACAATGACGTTTTGAAAATTGAGATCAACTCAAAAGAACACATGGATATCGAAATCATCAGTGAAACGAAGAAGACAAATACTCATTTTCAACTCAAACTTTTGGACATCAATGAAAGTCGCATTGAAGTTCCACAAGTGAATATGACAAGTGTTACTATTTTACCATCTGCTGACTTCCAAAGACTTTGTCGTGATATGTCAAACATTGGTACGGATATTGAAATTACAAGATCTGGCTCCAACTTCAAATTGAAGTGTGAAGGTGATTTTGCAAGCCAAGAGACGTGTATTCAATGTCCAGATGAGAGTCCGGAAATTAGCGGTCTATATTCGCTCAGGTACCTGAATATCTTTACAAAGGCGACGAGTATGTGTGCGTCTGTGCAAATTATGCAGGAAGATGGGAATAGGTTTTTGATTCTAAAATACAACGTTGCCAACTTGGGTGACCTCAAGTTTTACCTGGCAACTAAGGTATCCGAAGATCAATTGTAGAATCTTCGAGTGTGAGGATTGTCTTTTTCATACCGATTGTATTTGAAAGTATAATTTTTGGATACTTTTTAGACAAAGTTTCTTTTGTGTAATACAAAAAGTCTTTTAGTGGAACGTCTTCACCATGAAAGTCATTCCTTGGTCCACAATATCTCTTCACCTTTTCAGTAATGTTTACTTGTGGTTTATCATCTTGATCCACAATCCAAGCACTACTAATTGGGATTGTAAAAACCATACCTTCGCTCTCTTTTTCACCTGGCCTGAAGTTTATATCAGTTGTGATAGCTTTGTAAATCTTTCCATTGTACCAATACTTTACTCTCAAAGTAATTTGTTTGACATTTTGGGGAATGATTGTGTTTCTAAAATCTTTACCAGTTGCATTTACATAGAATTCGTCCATGACGCCATCCCAATATTTGCTCTCATCTTCCCAGAATTTATCTTCGATAAGGTATTTCATTCTGTAGTCAATCTTGTATTCGATCTGTTCAGAAATGATGTGATAATCCGGGTATGTCAACAACTTTTTATACCAAAAAATAACAGTACTTAAAAGTTTGAACAACATTCTTAATTATAATGGAGGGAAATTTTTTAAGTAGGTATAACAATAAGATTGAAAATTGGAACACTCTTATTGAATCCGACCCTTCAAACAAAAGCAGGTACGAGGCAGAAATGTCTGATTATATAATCAAATGTATGCCCTATATGAATCAATATACAGATGAAACTGGCGAAGAGACAAATACAGACAACGTATTTAACGTCAAAGAGACTGTGGGTCTAAAACGAAAAGACATTTTCATAGATTACCTAGCTGAAGTAGAAAATCAGAATGTAAGTAGACCTAGAGAACGTAGAGTAGAACAATGTAACCAATGTTCATCAAGTAATATTGTCCATTTTCACGATACCAGTGAACTCGTGTGTGATTCGTGTGGGTTAGTCGTAGCATGCTTAATTAGTGAAGAATTGACATACAGGGAGGAACAAGAGACATCTGAAAAAGTTGTAAACTATTCATACAAGAGAGAAAATCACTTCAATGAATGGTTAAGTCAATTCCAAGCTCAAGAGATGACAACAATACCCGATGAGGTCATGGAGCAACTTAGGTCAGAACTTAAGAAGATCAAGATCAAGAAGTTGGAAGAAATTACACACGCCAAAATACGGGGACTTCTCAAGAAATTGAGACTAAATAAGTATTACGAACACGTACCATATATCACAAATATATTGAACGGTATCAAAGCCCCAAATATGCCCCAAGAGTTGGAGGAGAGGTTACGTATTATGTTCAAAGATATACAAAAGCCTTTCGACGATAATTGTCCATCCGAAAGAAAAAACTTTTTGAGTTATTCTTATGTTCTTTACAAGTTTTGTGAACTTTTGGGGGAAGATGAGTACTTACAATACTTTCCTCTTCTCAAGTCCAAGGAGAAGCTTTACCAACAAGATGTAATATGGAAGAAAATCTGCAGCGATTTACAGTGGGAATATATACCAACTATATAATAGTATGAAGAAAGACAAGAAGTGTCCCAATTTTGATATTTGTTACAAGATGATGGACCCAAGGTTGAAAGTGTGCACCAACTGCTTTTGGAGATTTGAAAATCAAGTATTGGAATCAAATGATTATATGGATTGCCCAGTCTGTTCAAATAAAGGGAAATGTTTCAAGTTTAGGAAATGCGATCACTTTGTATGTAAGATCTGCTTTCCAAGACTTCATGACTGTCCGATGTGTTCCAAAGCTTAAAGAAGCTGGTATATCTCTATGTAATGACTGACTATGAAGAGTTCTGTGTAAGTGAGGCTTTGCATCACATAAACATGGCTCGTGAGATATTAACAGATGGTCTCAAAGATCCAAAGAAATATCATGATGAGACGAAAGAAACTTACAAGATAATGGCTAGACTGTTTCCCCTAATGATTCTTCTACAACACAACGAACTTCAACTTCCCGATCAGGAAATGGAGGAAAGTTTATCAGATACGCTTTCTTCAACCCAGTCAGACTCAGATAGTTTCGAGCCTGCATCTCTGTCTGATCATTGAGGGTCTTGATTGTTTTAAACTCGAGGACAATTTCATTATTGACTATGATGTCAGCTCTGAGATTGCCGATGACATGACCCTGAAATGTGATTGGAACAATCCTTTCCGTTTCATATGGAATACCACCTTTGCGTAGCAACACCTCCATAGCATTGTGGTATACACGCTCGGAGTACCCTCCTCCCAGCGTATATACCTCTTGGGCCAGGGCGTGAACGTCTAACATGTTAATTTTAACTTCGAATCTTTTCCTTATCTATCTTAAATGAACTGGTGGAACAGATGGCCATTTAATAAATTAAAACGATCATACTCTTACCTACTAGGGGAATGATGATCTGTTGTCTCAGACCTAAAAATGTTGACTCATATTATATGACTACTTACTCCCAAGAACCTTGTGAATTTATCTACAAAGTTTCCTCACTTGAAAAGGTTGTTGATGGAGACACCATTGATGTAACCCTTGACCTCGGCTTTGATGTCTGTACTCGTCAGAGAGTGCGTCTTTTGGGCATTGACACCCCGGAGTCGAGAACATCCGACAAAGAAGAAAAGAAATTTGGTCTTCTTTCCAAGAAGAAATTGAAGGAGTGGTGCCTCAAGGCTGTGGAATCTGAGAAGGATGATATTGAGATCGAACTCAGATGCCCAGAAAGAGACTCACGCGGAAAGTTTGGTCGTATCTTGGCGGAAGTTTGGGTGTCCGAAGATGGTGTGTGGACCAATGTCAATAAATGGATGTGTGAAGAAGGCTATGCCGTTCCATACGTTGGTCAAAATAAGAAAGATGTTGAAGAACTTCATATGATTAACCGTAAGAAGCTCGTAGATAGGGGTGAAATTGTCTAAGCTTTTGCATTATAAGGGTATTTGTGTACCCAAAGATTACAAATCCACTTTTCACCAGACTTTACAGGATTCCCACCATGTAAAGCCTTGGACGTGGTAAGTTCATAATTATCAACTGTGTGAAAAATGAGAGCATCACCCGCCTTCAACTTAAATTTCTTTCCTATGTTTGGAAAGACCGTTTCACCCCCTTCGTAATCGTCGTTGAGAGCCAATATGACTGTGTACATTCTGTAGTTTTTATCACCCCTAATTACGTCTTGGTGTGGTTTGTAGAATCCGTTTGGGCCATACTTAAGTACTTGAAGACTTTCACAATTTACAAGTGGTCTGTCTGTCAATGATACACAACGCTCCGCGACTTCTCTCACTACCGGATCATTTAAACTGAGCCAAGCGGTTTCACTATCTCTTATCTTCTTGTCAACCTTAGCTTCTTGTGTCACCATGGATGTGTTCAATTTCTTGTCAGCTTCTCTCATTATGTATGATCTCTCTTCATCTGTGATGAAGTTGGATACCACACGAGGTTCTCTGTATGTAGGTATTAGGTAGAGAACCAATATTATCAGAAAAAGAATGGTCAACATCTTACTATTAAAAAATATTAATATCGTGTGGGGTCACACAATTGTACCGCTTCCTGATAACCTTTAGTACACCATTTCCGTATTGTATGAGTTTTATTGCAACATCTATTATTTCGTCGCACTTTTCTGGGTCTATCACATACTGTCTTAGAAGATCTCCACCAGTATCAATGAGCATTCTAAATATATTGTTAATATCCCGAAACCTTTCCCTCTGTTTGTCTCTGCGTTGAAGTTCTTTCTTGAATTGAGTCTCTTCGAGTTCGTTGAGCATATAAACAACTCGCAGATATTGATTGTCATTGTCGTATAAGTCCCCGTATCTGTATATCAAGTCTCTGTCAAGGTGATACAAAATTGTAGCAAATCTCATAATGTCATCCGAAGCATTTATTTCGCGAAGTTCTCTAAATGTTGGGATTCCACCACAAGGTATGTCTGCATGCTCTCTACCGGATATACGCCCTCGCTTGAATTCCATATAATGTGGATTGTGGATTCTCCCCGTTTCAACATGACCAGTACGCCAGTCAAAAGCTGTGTGACATTCCGGGCACCACATTTGCGGGCACCCCGAGAGTTTGTGTATCATGGTACCACACTTTGGACACGGTTTTGTATCCTTGTTTATAAGTTCCATGGTCTTTACAGCCTCGGGGTCGCATTTGTGATCTTCTGTAATTTTTTCGTTGCACTTTTCACAAAAGTATTTATCACACATACCACAAAACCAATCTTCATTCATAAAACCTTTACACTCTTCGGTTGGACATTTACGAATAAACTTTTTTGGTTCTTGACCAACAACAAGTTCCCCACCTCTTCGCAACCTTTCAAGTTCCCGGTAAGTTTCCTCCATTTGTTCTCGGAGATCCAAAATATCTTGTGGTATAGGTCGATCAATAGTTATGGGTAAATATATCTTATGTGTCTGATGAAGTTCTATAAGTTTACTTCTTTGTTGACCTATGACGACTTGAAGTTTTCTCATTGAAAGTATTCTTTCAACTTCTGGTTGTGTCCCGGGCATTAATGTTTTTTCGCGTTCGAAAAGTATGTTTTCACGGTGGCGGCGTAATTCTGTATTACGAAAATACTTTGTGCAAAACGAATCTACGAATTCCCGGTTCCACATATTCTTACACCCCATACAATGTGGGTCATCGGCGATAGAGAGGAGATATCTTTGTGAACAGGTGCGACAGCTCTGTAAATCACAGAAGGGGCATTCAACCTTTTTGTGATTTATTTTGTTGAACTTTTCACAACAAACATCACAATTTCCCATTAAATGGAAATCGCTTTAAGTCTTTAACTTTGACAATATAATTCCTGCGACAGCTATGAGTACATAACGCAACTTACCTTTCTTTTCTGGTTCTTCAATTGGTTCTGGTTCTGGTTCTGGTTCTGGTTCGGGGGTTGGTTCTCTTATAGGTTCTGGAACCCGCTTTTTACCCATCAAATAGGCATACATATTTATATTTACATATATTTTTGTTTCACCCAGTCTCGATCCTTCTTGAAAATCTTACTAAGTTTGGGATCTGTCCTCTTAAAAAGAATCATCAAAACATTGAGACGTCTAAAGAGACCAAGGGGTGGTTCACCTGCTCTGATAACTTTAGCGAGGGCGCGATGTCTCGAAAGTTCGGATTTGTCACGCACATCACTGTAACCGTGTGCACTCAGAATTCCAGAGTTACTAATCGGAATAATTACCTTGGACTTCATTTATATTATTTGAGAAATTATCTTCTCTTCTTCTTACCCTTTTTTGAACCATAAGATGGCTTGGCACTTGGTTTGCGTGCCCGATTCTTAGCCTTCATCTTTTTGGTCTTGGGAGCAACGCGACCCTGTGGTGGTTGTGGCTTTGGAGCTGGTTTGGAAGCCGCAGCCTTCTTATCCGCATCCCTCTTTCGGGCGTTAGCTATGACTCGAGCTGGATCATTACCCTTGTTCAAACGCTTCATAAATTCGAGTCGATTCTTTCTATCAAGTTTCGACATACCCTGAAGCATTTTTGCGGTATTTGATCTTAATTTGGCTTGCTTTTCTTTTTCTTGTTGAGCTTTCTTTTGTTCAAGTTCCTTGCGCTCCTTCTCTTGTTGCTCCTTTTGTTTACGTTCAGCTTCGAGCTTTTGCTTAGCTGTGCGGTTGCGTTGCAATTTATCGGCGTTTCTCAAAACAACCCGAGAATCTTCACCCTTTGCAACTCTACTCATGAATTGTTGACGATTACGTCTTTCCAATTTATTCATGGATTGAAGCTTGGTGGCCAATTCCTTGGTACCCTTGTCCTTAGAATTGCGCTTTGTTTTTACAAGTTTGTTTAATTCTTGTGTTCTTTGTGCTACATCATTCTTGTAAGTCATAAAGTTCTTAAGGTATCGCGTCTGTTCACGTGGTGGAAGACTCTTAACCTCGGCCTCGGTTCTAGCCTTGAGCTTCAATTTTGCATCCAAAAGTCTTTCAATCTTTTGAACCGCGGCGTCATCCGGTGCCGCCTTGATGGCAGCTGTCCATTTCTGTTGCGCTTGTGAATAATTGTTACTCGCTGGAACGTCGCGCTTAATACGGGCGAGAAGTGGATCTCTCTTTGACGCAACCATTTTACGGGCGTTATTGAAAATGGTCTTATTCTTTGAAGTATTCCATCTCCGTAACAATCCTTGGAGATCCTTACCAGAAACACCAATCTTTTTGAGCTTCCATTCAATACCGCGTCTGGTTGAAGCTTCATCTTCCATTCTTTCTTTGTCAAGCTTTGTAGCATTGGCAATTACCTTGTCGGCGCCATTTTGTGGAAGTTTGTTCATGAACTTCTTACGGTTCTCACGCTTGAGATACTTGAGTGCTTGAAGCTTACCTGCCACTCTCTTTGTTTGAAGGTTTGTGGCTGTTTTCTTGGCTTGTTCAGCTTGTTTTTTGGCTTCATCAGCTTTCTTCTTGTTTTCGATCAATCGTTTTTCGGCTTCTACCTTATTCTTTCTTTGTTTGTTAAGAGCTTGAGCGTTCGCAATTACCTTTTCGGGGCCATTTGTTGGCAGTCTCTTCATAAATTCTCGTCGATTCTCCCTCTTCAGAGACGTGAGTGCTTGAAGCTTTGTAGCTACATTCTTGGTTTGGGTGTTTCTACTCTTACGCTCTTCATTCGCCTTCTTCTTGGCATTTTCCTTCTCTTGTTGGCGTTTCTTTATCTCTTCTTCTTGGGCCAACTTAGTCTTCTCTTTCTCTCGCTTTCTACGAGCATCTTCTGATTGCGCTTCCTTGATCACTGTATTCTTACCCATAGTTTCAAGCTTCTTAATGTACATAGCTCGGTTGTTTTTTGTAAGATTTGTAAGCTTTTGAAGTTCCTTAGAAACATTCTTCATATTTTGCTCTTTTGACTTCTTAGCATTTTGGGCTTCCTTCTTCTTACGTTTTTCCGTAGCTAGCGCGTTTTCTTCATTCTTTTTCGCCTTCTTTCGTTGATCGTTCAACGCAACGGCGTTAGCAAGAATCATTTGAGGGTTATTTTGTGGAAGTCTCGACATAAACTTCTTTCTGTTTTCTCTGGTAAGAGTTGTCAAACTTTGAAGGGACTCTGCGAGGTCTTTAGTTTGGGTGTTTCTAGCCTTTCGAGCGTTTTCCTTCTTTTTGCGATTACTTTCTTCCTTCTTCTTACGATTTTCTTCAGCTTGCGCCTTCAATCGTTTGATACCGGCATCTTTGTCTTTAGCTTGTTTGACCACTTGATTCAATGTAGTTGGTCTAGCCTTGAGACTATTTGTGAACTTTGTACGATTCTCTGGTGTGAGATTTGTAAGCTTTTGAAGTTCCGAAGAAAGTGTTTGGAGATTTTGCTCAAGTTTTTTCTTGGCTTCTTCCTCCTTGATTTTATTGTTTGCGTTTTTCTTTTCCGCGTTACGCACCGCTTCTTGGTTTATAGCATTGACATTGGCGTTCACCAACTTTTTAATTTCAACTATATCGGATCTGGGAGCTTTGACTCTTTTAATGTAGTCGGCTTTTCTATCCTTTGGCAATTTAGTCGCCTTGATGTAGTTATAGAATGCGGTCTTTTCAGACTTTTGCTTTTGATTTTCTTGTTTCGATTGTACCAACAAGTTTTGAAGAGCGCTTCTGTTCTGCACAAGTTGATTTTTGTAATAGTCAACTCGATTGGCAGTCAAGTCTTTGAGACCCTTCAAATGCTTTTCAAGTTGTTGTTGGTTTTTAAGTTGATTTTGTTCAGTCTTTGCGTTCCCAGCATTCTTGTTCAACCTGGAAGCTTCATTCTTGAGTGCATTTATATTTGTGGCATTGTTCACGACCCTATCCAATAACATCTTCTTGTTTTTGATTGAAATACTGGTCAGTGTATTCAAGAATGTTTTAAGTTCGGTTTTCTTGGCGTTGATCGCATTTTGCTTTTCTCTTGAACCACGGTTTAATTCCGTAATTTCATTCTTCAACGCGTTAAGGTTTGTGTTGAGTTGGACGCGGTTAAGGAACGCAGCTTTATTCGCCTTTGAAATTTGCTTATTTTTCATAAAAGCAGAAAGTTCCTTTTTCTTCATGGCGACACCCTTTGCGTTTGCCCCACCCTTCGCCTTGTTGGCTTCGGCTTTGAGGCTATTGAGGGTACCTTTACCCTTGTCAAATTTAGTCAAAAATGGTGTCGCGTTTATACCCAAACCATTGATGTAATTCTTTAATTCGCGTCTCTGTTCACCCTTATTTCTAGCTGCGGCGTTCAACTGAGAAGCTTTATTCTTAAGTGCATTGAGATTGGCGGTTTCTTTGTCAAACTCTTTAAGAATTATTTTCTTATTCGCTGCATTAATGTTTTGAAGACTATCCATAAACTCGACGAGAGCCTGTCTGTTTTCAGCTCGTTTTCCAGAAATCTTTGAATTGATAATAGCTTTGGCCTCTTGTTTGGCTTTCTTCAATGGTATAGAGTTACCGTTGAACTTGTTCAACACGGCTTGACCATTTTCTTGTGAAAGACCTATTTCATTAAAATATGCAAGTAATTCTTGACGATTCACATTTTTAGTTTCATCGCGGCGTGTAGCTGCGAGGGCCTCTGCGTTTGTTTTAAGGGTCAATATATTGGATTCACCTGCATTGAACTTAGCCAATATAGAATTGGCGTTTGTTTTGCTGAGTTTGAGTGTCTTTACCATATATTTTTCAAGACCCTTGCGATTAGTCGCAAGTTTTGCACTTTCACGACTTTTCTTCAATTGATTGGCTTCATTCTTAAGAGTCGCCAAATTTGTATTTGCCTTATCAAACTTCTTCAAAATTACTTTTCTGTCTTGAGCATCCAACCCAATATTGTTAAAATATTGTTCAAGATCTGCGCGGTTACCCGTCTTCTTCTTTTGTTTAATCAACATTGAGGCCCTTTTCTGGATTTCAGAAATATTAGCTTTTGGATTGTTATTGAAAAGTTTGAGAAATTGATTCTTTTCTGTATTGTTCAAGTTGAGATTATTCAATGCCGTGGAAAGTGCATTGCGATTCTTGTTTCTCTTTTCCGCAATCTTTGTTCGTAAGATATCATTAGCCATCTGTCTAGATTCATTAATTGGGAGATTTCTATTCAATATATTACGTTGGTTGTTCTCGGACAATCCAATACTTTTCATATATTTCGTGAGATCTTCCTTGTTCTTTTGCTTTTTGGTATTTTTTAAACGTTGCAAAAGAGCGTTAGCCTCTTCTTTCAAGGAATTCAAACTTTGTTGACCCACCTTACGCTTGAGTGTCTTAATTGAACCACTGTTCAAACCGATATTTTTAGCATAAGCTTCCAAGTTTGCAATATCGGCACCGATTTGTTCTTTAGCTCTCTTCTTGAGTATGGTATTTACATCCCTCTTGAGAAGATTCGCCGATAATCTACTATTGGCATCAAATTTGGAAAGAATTGAATTCTTATTTTGATTTGTCATCTCCTTTGAATTCATATATTGCTCGAGAGCTTCTCGATCTTGGGCTCGTCGATCGGAGATGGCTTGTTGAACCATCGAGTTGACTTCTGATTTGAGTGCATTGAAATTCAAATCAGTGTTACTCAATCTTTGGATGAAAGCGTTTTTATTCGCGTTTGAAAGAGAAGTTGATTTCACATAAGCTGCAAATTTCTGCTTTTTGTTTGTCAACTTATTATCTTTAGCTCTCTGTATCAATTTCGTGATTTCTTCACGAAGAGTATTGAGATTCGCTTCACCCCTGTCGAAACGCTTGATAATACCTCTCTTGGTACCATCGGAGAGGTTTGTCGCAGAAACAAGAATCTCTTTGAGAGTATTCTTATTTGCAACTTTCTTTTCAGTCACTCTCTTAGTTTTGAGGTTTGAGGCCTTTTTCTTGAGAGCGTTCATAGTAAAAGAATTGCTATTGTAGGCAGTCATCATAGCATTTTTGTCTTGGTTTTCCAAATCTAATTGATTTAAGAAAGAAACAAAGCTATTTCTTTGACCAGCCTTTCGATTTTCAGCTCTTTTCTTAGCGAGGGTGACCGCCTTATTTTGGTTAAAAGTGCCGTTGCTTTCAAGAGCACGCTTATCTTCATTTGTAAGATTTTTGAGGGTGTTCAAAAATTTGCGATACTCTTTTTGCTTCTCACCAATTACGGCATTTTTACGTCTTTTTTGTATGTTAAGAGCTTCTCTCTTGAGTGTCTCCACATTGGTGTTTGTGTTTTTGAACTTTCTCATGATAGCATTTTTGTTTGTTTGTGGCATTTCCAATGGGGTCAAGAAAGAAAGGAGATTTTTTGCAGTCGCCTCCTTCTTATCTCGTTTTCTTTGAGTCACAAGATCTGATGCCATCTTTCTCATTGAGTTGGCATTAGTAGTCTCAGTAACCTTGCTTACAAGAGCATCCTTGTTAGCGTTACTTAACTGATACCCTTGAAGAATCTGCTTGAACTGTTCTTTCTTTTGTTGAATCTTGCGTCTACGAATTTCATTTTCATTGACGGGAGCCGGCCCGGGGGTTGGTTGATTGGGAGTTGGCCGAGGGGTTGGTTGATTGGGAGTTGGCCGAGGGGTTGGTTGGCTGGGAGTTGGTCGAGGGGTTGGTTGGCTGGGAGTTGGTCGAGGGGTTGGTTCTACAACATTACTTTTAAGTGGCTTAACTACACCACCACCAGTGTTAGTTGTAGACTTCTTTTTACCAAAAATCCCCGAAAAAATTCCAGGTTTACCTGGCTGAACCGCTGGTGTGGGTCTTACGTTATTGCGCTTTACTGGCTCAACGTATCCTCCACTAGAATTGTTTCGATAAGTATTCTTCTTCTTACCGAAAATTCCAGAAAACAAACCCGATTTGGGTTTGTTGGTTGGTGGCTTCACTGCTCTTCTCGCACCACCCAAAAATTTTGGTTTTTCACCCTTGATAAAGAGACCCCCTTTAGGGAAAGTCACTGTGGATGTTCTATTAACTTTTTTTGGTGACACGTTATTGCCATTATTTCGGTTCCAGTTACTGTTACCGTTACCGTTACCGTTACCGTTACCGTTACCAATATTGTTACCACCAAAATTTGATTTATTACCATTGTTGTTAGTCAAATTTGGTGTCCCAATATTGAAGTTGCTGTTGTTACGTGCACTATTATTGCTAAAGTTAACATTGTTCACTGCTGTGTTATTCACTGCTGTGTTTTTGCTAACAGAAACCCGTCTCTTTCTTCCTATCTTGACAGGTTCGTGAATTTTCATATAGCGCAGGCGTTTACCGATCGCGTCAACAATTTGCGTCTTCGTCATCTGTTCGACATTCTTGAGATCAACCTTGCGTGCAATTCTCTTAAGATCTGTGCGCTTTGTGGTTGAATCAAAAAGTTGTTCATAATCATTAGCCTTCAAGGGCGACTTCTTGTCAACCAAGTAGGTACGATCTGAACTCATGACCAAAGGTGGAAGAGGCAACTTGCCGTCCTGAATTTCGTTATAGGCCTGGCATATCTCGTTTCTTGTTAGTTTAAAATCTGATCCTGTGTTGAGTTTGATCAACTTTCTAAGATTGTCTATATCTGCGTTAGGATCACACGCATCTATCATAATTTATATTAAACTAACAAAAAAGTGTATGAGATTATTTGGTGGTTGAGTAACCTATATTATATAGTCTAATTTTGTCTTCATAAGACATATTGAAATCAAATATATTGGTATCTCCAACGTTTATTTCTATCATATTCATTTTCCCTTCATATGTTGATCTATTGTTTAGTGTTGAGCGAATAAGAGACTCAACAAACTGCCTAGGATTGTTTATTTCTTCCTGATATACACGGTCCATCCTCAGTTTCATACATGTAATTTCGTGTGGTTTCTTCCCCAAAAATGGAATCATTGGATATTGTTCTTGTGTACCACCATCTACATAAGTTTTGCCTTCATACTTTCCACAAGAAAATATGAGAGGTATCGCTATACTCATACAAACTGCATCAATAACTTTCATTTTGGGATGTGTATCCCTAGAAAAATATTCAGTTGTCGAATTATTTAGACAATATGCAGAAATGTATATTTTCATATCTAACTCTTCAAATGTGGGATCACAACCACATACTTCTACGAGTTTTTCACGAATAGGTGCTAAATCAACAAAACCAAATTTGTTAAAGAATGAACCTATGCGTAATTTAACAAATTCGGGGATATTCAGAGATAAAGATATTTTATACACTTCGTCAATGGACATCCCTAATGCTAAAAACAGCGCTAGTATAGACCCCGCGGAGGCACCCGATATTTCTTCAATATCTACAAGTTGTGATTCAAGTGCTTTGAGAGATCCTATCATTGAGTAGATACCCATTGAAGCAGGACCTAAAACAAGGTACTTCATCCTCCTATTTAATAGAATTGAGGAAATTGACGACGCAAAAGCGCGAACACCACTGCGAAAACGATCGCGTGGGTCAACGCCGCCACTGGGCTCGTTTGACCGGATCGGAGAACTCCGCCAGAACCTGGTGGAATTGTCAAGAGCAGACCTGGACTGAGCGCCAAGAATAGCGATGTAGTCACGATCAAGTCGGTCTTCGTCAATACGAGACCCATCGCCTTCGCGACGAGACTGTACACGAGGAAGAATACGAGAGCGTGGAACATGATGGCCATTTGATTGGTTTTTCCGTTTCGGAATTTGAGACTTTGCCCGTCGGTGGTGAGAAGAACACCCGGGCTGAGCGCCAAAAAAAGAGCAGCTGGAATGGCAACTTTTTGAGAAGTGATATCTGGAAGCATTGTTTAATATACGTTCACATATTTTTCAGTTGAGTGGTCAGATGCAAATCTTACCCAGTGATCGAATGTTGCACCCGACATAAACTCAGTCCCCAACCCTTTTGCATCAATATATTCTTGAATGTGTCTCCAAATGTAAGATAATGTGGATTCATATGGAATCCAGACAAAGTCACAATCATCTTTGTGTTCGTCATAACAAAATTCGGCAAAATCTGAAAATGTGCAATTAGTCATAAGTTCCCGTTCGAGATAGGCGTCTTTGAGTAAAGATTGTACAATATCCCAAAGCTCCCAAAGTTCTTCTGAATATGTGATTTGCCAGTCTTCTACATTCAATTGAGAATCTTCGACAAATTCATCATCATCACTAGAGGCGGCGTCGTATCCAACGCTAGCCTCATACACATATTGACTCCAAACCATGGTTCTTACTTATCTTCTTTAGGGGGCTTATCTTTTATCCCAGTTAACGACAACGAAGTAGATTCCTTTACTTTAAGGTTGTCCTGGATAGCATTAAGAGCGCCTTCTACTTTGGCTTCATCGCCACCGAAAAACTGAAGAAGGCCATCCTTGATAGCATCCTTATTCATGCTACCTTTTCGGACAGACTTACGTAGGCTAATTTTACCCTTTCTGAGGTTAATGGTATCAATGCCCTGATCAAGCATATGTCTCTTCACAGACTCTTTGAGACGCTTTTCTTCTTGGTTGAGGATTTTGATATCAGATTTCGCTTCAGAAAGTTGCTTGCTGAGTTCCACAAGCTTCGAAACGCTTTCGGAAAGTTCGTTAGGTACTGACATTATTTACATAAAGCTAAGGTCTAATCTTTAAGCGAAATTAGCACAAATCACGCTGCATCTCGTCTGGAACGATGGTAGAGTTATTCCAGACATAGCCATCCTTTGGATTTGGTGGGTCAGCACGGATTTGTTGGTTGGCGTTTCTAAGCGCACCACCGACAGTTTCTGGGAAGCCAATTTGCTTACGTGGTTCGAGGAAGTTTTGTCCCTTGAGGATGTCTTCTGGAGCAAACTGACCGAAGTCTTCCTGAGAAGCAACCTCACGTGGGAGGAGAGAGGACGCAAGACCGGTACCCGCACGCATGCCGCAGCTGCCCTTGGAGACTGGCGCAGCCGCTGGACCGGCCGCGGCGACGTCCAAACCGAATGGAGCATATTCAAGTTCGTCAATAGAGTAGTTAGATTTCTTCATGCTGAAGAGTACATAGACCAACGCAGCGATGGCAAGCAACATCATGAGGTTCTGAGTGCGACCCTTCATTATCTTTTATATATGATCAACAATTTTTTTATTGGGCATCTTCGTCATCAAATGCATATTCTTCTGGGTACACTTCGAGATCGGGTTCATCAAAAACCTTGACCTGGAAAATGTTCCAAGCTGGACCGAAGGCCTTCTTGGCGAACCAGAGACCAGCGAACTCGAGGATCACACTGGATTTCTTACCTTGCTTAACGAGATCAAAATCGACGAGCTCCTGATCACTGTTGAACACCTTGGTAACAGTAATGCAGTCGCCTGTAATTTGTTCGTTGACGATACTTGGGGTGTAGGCACTCTTGATGACGTCATCACCAAGTTGCTTACCGAACCAAGACGCACAGTTTTCACGAGCGGCTTCGAGGTTAAGATCATCGATGGTTTGAACCTTGGTCTTGTTGGAATCGGTGTTCAAATCAAAGACAACTTCGTTGGATACATCAGCGATGGTTGTTCCGTTGAGCTGGACAAAGCATTTGCGCTTTTCGTCGGTAAGCGCTTTCACAAAGTAGAGACCATCTTCACCTTTGACTGGGGCGTTGTACAACATTATATGCTTAATTTATGATTCAATTCTTTAAACCAACAAATGGTATTTGTGCTGACCTCTTTATGATTTCCATTGGAACCCATTTGTCACGCACTGGCTTGTATCCATACAAAAGCTTTGTTACATCCAAATATTCTGGTAAATTTTTAGATTGATTTGGCCTGTAGTTAAACTCATTTTTGATGTAATTCCTGGATCTGTTTTTCACCCATTCTTGCTTTTTCAAATTAAATCGTTGATTTCCGTGTGTTTTACTGTATCCTGGAATATTCACATTTGGTACAGATGTTTTAATACCATAAACAAGCTGCTTTGATAAACGATCCGCCTGTGGTTTGGTGGTATATTCCGCATATCTATGTGGATTAATCTTGGCAGCCGCGGCCATACTCACACGCGTTGGGCGTTTTGTTCTCGAATACACAGACTTTATCTTGTTGTGTGTGTGCTCGTATATAGTGTTAATATCATCAGTTGGTTTGACGTTTGCAAACTTTGAAATAAGCTTAGACAGTTTGTACATACGCTGACGATCCTTCTCTTTCTTTTCCGGTCGGAGACCCAACTTTTGCATAAGGTACACATCATCAAGAAGGAAACGCTTTCCTGCAACGTAGATACGTTTGTCGTGAACCATTGTGTTTGTGTTCTTGTTTTTATACACGACACCAGCCTTCTTTGATTCTATGGCTTCGTAGCCAAATTCCTTGGGTCTCATGAACGGAATGTCCAAAATACCACCCAAAACTTCTTTTGTGATCTTTCCATCTTTGATTGAAAAGTATCTCAAGTTCAAATCAAGTGCAAACAATTCTACATCAATGAAAATGTCACCCTTTGATGGTTCTCCACCGCGTGTTGTAGACTTTTTCTTCTTGATGAGAAGGTAGCGTCTCGTGACATATGGACCACGCTCCGCAAAACCCAAACCTATAAATCTGGCAATCTTGTTTTGTCTAGCCACACGTTGCTTGACTTTCATCCCAATACTTTTAGAAGTTTCACCAAGTTTGTTCCATAATAAAAGTTTAATGGCTTGAAGTCTTCCGAAATATTTTGAATCATACGGAATTCTTGGAATAAACTTTGTGTCAATATCACTTGTCACCACACGATCCTTACGTTCAAGGTGCATATTGAAAGCTTCACCCCCGGATATCACTAGATCACCCATGGGTCTGAGAAACGCTGAGAGGTCACCCACGGTTTTGAGAACAATGTCTCGAATGGAATCGGTGACGAGTGCGTACACCATCTTTTCAAAACTTTCCTTTTTGTGAAATCTGTGAACTCTCTTTCTAAAAGCCGTCAAGTTATTGTCTTTGAAATGTTTCTCCAATACCGAGTCATTGAAAAATAAATTTTTCTTCATGAACCTGTTGATCACAGCTTCTGAATAAATTTCAGTGTCCATTATTATATTGTGATATTATAAATGGTCTGCAAGATCATAGATGAATGCAGATGTTATGCATACAAGGGTGCCGGTAACCCTTTGACCACACAGTTCTGTGGGGTTAGGAGGGGGCCTCGCGTAAAACGTTGCCCAGCAGACTGCTGTGCTGGTGGTTGTCCGGGGCAAGTCAAAGGAGTCGGTCCAAGACAACCTTTTCGTATTATAGACACAAAAAAGACTAAAAAGCGAAAAAGTGAGCCAGAATTCGACATCATCCCTTTAGCTTTGGTCGCGGTCACACTTCTGTTTATCATTTACGCTACTTAAAGATTAGGTGTCTAGTAAAGATATAAGATGTCTCTCGAAAACATTCAAAGTGAACTTGCTGCTCTCCGCGCCGAAGTTAAGACCCTCACCAAGCTTGTCCGCAAGGTCAAGAACACCCAAGAGGACCCAACTGGCGAAAAGGCGAAGGCTCGTGCGGCCAACAATGGATTCAACCGCAAGCAAGAAGTAACACCTAAGTTGCGTGAATTCATGGGGCTTGCCGAAGGTGAACTCGTTTCCAGATCCGAAGTTACCAAGTTTATCAACAAGTACATCACCGAAAAGGGTCTCAAGCACCCAGATAACGGTCGCCAACTTGTTCTCGACGATAAGCTCAAGGAATTGCTTCAACCACCAGCTGACGTTACTGTCACCTACCTTAACCTCCAAAAGTACCTCTCTCCACACTACGTGAAGAAGGCTTAAAAAATTAATACCTTACAATAATAACATTGACAATGTTTGTTCAACAACACCAAATTGAACAGCTTGTTGGTACAAAGATCAAAGATATCACTTTGTACCAAAAAGCTTTTACTCATAAATCCGCCCTCAAAGAGTATGAACAACTCACCGAATCTTTTGAAACTTTGGAATTTATGGGAGATTCTGTGTTGGGATTTATCATTACAAAATTCCTTTTTGATAGATACGAAGAAAGACAAGAGGGATTTCTTACAAAAGCTAGAACAAAGCTCGTTCGTAGTGAAACTCTCGCCAATATAGCTACCAAATTGGGTCTCAATAATTTGGTTCTCATGGACGAGAAGGGTATGCGCAACGGTTGGAATAATAATCCAAAAATTCTTGAAGACGTGTTTGAAGCCCTCGTGGGTGCAATTTATATGGATTTGGGTCTTCTTCATGCGAAGGAATTCGTTCTACGAATATATACAAATCCGGAATATGTAAACTTAAGCGCTATCATGATTGATGACAACTTTAAGGATCACCTTATGAGGTACTGCCAAATTATGAATATTCCGCTACCCGAGTATGTAATTGCTGGACATCAAGATGGAATTTTCTACGTTGATGCGTACATTAACAAGCAGTGGGGTGGTAGAGGACAAGCTAAAAGTAAAAAACAAGCCGAGCAATTGGCCGCTCGAGCATTCTTCGAACAACTTAAAAAGAACCAACAATAATAACTTAATATGCATCCCAACGTCAAAGCCCTGATCGAACGGGAATATGCTGCTCAAAAGTCTGAAGAATGGTTGGCACTCCGCGGAAATATGCTGACAGCTTCAGATGCAGCCACGGCCATTGGGAAGAATAAGTATGAAACTCCCAATGATCTTCTTCTTAAGAAGTGTGGCATTGGACCCCGTTTTATGGGTAATGAAGCCACGCGTCACGGTGAGAAATATGAAGATGAAGCCCGAATCCTTTACGAACAGAGACACAATGAAGTTGTACACGAAATTGGTCTTTGTCCTCACCCGGAACATAATTGGTTGGGTGGATCACCGGATGGTGTGTCAGAGTCTGGAAAACTTGTAGAGATTAAGTGTCCAATGTCTCGTAAAATTGAAGCTTGTGTACCGGAACATTATATGCCTCAATTACAGTTATGTATGGAAATTTTAGACTTAGAAGAAGCTGATTTTATTCAATATAAACCAGCTGAATTTAACTGGCCTCGACCAGAAGAGTTTGTGGTTGTAAATGTTAAGAGGGATCGTGAATGGTGGAAAACCTACTTTCCAGTTATGAAGGAGTTTTGGGACAAGGTTCTATACTATAGAGAACACATAGATGAACTTCCAAAACCTAAGGAGAAGAAGACGCGCAAGAAAAAGGAAGTACCACCACCTAAGTGCGAAGTTTCAGTCCTTTCTGACGAAGATCCATACGATGACTATTGAACAGCAATATAACCGCGCTAAAGATAACCTCAACGGACGCCTTTTTGCCCCTTACCAACGCGAAGGTGTCCTTTGGATGCTCACTATGGAGAACCAGCAATCTGGTCCCAAGGGTGGCTTCTTATGTGACGAAATGGGTCTGGGTAAGACTGTACAAATGGTTTCCACCATGTTAGGAAACCCCAAAAGACGTACTCTCGTCGTCGTACCCAAATCTATTATCACTCAGTGGGTAAACGAAATCAAAAAGTTTGCACCACGATTGTCTGTGGGTGTATTTGATGGACCCAAAAGAAGTATTTCTGACATCTTGGATTATGATGTGGTTATTGCACCATATTCAATTCTCTCGACTACCGAAGAAACCCCTATCCATATGTATGTGTGGGATCGGGTCATTTTGGATGAAGCCCATGAAATTCGGAACAAATCGTCCAAATTGTTCAAGAGTGTCTGCAGAATCAAAACTGATATCAAGTGGATTGTGACCGGTACTCCAGTTTTCAACTCTATGAATGATTTTGTATCCCTTTGTGCATTCCTTGGCATTGAAAAGTCCCTCGTCCAGGGAATGACTAGTAAAATCAAGGATATTTACATTCTTCGCAGGACCAAAGACGATCTCGCAAAAATCAACGAGCGTCTCAGACTTCCACAGTGTCATTTTGAGAATATTGAACTTGAGATGTTTCCAGACGAGAGACAGCTTTACGAGTTTGTTTTCAAAGATGCACAAGACACCATCAAAGACGCGTTCAAAAATGCAATCAGTCTCAATTCAAAGAACATGGTCATTCTCGAATGTCTTCTTCGTGCGAGACAGTGTATGATATGGCCACAAATGTATTTGGATGGTATTGCAAAAAAGAATCAAACGCAACCCGAAGAATGGATCGGTCGTTCAAATAAGATGGAGACTCTCTTCAATATGATTCAAGGACACCCAGATGAAAAGACGCTCATATTTTGTCAGTTTGTAGGCGAAATGGATTACATTCAGAAAAACCTGGATGAAATGGGATACATTACATACAGAATTGATGGTTCAGTTCCAAAGGATGAGAGAGATAGACAGGTCACGAGTTTCAAAAAGTCACCAGGTGGTTCAGTATTCATCATCCAGATCAAATCGGGTGGTCAAGGTCTCAATTTACAAGAAGCAACGCGCGTTTATATTACGGGACCATCATGGAACCCAGCGACAGAACTCCAAGCTGTGGGGCGTAGCCATCGCACAGGACAAACAAAGCAGGTCTATGTCAAGAAGCTCGTCTATAAGGAAACTGATACATTTGTGAGTGTGGAGGAAGAGATGATGGCTCTCCAAGGTCACAAATCCATTGTGTGTTCAAAAGTCTTAAATGATGAGAGAATTGAAAAACAAATTCCAGTCAAGAGAACCACCGAAAAAATTTCAATCTTGGACATCAAGAAAATATTCCGCGCCTAATATATAAAAAGATGTCTGCCAAGCCAATAGGAAGTCGAGCCGAAGTGTTCCACGGAACTGCCGATAAGACCTCAGGTGGTCTTAAGAAGAAGGATCTCATGTTGGATCCAAAGGATGGTCAAATTAAGAGCGTCGCCGCGCACCAAGCCGCGCTTGACCGCATGAAGCGTGAAGGTAAGAAGCACTTGACCAAGGTCTTCAAGCCAAAGAAGGGTAAGTTTGCGCTTCAGCCCAAGGAAGGTACCAAGGAGTACAAGAAGAAGATGAAGAAGATGGCGTAAAAATTTGTCGACGTACTATAAGAATGACTCTTGCAAAGTGGGACGAGTCTGTACGTTTGGCTAAGATAAAGCTAGGTTTGGACCCAAAGGGGTTTACCAAAGTTCAGGGTAAACTTCTTAAGGAGGCTCAAATCATATATCATCTCTTACTCTTGAATAAAAATAACAATAACAAGTAAAAGAATGTTTAAGGTACTTGCTGCCGCTGCCAAAGTCGGAGCTAAAGCTGGGCCAAAGCTTTTAAAGGCTGGTGCTAAGACTGGTGCCAAATATGGTAAAGTCGCTGCTAAACAGGCCAAAAAAGAAGCCAGGGCTATAGCTGAAGATTTAAAGAACAATGCGCGTCAGATGGCAAATAACATGAAAGCTGGTGCCAAGAATATGGCAACCAATTATCTTGACGGCCAAAAGCGTCGTATTTATCAAACAAATCGAGGTGCGATTTATACCAATACAAGCGGAGGTAACCGCAATTATAACCCAACCCCAGCTTATAAAAATAAGCCGGGGTCAAATGTTATCACACCAATCTAATTAGATTTGAAATTGGAATCCCTTCAAGTTTTGTGGTTCATACACAACCAACTGATGAAGCTTCCAGGTACACCCAAACTTTCTGTTCAAGAAATAAACACTATTGAGTTCAACAATAGCGTGACCACTGTTTCTTGCATAGAGACCATTAGTTACTTCGGTTTTAATTGCATTTCTATTTGCGTCATATACTCCCGCCTTAATCATATTATTGTGATCGGTATCAACCTTGACACGGAATTTTGGCTCTCGATCTGGACTCTCTTTGATATTTGAATTAAACATTGGTGCAAGTTCTTCTCTCGTCATTTTCTTATCGAATATCTTTTCACTTTGTTCGGTGACTGCATCGATGATTTTTCCTTCAATCACACGAAGAGATTCATAAAATTTTTTGATATAACTTCCATCTTCATCATAACCCTTCATCGCGAGATCGACATTATATTTAGTTGGACCGACTTCAGGTGTAAATCCCGAGACACCAAAAGGCATGTAAAGTCGTGGGAATTGGATTCTCACGGGTGTGCCTTCTTTGGTAGAAAGAACAATCTTACGATTGTTGAACTCAGCGATTTCAAGATTTTCAATAGCGTCGCTTATTTTAGCCATTTGTGCTATTTGAATATCAGGTCAAAACTTTAAGCTGAACAAGCGACACATTCTGGTTCAAGACTGAACTGGATAGGACGAGCCTTGGCCTTTGATCTCAGATAGTACATCCCTGTTTTGAGACCGGACTTCCATGCATACATATGCATAGAAGACAACTTTGAAAGTGTTGGACTCTCCATAAATAAGTTCATAGACTGTGACTGGTCAATAAATCGACCACGACCGGCTGCCATATCAATAACTGACTTTTGACTAATTTCCCATACAGTTTTGTAAAGTTTCTTAATATCATCTGGAATATCCACAATATTTTGAATTGAACCACCAGCCTTTACCATTAGATCCTTCATATCCTTGGACCAGAGACCAACCTCCTTTAGGTCATTTACTAGATGCTTGTTGACAACCACAAATTCACCCGCCAAAGTACGACGCAAATAAATATTTGTCGTGTATGGTTCAAAGCATTCGTTATTACCCAAAATTTGAGCAGTTGAGGCCGTGGGCATTGGAGCCATTAAGAGACTGTTGCGAAGACCCTTTGACTTAATCCTCTCCTTGAGAGCGTCCCAGTCGTAGTGAAGCTTTGTTTCGCCATCCCACATATCAAATTGAAGAATTCCTTGGGAAGCTGGTGATCCCTCAAATGTTTCATAAGAACCGTGAACTTCCGCGAGTTCTGAACTCGCCTCGAGAGCTGCGTGATACATTGTTTCAAAGATACGCGCGTTAATTTCTCTCGCTTCATCAGAATCAAATGCAATTCTGTGCAAAATAAATACATCCGCGAGACCTTGGACTCCGAGACCAATAGGTCTGTGTCTCATATTTGACTTTCGAGCAGTCTCAACGGGATAAAAATTACGGTCAATGACTCGATTCAAGTTTTTAGTAACAATCTTGGTGACTTCATGAAGTTTTTCATAATCAAAAGTGCGAGTCTCTTCATTGACATATTTTGGAAGGGCGATCGACGCCAGATTGCAAACAGCCGTCTCATCCTTATCTGTGTACTCCAAAATTTCTGTACACAAGTTGGAACTCTTAATCACACCCAAATTCTTTTGGTTTGATTTTTTGTTGCACGCATCCTTGTAAAGCATGTATGGAGTACCAGTCTCGGTTTGTGACTTAAGAATGGCTTTCCACACTTCGGCTGCTGGAATCGTTGCATTAGCCCGTCCCTCTTCCTCGTACTTCTTGTAGAGAGCTTCAAACTCTTCACCTACAACATCGGAGAGACCCGGTGCTTTGTCTGGGCAGAAAAGAGACCATTGCCCACCTTCCTCGACTCTCTTCATGAAGAGGTCTGGAATCCAAAGGGCGGAGAATAGATCTCTACACCTCGCTTCTTCATCACCCTGGTTGAGACGTAACTCGAGGAATTCCATAATATCCGCGTGCCAAGGTTCCAAGTACACTGCGATAGACCCTTTTCTTCGCCCCGCTTGATTCACATAGCGAGCTGTAGAGTTAAATACACGAAGCATTGGAATAATACCATCTGATTGGCCATTTGTACCTCTAATACGAGACTTATTAGCTCTTACATCGTGAATGTGCATACCGATACCCCCGGCCCACTTAGAAATTTGGGCACATTCTGTAAGAGTTCCATAAATACCGTTAATAGAGTCTTCTTTGTTTGCAATAAGGAAGCAACTAGACATTTGAGGTCTTGGGGTACCAGCATTGAAGAGAGTTGGTGTTGCATGGATGAACAGGCCTTGGGACATCTTATCATAGGTTTCAATGATTGCGGGTACATCATCTCCGTGAATACCAATAGCAACTCTCATAAACATATATTGCGGTGTTTCCATCAAGATACCATCAAGTCGTTGAAGATATGACTTTTCAAGTGTTTTGAGACCAAAATAACCAAAATCGTAGTCGCGCTTTGTGACAATATCGTCTTTGACACGTCCAGCGATTTGGGCAACGTCTTCTGTAACAATACCTGCCTTTGCAAGTTTTTTCATAGCCATATAGAAGTTATTGGGACACACCTTCTGAATGTTACTAGCAGTAATACGTGTCGCGAGAATTTCATAATCTGGGTCAGTCGTAATCATTCCAATGCAGATTTCAGCCGAGAGAGTATCAATTTCCTGTGTGGTAATACCATCGTACATAGATGAAAAAACCTGCTGGGCAATTTTAGACGAGTCGCAGTTTTCGGAGAGTCCATAAGTCAACTTTTTGATCCTATTGGTGACATTGTCGAACTTCATGTCTTCAATACGACCGGAACGTTTGGTGACTCTCATCGGGGTTTACTAATTAGTCTACTTGTTTTATTTTTAACTTACTTGCTGCACTTTTCAAGATCGCCACTTCTAACTGGAACTGTACCCACAGTTTCCATCTTTCTGTCGGACTGGAGAAGGTATGTGTTCACGTTGAACCGACCTTCTTCACCTGGCTTGCTGACTGGAGCGTAAGATCCGACGAAGCAGGCTGGAGGTTTGCATGGTATTTTCTCCAGGTTGGCTGGCTTGCTTTCATAGACTTCATCAAAGTCGGCAATGTTTAACATTTAGTATTTACATACAGTTTTTTTTTCGGAGGGTATATTAAATGTGTGATAATCTTCACCTCGATTCTATGAAACAGTGTGAGACACCTTTGAACACTTTGTTTTTTTCTGAGTTCAACGTCAACCTACTTCAGAGAGGCATACGCCAAGCTTTCAAGAACAAGACTGGTATCGCCATTGATTACCAAAACCGCGACGACCTGTACGGTATCATGCGTGTAGTCTTCATTAACAACTCCGGTGACCACCACTCGGGTGTGAATGATCAAGTTCGTTTCATGAACAATCGTGTAATTCAAACTGCACTCTCTCAGATCCAGACTGGAGTTTCTCAATATATGTCATACATTAAAGACATAGATACGATTAGTGCTCCCCTGGATCTTCCAAAGAACACAAGTACCCACGGTAACAAGTTGGATAAGAACATGAAGATTGGTATCAATTAAAGTTTTGATTCGTTAACTTTGTAAGATGAGTCTGAATTATTATAAATCTGAGACTGAAAAAGTATGTAAATCAAAAGGTTGGGACAGGGCTGCTGTGGATACAGTATGGCTTCTTTTGACTGAAGAATTTGGTGAATTAGCTTCAGCTATTCGTCAATACAAGAAGACTTACAAAAAGACGGGGTTGAAAAAGGAGCGTGGTACGGATGTGATGATGGAAATGGGTGATGTATTTAGTTACCTATTTCAACTGGCACATATGCTCGACGTAGACCTGGATAAAATGTGGGAGGAACATAGATCTAAAATGAAAACTAAAAAATATAATCTTCGATAATATTAATTATGAGTGAACATATGCTCTGTGATGAGGATGCCATCAACGATGTCAATCCATTTGTCTCGCGTGACTTTTCCCTTCCAGGGGGCGTGGGACAAACGGGTGATTTTGCCGATTTTTCGACGACGCGTGAAGAAGTTGGCATTCCAGAAAGGAAGAAGAGTGTCTACTGTGATTACTCTTTATGTAAGGAGGGCTCTGAAAGATGTCCTTTAAATAGACCACTTCACCCAAGAAGAAACATTGATCAAGGTTTTGTTAAAAGAGGATCTCTCGACAGATTGATTCGCGTTGGTGTTGCAAATAAGCCCAAGTTTTCTTTGACTGGGTGGATTATAATTCTCATTGTATTCTTTACAATCCTATATTACGCGCGACGTTAAAAAAGTAATCTAGACGTTTAGCATCTTCGCAATACTTTATTGCACCCTCGATATCATTAGAGCAAAAACTCTTAGCGAAATCTCTCTGCCAAGCACTTTTCACATTTATACGTGGTGGTTGGAATGTGGGATCCAAAATTTTACACGCGTGCATAAGTCTCACGTATGTATTTGTATCATTTGAATCTGCTAGTAAGTTTTCGACGGCAAGTTCTGCAAGTTTGTGTCTAACTTCGAGCGTTTTTTCAACCATTGTATCGATGAATTTTTCATATGGTATAGATTGTGTCTTTGACTCCAGGGTAACCCAATTTGCGAGCGGTTCCGTTTGTATGTAATCGACGTATGTATTGTAACCGGAACCCCTCACGAATTTTTCATATACTATTTCGACATATGAGAGCTTGGACTCAACGTCGTGGACGGCCTTGGCCGACTTTATGAAAGAAGTCATTTGTAATAAATTGGTTTCATTTCTCTAAGTGAAAAATAATGTCAGTATAATTTAAGCTATGGAACGAAAAAAGTTGATAATTTTATTGGTGTCACTTTTTTGTTGTTTTTGGAGTGTAATCTCAGGTGTGTTTGCGGCGATGAGATCCAGATCTAATGCCAGTGCCAAAGCTGAAGCCAAGGCAAAAGCCGAAGCCAAGGCAAAAGCTGAAGCCAAGGCAAAAGCTGAAGCAAAGGCAAAAGCTGAAGCTGAAGCCAAGGCCAAGGCGAAAGCCGAAGCTGAGGCAAAAGCAAAAGCTGAAGCTAGGGCAAAAAGGATGGTGCGTTACATTAGAGTCG
>Ga0181575_10000299_pt1 | contig 35795 bp, 23 predicted proteins | sample 101ome_23_FD_145599 | JGI IMG/M metagenome (GOLD analysis project Ga0181575, IMG submission 145599) | Coastal salt marsh microbial communities from the Groves Creek Marsh, Skidaway Island, Georgia - 101411CT metaG (spades assembly) | ecosystem: Environmental > Aquatic > Marine > Intertidal zone... | reverse complement strand
ATACTCAATGCATTACTTGGTGTTTCTAATGGCTTGCTCACTGCATTAATGTCAAAGTGATTTAATAATTTATTAACTGCAGTGGCATTGACATTTGGTAAGCCATTAGTTCCCAAAACGCCATTAAAAACAAACATTAAATCTTTTCCACTATCTACAAAGTCATGGATCGCATCTATTTCTGATTGTTTAATGAAATGTTCCCATTGAAATATTCCTGCCTCTAATTCGACATATTGATCCCCTCTAGTTATAGCATTTAATGTATCTGGCATCCATAACATATCATAATTTTCTAATAATTCTGATGTAATTTTCTCATTAATTTCAACAACTTGCCATCCCTTTTTCATTGCTAAATTTATGACTTCTCCTGTATTTGTTCCATCCATGACATTACCCATTGTAAAGTCCCAGAATGTATGAAATCTATCAAAGGCAATTTTTCCTTTAAATGCCTCTCCAACTTTTATCGTTAGAGATGCGGAAACATTGTCTTTTCCATTAATCGCAGTTATTGTTCCACTTATTACTGAATTTTCGGCCTTACCATTTGTGTCTACTTTTATTTTCATGTATTGAGAATAATCATTCACTAAAGGTTCAACAGTGGCTATACCTTCTAAACCTCCACCAAATGTGAAATTAGTGTCCATTGGATGTGAGGAAATTAATGTGTATATGATATCTGTAACTGCATTTTGTGGTATATAATTAATTAATCCAACAGGCCCTACCTTAGGTGTTATCTCAACTATTCTTGGAACTCCATCTGCTGCAACCTCTAAGTTATCAACTAAGTTCATAGAGTCTTGAACATTAGGTAATCCAAACCCTTCTGTATTAAAATTATTTGTAATTGGGCTTGCTCCTCTCATGAGTGCTGCTTTCAACAAACCAGGATTAGTTTCATATCCTTTTTCTCTTAGTGCAGATAATAAAGTAGCTAATGCTCCAGCAGTTGTTGGTGATGAAAATGATGTTCCATCTATGTATACCATCCCTTGTCCTTGACTAGCCCCCATTGTTTGTACTGCCAATACATCTTGACCTGGTGCTATTACATCAGGTTTTTGATTAAATCCATAACCGGGACCAAAAGAAGAAAATTGAGCTTTTTTATCTGAATATGTAGATGCGGCTACGCTTATTCCCCAAACTGTATTTCCATATGCTGCATAAATACTTCTTTCACCTTCGTCTCCATTGTTACCAGCAGACCCCACTAAAGTAATATTCAAATCATCTAATTGAGATACAAATCTATTAAATAGTTCATTAGTTCTTGCACCACTTCCAAGGGATGTATTTACGATATCTATCGTTGCATTATATTCAAATATGATTTCAAATGCTTCTAATTGATCAAAATAAGTCACGCCTTGTCCATCAACTTCTCCACATCCTGCCTCTAATGAGAATAATTTTGCACCTGGTGCAGTACCTACTGCATCTTCATATCCTGCTACTGCTCTGGCTGCGACTGATCCCCCTACTGGTGTTCCATGATCTTTACATGGCGAACTATCAGAGGGTGATATGTCGAAAGAGGCTTCTTTTGCAGATGCTAATGCAGGATGAGTAAAATCGACTCCATTATCTAAAATCGCAACAACTACCCCAGTTCCATTGTAACCTAGATCCCATAGTGGTTTTACATTTAATTTATCTACATCTGCAGCACTATCAATTATCATAGATCCTTTATTCATCATTCTTTGATCATAAACTTGATTTAATTGTTTCGTTAAAAATAACTCTGAGGGGTATATCTCATTAAATTGTGCATTTAACTCTTCATATTTTTCATAGTTTAAATCTATTTTAATAGCCTTAATGTTTCTATAGATTTTATTGATATTCTCTATATTACTCAATAGCTCAAATTCTCGATCATTTTCTGCAAAAATGACATATTCTCCATCTTTAAAATTCAAAGTATTATCATTTTTATCTAAAAGGTCTAAATTTTGAGTTAGAATTTCTTCTATATTAATCTCATTTTTGTCATTTTCCAATCCGTTCATTGAGGATAATGAAAATATTAACAGTAATATTGTTAAAAAAGAATATATTTTTTTCATAATTTCATCTCTTGTATATCTAAATATAAGGCCTAAAATAAAAATATTATTTCTGAAAAATATATAATATCTTTTTCTTATTATTTTCCAATTTAATTAAATATTGAATATAATTATTTTTGTAATTTTAATAATAGTTAAGAAACTCCTTGAATTTTATATATTATGGATAATGTAGAATCTATAATTTTAGGTGGAGGTTGTTTTTGGTGTATAGAAGAAATTTATAATCAATTAAATGGTGTTGAAAATGCAATATCTGGTTATGCAGGAGGATTTATCAACTATCCTGACTATAATTTGATTTGTAACTCTGAAACAGGGCATGCTGAAGTCGTAAAAGTGGAATTTGATTCTTCAATAATTAGTCTCAAACAAATATTAGAAATATTTTTTGTAATGCATGACCCAACAACAATTGATCGACAAGGAAATGATGTCGGTCCACAATATAGGTCAATAATATTTTATAATTCAGAAAAACAAAAAGATACTATTTACGAAACGATGAATGAAATTACAGATAAAAAAATTTGGGATAATAAATTAGTAACTCAAATAATAGAATATGATGATAATACTGCAGCTAAATTTTGGATTGCAGAAGAATATCATCAAAAATATTTTCAAAAAAATCCCACTCAAGGTTATTGTCAGGTAGTAATTAATCCAAAAATCAATAAATTTAGAAAAGAATTCTATCAACTCTTGAAAAATTAAAATTTAAAGGAGCTTTCTAATGTCAATAGAATATTATGATTTTGTTATAATCGGTGGAGGAATGTCTGGTTTATCATTGACAAAAGAAATAATATCATCTGGTTTAACAAAAAATAAAAAATTGTTAATCATAGAAAAACGAGATAATTATTATCGTGACAAAATATGGTCTTTTTGGAATATAATGGACTCTAACTATCAAAAAATTAAGTTTAATTCATGGTCATCATTTTCTATTTCTAATTTTGCTAAATCAATATCACTTGAAGATACTTATGAATACATCTCTATTGACTCTAATTTATTTTATTTAGAGATATTAGACATGATCGAAAATGATGATAATTCAATGATTTTGCTCAATACTAAAGTAAATACAATTAATCAAGATGACCTTTCCATATCTATTGAATTATCAAATGGTTCTATGATAAACGCTAAATACGTTTTTGACTCATCATACGACATAAAATCACAAGAATTAGGTCCTTATGATCTTTATCAACATTTCAAAGGAGTTGAAATCGAAACTTCTAAAGATCTATTTAATCCCAATAAGTTCACTCTAATGGATTTTAATACATCGCAAAAAGATGGCTTACATTTCATATATATCTTACCTCTAAGCAAAACAAAAGCCTTAGTTGAAGCTACCTGGTTTTCAAAAAATATTCTATCAGATGATATTTATCAATCCTATATTGATAATTATCTTGAATATTTAGGTATCTATGACTATAATACTGTCTATGAAGAATTTGGAGTAATTCCTATGTTTTTAACATCATCAAAATCTAATAAACATACGGATAATATTTTCAACATAGGTACTAAAGGAGGTCTGACAAGATCAAGCACAGGTTATACTTTCTTAAATTCACAAATACATTCGAGACATGTAGTATCTTCATTACTTAATAAAAATAAAATTCCAACTAATATAATTACAAAAAGGTCAAGGTTTATGGATACTATATTATTGCGCATTTTATCAAAATATCCACATTTAGGTCCAACAATATTTGTTGAGTTGTTCAGACGAAATAAACCAAAAAGAGTTATTCATTTCCTCTCGGGTACTAGTTCCATGTTAGAAGATTTACAAATAATGCTTAAAATTCCACATATATTATATTTTACTAAAGAAGCGATAAACGAAATCTTTCAAAGAATTCTATCTTTAAGAAAGTCTTAGTATTGATTTATTTTTTAGAAGTGGCTTTAATAGATTCTTTATTCAAATATTATTTTAATCTACAAAAATTAGTATAGATGTAAAGAAATGAAAAGTCATATCACAATGTGTACAATTTTGATATTAATACTTTCTATATTATCTCCAACCAATGTATTTACTACAAACACTGAAATTAATTACGATCCAAAAGAATCATATGATCCTCCGTCAAAAATGTACAAAAAAGGATATTATTTTGTTCATAGTGGAGAAACAGTTTTGCAATCTGAAATTATACAAACTTTTTCTTCAATAGATTATGATTTGATATATATGGCCGATAATTTTCAAACTAAGACACAATTATATCCTAATCAAATGGTTAAACTAGATTTAAGTATTAATGATAGTTTGGTTCCGATCTATCATTCATCTACTTCTAATGACATCATCGATGTAAATTCCGCATGGCAACTCGGATTTAATGGTAGTAATACCGTCATCGCCATTGTAGACACTGGAGTTAAGACAGATCATCCTGCGTTACAAAATAAACTTATTGCCGAAAAATCATTTCACAAAAAACAATATGGATTTGAATATGATTTAGGTCCAGAAGATATTCATGGGCATGGTACCTCTGTGGCATCTGCGGCTTTAGGATATGATCTCTCTACCAATTATACTTCGCCAGGTTTTGGCGCAAAATTAGTGAGTGCACGTATTGGATTGGAAAATGGGTACTCTACTACTGCTAGTGTTGTGGCTGCATTAGATTGGGTAATATCACAAAATGAAGTTGATATAATTTCTATGTCTTTATCTGAACCAGAGGAAGGCTATTCTTTTGATCCATTAGAACAAATTGCCAACATAGGTGTTGGAAAAGGTAAGGTAATACTTACCTCTGCTGGTAACAATGGGAAAAATGATTTGAATTTTTATCAATTAGGCTCTCCTAGTAGCTCTCCAGAAGTTATATCTGTAGGTGCAAGTAATGATGGGGATGTTCCTACCTCATTTAGTTCGAGAGGTCCATCATATGATGGGTCTGCAAAACCTGATATATTGGCACCAGGAATTGATATCAAAGTCGCCTCATTAAATGGAGGGTACAGATTCTCCGATGGAACCAGTTTCTCAACTCCCATTGTAGCAGGGGTCGCTGCGATCTTAATTTCTGCATTAAAGACTAACCAGAGTGCGATTAATCCAGGACTAATTAAATCTGTATTATGTCGGTCTGTCAATGATTTAGGTCATCTTCATTACACACAAGGTTTTGGAAGAATTAATGTCAGTAAAATGATAAATTTATTATCTAATCATTCATTAATAGATCTCCCATTGGTAGGCCCTGATCAGAATCATATAAATGGTATTAATCTTGATCTACCACTTAATACTTCAATATCTTTTCCAATTACTCTAATTAATCTTAATGAGAATAATCTTTCAATTTCTACTGATTACCCATTTGTCGAAATAAATTATGAACAAAAATACTCAGGTTATACTGATTTAATCATAATCCATCTAAAATTGATTAGAAATTACAATCTCAGTCAACTTAATTTATCCATAAATTATTTCAATAACCAAAACTATACAAATATACACTACATAATAGATATAGAAATTTTTCCTGAACCTGATTTTACAGTACTTATTGATTTAAAACATACGCCCTATGACTCTTTTTTCGCTCATCCAATCGATGAACGGCTTGAACGAATAGGTTCTGATGATATTGAAATTTTACATGACACTATTCGTAATCTTAATGGTTGGTTGTTTGAAATGGTATATGACGATTTTAGTTATGAGTTTCTCTCTAAATTTGATATTCTTTGGTTGCCTAGCGCATTTTCAGACCCGTTGACCGATATGTATGATCACCCAGTTCAAGAAATTGATTTAACAACCTCGGAAGCATTTGCTATCCATGAGTTTATCTTAAATGGTGGAAGAATACTACTTGATTTTGATGGTAAGTCCTCATACTCAGACAATTATTCTTTTTTTACAAATACTGATTTTCTAAAACAATTATCTCATTTAATGGGGGTTCAATTTAATTTCAATAATAATAATCTTTCTTCATCTTATAATTCTAAATTATCTTATTTTGTCAATGAGTCTGTCCCTATTAATTTTGATAATATAGATATGAGTAATGGTTTTATATTTTCAGGTAATAATTTACATACAACCGGGTTAGGGAGCTATTCTGATAAGATACATTCCTATATTCATAATAGTCGAAATTGGCGAAGTGATGGCGGTGAATTTAATCCTAATTATAAATATATTCAAAATGTTTTTGATTTTTTAAACTCAAATATTTTTCAATATTCAGTAAATAATAGCTCAATAAAAATTATTGATATAAATTCAAATATTGATTTTGGGAATTGTAATTTTGTTCTTTATGTAAATGGGCAACAAGTCAATTTTGAAACTATGCTTGACATTAATTCAATAATTTTAAATTATGATTTTTCACCTCATGATGATTTGTACTTAACATTGTACAATGATACTATGGAGATTTTCGAATTAAAATATAGAGTTCCTGATAATATTCCAAATATAGAGTCAATTTATTCAATATCAGATTATAATAAGGAGACAATTAATATTCTCTTTGATAAAATTAATTTTCTTTCAGGTAATATACGCATACCTGAAATTGACTATGATCAGTATAACTTACTAATAACTCCCGATAATGAGCTTATAATCGAAACAGATGCAAATAATTCTTTTGATATCAATGAATTATCACTAGAAATTATAATGGAAAGTGGTATCAAACATATTTATGAATTAAAAAATCAAGAAATCCTAACTTCTACTTCTCAAATAAATTCTTCGACAACTTCTATCTTTTCAAATTCAACAATTTCAACATCATCTATAATTAGTAGTACGGAGTCTTTATCTCAAAATTTTGTCATGTTGCCGTTAATATCAGTAATTATTACTTTAATTTATCGAAATAAAAAATCGTTTAATTTATAATTTTTTACTATCTGTTGCCACTTTTCTATTGATTACTAACTCTCCAATATCTGCAGAATAATCTGCCATCCTTAAGATTGATCTGGCTATCGGATAATCTTGGTATGCAATATCATTTTCTTCTGCTATCAAATGTATATTTATTTTTTGTTTTATGGCTTCTTGCGCCAACTCTTCATCTAATTTTTTGAATGCCTCTATTGCGGTATCTGTTGTTTCTATGACTTTTGAGCTCAAATTTTCTAAATGGTCTTTATTTATCATTTTATTTCCAAAATTTTCTACCAATTGTACACAATGATCTCCAATTCTTTCAATATTTTTTGCTAAATGATGATAATCAATAATCTCTGATGTTCTAATTCCAATATTAGAGGCAAATAAATAGTTTGACGATGCTTTGTAAAGCTGTCTCAACGCTAAATAATATAATTTGTCTAATGTGTTTTCTGAGTTAATCACAATTTTCATTGCATTTTTATCTTGATTGAATATCGCTTTAAATGATTGTTCTAGCATATTTTTTGCAGTAAACCATGCTTTTTCTATGCACTCTTTTAATTTCATTAGTGATGGATCTAATGCATCTTGGATCACAATTGTATCTGACGTTTGTGCGATTATCTCACTCCCCCACAATTTTCCTATTATTTCCTCAGTTGCAATAGAAATTTTAATTGGTATAATTTTAGTTGATTTTTTCGTCGTAATTTCGATTTGATTATAACTCGCTAAATATGCTCCCAAGATCATTCTTACTATTTCTTCTGGATCACTATTTTTATCAACTTTTATTATATATTTCTCATTAAGTTCTTTATTTTTATAATTATCAGATGGAGTAATCCTAATAGTTGAGTCAGATAATTCCTCAATTAGCACTTCTGAATTATTTGTATCCAAATTCTGACTAATTATCCATTTTTTCGGAAGAGTTAATACGTAGCTACTATTTCCTGCAAATTGTAATTTTCTTCTTGTAGTTTGTTTATTTTTCATAATATCATATTTTTATTACTTATTTAAAAATAACTCTGAGTTTTTCTAATTTATATTATATCTATATATATTATTTTGTTTATACTAAGATATGATTTTTTGAGTCGGATATGGTATATCTATGTTTTCATCAGTGAATTTCTTTAATATACTCAAATTTATAGATTGTTGGTTTTCTAACCATTTCTGTGCATCTGAATTTTTAATATGATATACTACCTTATAATTCAAACTTGATGCTGCCATTTCAACAAAATAGGCATATCCAAATTCAGTATCATCATATTTGTTTATTATCTCTTCAATCCAATTTGGAATTTTTTCTAATTTATCAACTGGTGTTTCATAAGACACTCCTAAAATTAAATCAACTTTTCTTTTATTCATTCTTTTCATATTATGAATTCTTTGATTTGTCAATTCTTGATTTGAGATAATTAGTTGGTTCCCAAGGGGAGTTCTAAGTTGAGTGGATTTTAATCCAATTTTCTCCACCGTTCCAATATCGTTACCTATTTTTATTGTATCGCCTATCTCAAAAGGTCTATCTACAAAAATCGTAATAGAAGCAAATAGGTCTGCAATCACATTCTGTAATGCAAATGCAAATCCTAAACCTAATATACCTAAACCAGCTAAAAATGCATTAATGTCAACTCCAATTGCATTTAAAAACCAAAGCCCTACTAAGACTGAGATCGTTATTCTCAATGTAAATTCAAAGAAATCAACAAGGTGGGCATGTGTAGATTTCTCTTTCATAAGCTCTAATATTGACTCGATTAACACAAATAACGAACTTAAAATATATACTGTAAATACAATTAATAAAATCCAATATATGATATCACCAAGTAAATCAGGTAATATTAACACTGATGTTCCTAACCAAATTCCAACAATTATCATTAATGGAAATGATAATAAATTTTTCAACGCATCTGTAATCCCATTGGCGATCTTATTTTCATATTTAGAATTTAAATATTTGAATATCAAAACGTTATATGCAACATATATACCCATTGATATTCCAATGTAAATCACTGCAATAATAACTTCGTCCCAAGTATTTCTTGATATTATATCAAACCAACTATCTGTCATTATTATCACTATTTTCTTGTTAATATAAATGTTTTAATTTAAAACTTAATAATTATAATAATGGGATTTTAACTTTAATTTAGGAAGATCTATTTTTTGGTATTAAACCTAAAATGCTTAAACTCAGTATAAGCCCCAAAATGTTGAATGGAGTCTCATCTTGTGCAGCAGCTTGTGTATATCCTGTTGCCATAGGTTCTATTGCAACATATCCTACACTATCCGCGATATATTGCCCCTCTGGAGACATTAAATAATCAGTAAATTCCTTAATTAATGGGTTATTCATTTCATCATTAGTATCCCATACCACAAATAATGGTCTTGTTACTGAATATGTCCCATCACCTGCATTCACTTTGTTTGCTTCTACTCCATCAATTGATACTGCCTTTATAGTGTTATCTAAATATGCCATTCCACCATAACCTATCGCATTTTGGTTTTCAGCTACATCTGAAAAAAGATCTCCTGTACCTGCATATTGTGCATAATTAGCACCTAAATCTGATGCAGGAACTCCACCTCCACCTAAGAAAAATTCATTGAAAAAATCATGTGTGCCTGAGTCTTGATCTCTCTCAACAACCCTTATTGTCGTATCCATCATATAGCTGAAATCCAATGAATTATCTACTTCAGTCCAATCTGTTATATTTCCACCAAATATTCCTGAAACTTGATCTTTTGTCAAGTCGGTGATTGGGTTTGCTGGAGGTAATACAACAATTAACGCATCTCTTGCAATTGTCAATTGTTTAATACTTTGTCCTGCGTCTAATGCTTCTTGTAATTCAGAAGCTTTAGGTGCTCTGCTCATTGGAGCTAAATCTGCTGTACCATCAAGTAATGCATCAAATCCAGCTCCAGAACCTGGGCCATCTGTCGCAAATTGTACCTCTGGATGTATTTCTCCCCATCTTGCTTGTGCCTCTGCAATAATTGGAAATACTGTATTCGATCCAATTATTGATAAATTCCCATTCAATGATTGGCCATACACGGGGCCTGAAGTCATCATTAACGCTATTGTCATAATACTAATAAATATAATTTTTTTCATTATAATATCACAAGGAGACATCTCCTTAATTAAATAATATCCTCAAATGAGTTAAATATCGTCTAAATATTTTATTATCTATTCATAGAATTCTTTGATCTCATATTCTATGATTTTTTTTAATTTTCTATGAAAAAATATACATTTATTTGATATTTAAATTCCTCCTATACAATATTGGATATATATAAAATGGATACTATTATTGAGGATGATAAAAACGTGACTCAAAAGTCAAAATCATTATTGGAATCAAATGAATTCTCCTCATATCTTTCAAAAAAACTCCAAATACCTAATTCACGATTAAGAAACTATAAACAAAAAATATCCATAATTAATTTGAATATTTTTGCATCTATATCTATAATCGTTTTAGTATCAACTGTTATGGTAATGTTAACTTACTCCTCAAGAATTTATTCCAATCCTATAATTATCTCTGATATTTTCTCTAATTTAAAATTTGATCCAGGAGAATTATTCGATATAGGTGATTGGGGTATCTGGCCTATGATTTATGGGACATTTGCTGTTGGAATACCCGCTCTCTTACTCTCATTGTTTTGGGGTATGGGAATTGCAATTTATTTATCAGAGTATGTTAACAATAAGTGGGGCCGTCGTCTTCAGTCTTTAGTTGAATTTTTTGCTGCAATGCCTTCGGTAGTACTTGGTTTAATTGCAGTCCGATATATCTCTGATATTACAAAATTTATTTTTCAAAGACCATGGTTTGTTGATCTCACTTCTTTTTTAGGATTTAATGAAGGAAATGGTATTTCTGTTAGTTCATCAAATATTATTATAAATGCTGCATTTGCCATCGCAGTAATGGCTACACCAACAATTGCCTCTATTAGTATGGATGCTATGAAATTAACTCCATCCTCCCAAAGGCATGCTGTAAAATCATTGGGTGGTACTCAAAAGGAAGTGTATGAAACTGTAGTTTATCCATATTCACAAAAAACAATTTTTGCAAGCGTTCTATTAGCATTTGGACGTATAATAGGTGAAACAATGATTGTTACTGTAGCCTTAGGTGCTAATGCTTATATTGGTTTACAAATGATTTTTGGATTTATTCCTTTTCCAAATTTATGGGTCAACGGTATCACCCTAACATCATTAATTACCACTTATTTTGGTGAAGCATCTGCTCAATCTGATATAAGGCAATATTTATTTTTAGCTGGGGCAATTCTGTTATTATTTTCATTTCTTATAATTTGGCTTTCCTCGTTAATAATTGATAATAATAAATATTTGATGTACATTGTTAATATATTTTATTTTCCTTTTGAACTACTTATTAAATCAATATCAAATATATCTGAAAAATATAAAAAATCAAAAGACTATTCAGAAACTCTTACTGAGCTGCTTATAGATCGTAGAAACAAAGCTAATCGTAGATATTATGTGAAAAATTTTATTAAATTCATATCCTATGTAATCTTCTCATTTGGTATCATTTTCATGATGACCAGAGAGGGTCTTAATTATTTAGCTGATGACTCAGGTTTACTTCAAGGTATAATTAATTTTTTTAATTTTATAATAACAAAACCTGTTCTATCCGTTATGCAAAGAGGTATGTATGGCGCATATCCCTCATTGATCGGTTCAACATTACTAGTTTTAATGGCTTCAGCTATTGCATTTCCATTTGGTACAACTACAGGTATATTCCTATATGAGTTCTCAAATAATAACAAATATAGTAAAATCATACAACAAACTATAATTAACATATCTGCCATACCTAGTATAGTCGTTGGATTATTTGCATATGCTGCATTCGTGGTTGGTGCAGGTTTTGGTCAAGGACTATTATCAGGAGGATTTGCTTTGGCTATAATGATGATCCCAGTTGTTACTACAAACACTATTGAAGCATTACGAAATATTCCAATTGAACATAGGAATTCAGCATTAGCGTTAGGCTCCACAAAATGGGAAGCATTCAAAAATCATAGATTGCCTTATGCATTCCCCTCAATTATTACAGGATATATTTTAGGTATATCAAGAGTTATAGGGGAAACTGCTCCAATTTTATTCACAATTGCATCTATAACAAATACTGTTTTTCCAGACTCTTTAACGAATCAACCGCTAAGAATACTGACCTATGAAATTTTCTTTAACCTAACTTTACAAACTCGACAAGTAGATGGATATCGAATAGGTCCCATTTGGGCTTCGGTATTAGCCATGGTTCTCATCTTTTTCGTAGGTTTACTTAATATTTTTGCTTTTCTTGTACGTAAAATATTACGCTCAAAATATGAGTATAATGGAAACATATAGGTGATTAATATGGATACAACGGAAAAAAATAATCTCAACAGTATAAATACATCTGCTGATTTACCCCTTTCAGCACCTGCTGATCAATTTAAGAAAAAATTTGATGAGTTGAAGTTGAATAATAATTTAAAGGATAGTGAATTTAGTTTCCCTGATTTTTCAAAAGACGACACAGCTATGGAAATCAAAAAATTAAATTTAAAATATGGTGACGGACCATATGTGTTGTATGATTTAAATTTAAAAATTCCTAAAAACAAAATTACTGCAATTATTGGCCCTTCTGGGTGCGGAAAATCTACTTTCTTAAGACAAATCAACAGAATGAATGAAGAGATGGCTAAAATTAATGCCTCCGGTAATATATTTATAGAGTCAAATGATATGTTAGATCCAAAAAATGATGTAATGAAGTTAAGATCACAGGTTGGTATGATTTTTCAAAAACCTCAACCATTTCCAAGATCTATCTATGATAATATCTCATTTGGTCCAAAACTACACGGAATTACCAAGAAATCTCAATTAGATGATATTGTTGAAAATTCTCTCAAAGATGTAGGTCTGTGGGATGAAGTAAGTGATCGATTGGATGCACATGCATATGGTTTATCAGGAGGGCAACAACAACGATTATGTATCGCTCGATCAATAGCCGTTAACCCCACTATATTATTAGCAGATGAACCTGCTTCAGCCTTAGATCCAAGATCATCTTTTCAAATCGAAGAATTATTAATGAGATTAAAAGAAGATTACACTGTTGTCATAGTTACACATAATATGCAACAAGCTGCAAGAATCTCTGATTATTGTTTATTCATGTATAATGGAAACATAATTGAATTCTCAAAAACACAAAAAATGTTTGAGAATCCTTATTGGGACCTTACTGAGAATTATATAAGTGGAAAATTTGGTTGATTAATATGACAGAACCCTATCGATCACAATTAATTCAAATGCTATCTGATCTTTCAATAGGCATTCTTAAGATGTTAAATGATATAAGAACTAATTTTTCATACTATCAGTCTATTGTAACAGAGTTTGAAACAGTAACCCAAGAATTAAGAAAGGAACGTATCTCTCAAATAAATACAAATGATTTATCTGTTGAGTCTTTAGGTGATGTACTTGAAGCAAGTAGTGTTAAAATATTATCCTTGCAAGCACCCGTCGGTCGTGATTTACGAATGGTACTTTCATCTTTTCGGATTATATATGATATTAAAAGGATATCTAGGGATACTTCGCATTCATTTGCGGGTCTTACATCCTTTATTGGAAAAGAAGCTGAGGCTTTCAAGAAACAACAAAATCTGTTTATGGACTCAATAAATGCTGCTAATGACATGTTAGATATTTTTGAAAAGATTTATCGTATGGAAATAAATGAAACAGATTATAATTTTCAAAAATTTATTGACAAGGCTGAAAAATTAGATGACATTATCGATGATTTATTTGAAAATCATAGTAAAGTAATAATTGAAGGCTCAAACAATGGTGACTTTGAAATTAAATCTGCTCATAAATTATTGGCTGCTATCAGAGCCTTGGAAAGAGTAGGAGATCATTGCACCAATATTATTGAGAGTGCAATTTATATTAAATCCGGTGTAAAAGTGCAAATTCCTTAAACTAACCTCTAGGTCTATCTTTAATTCCTCCATCAGTGATATAAAATATTTCTTCACTTTCCGGTCTTCTTGGAGAGTCTGTTAATCTAGCCACTCTTGCTGATCCTGGTGATTTCCTAAGAACTAGTCTTGTTTGAGGTCTATGAGACCAAGACTCTCCTAAAGCAGGTGATTTTGATGCCATACCAGATAAATCATCAACTTTTGCTACCATTTGATTTGTGACTACTACTGCAATATCATGAACATAGGCTAAATTAGTCAGTGATGATGCATGTTGCATAATTCTTTGTTGTCTTTCTGCTATTTTATCGTTACCAATATAATCGCTTCTAAAATGAGCAGCAATTGAATCTACAATTACTAATTTAATATTTTCTTCTTGAGCAATCTCATTAATTTTCTGTATAATTCGAGTTTGATTGTGAGAATCCAGTACTCTAGCAACATAAATATTTTCTAATATTTTCTCGGGATCTAATCCTGCATCTATTGCAATCTCTCCAATTCTTGTGGCTGAAAATGTTCCCTCTGTATCCACAAAAAACACTTTTCCATCTAAACCACCTTGTTCTCTTTTTAGCTGTGCATTGACACATAGTTGGAAACATAGTTGTGATTTTCCTGTCGCAAATGCACCTGAAATTTCCGTAATTTCACCAGACCATGGCCCTCCAGCTAGTAAGGTATCTAATCCATTTGAAGATGTAGTGACTTTTCCTTTGTTCTGTTCAAGTTTCAGCATTTCTTTAGCACTTAACGGGGGATTAACGACTAGTGAAATAGATTTGCTTATAATGTCTTCCGCTAAGCGATAAGACAATCCTGTATCAATTACTATGTTTTCAGGTGTACTTATCGAAATAGCTTTGATATTGGTATACCCATTATTTACTAATTTCTCATGAATGTCATCCTCAAAATCTTCTAAACCTTTTATGTTCTCAAATGACACTATTAATTACCTCAAATTCAATTTATAATTACTATTATTACGCAAAACTTTTTCCACAACCACAAGTAGATGCTGCATTTGGATTAATTATTTCAAACTTAGATCCTTTTAATGAGATCGAATAATCTAAAGTTGATCCTGCAAGTAATCTCATATCTGAATTTTTCACTAATAATTTAGCTCCATTATGTTGTATTAATTCACCATCTGCATCATCATTGATCCAACCAAATTGGTATGAGAATCCTGCACATCCCCCAGGGATGACTGTGATTTGAATTGCTTGTCCCACTCTTCCCTCAGCTTCTAATAACTCATTTATTTTTTTAGCAGCAGAGTCTGTAATGCTCATGGTGCCTTTTGGTATATCAAAATTTAATGATAATTCAACCATAAGGTCAAATAAATCTTGAAAATAAAAGGTTAACGATTAAAGGTTTAATCAATAGACATTTTGTACATCAAAAATTAATATCAACTTAAATAATTAATACAACAAAATTAATATCTTCATAAATATGTGAAATATAAATATAAACTTATAAAAAAAGAATATTGAGAAAAGATAATGTCTCAAAATTTATTAGAAACTGAGTCTTGCTACTCTTGTAACAAAATTGTATCACCTGCAAAAAAAGGTGCCGCTAAATTTTTCTGCCCCCAGTGTGGTGGTATGATAATTAGATGTTCTGAATGTAGAAGATTATCAAATGGGTATAAATGTCCCTCTTGTAATTTTGAGGGTCCATAATAAGAGGTATTGAATAATGGGACGAGTACTTTACCAATATGATATAATGACACCTACTCCTAAGTATGACACTGATAGAATGATTTCAGACGTTAAGTCTAAATTACCAGAGAATGTATTGATGCAACAAAAAGTGGACATTGCTGATGCATTTTTTGGAATACAAAAATTAACTATGCAATTTGTTTGTCCTGAAGATGTTGAAGGTATTCAAGATATATTAGAAAATTATTTGGATAAAATAAAAGAAGAAGAACTAACTGGTGAATGGGAATTATCATTTACTTCAAGAATTTAAATTTCATAAGGTTTGCTAATATTCATTTTTTTACAGTTTTCTTTATTTCTATTAATAAAATTCCCCTCAATTTCTTTATCTCTTAGCTCTAAAGGATACATCACAGGTATTTCTCTATCTACCACGAAAAATTTTAATTTATCATTTTGATTATGAAAAATAACTCCATCAATGACCTCTTCTTCAATACACTCCAGACAAGTATTGAAATTTGTGATCTTATTTAGTTCTGCCTTTTCTTTTGTTTTTTCATTTTCAGATAATGGATCATTTACTAACATGCTATCAAATTTATAGCAATAAAATTTACACAATAACCCTGTACTTTCATGAGGGCCTGGTTTATTACTACGTTCTCTTTTTTCAGATTTAAAAACTTTTAATTTCAATGGCCATATATCAGGGTTATCCGGGTCTGCTAAAATATCCATTAACCTGTACTGCATATAGATAAATATTCATTAATATTATTAAACATGCTCCTTAAAGCCATGATATTCTTTAATATACAAATAAAAAATATCAAATATTATTTAGTAGCTTCAATCCTAGTTTTAATCCACTCATATATGCTGAATTAATATTTTTACCACTAAAATAATCTCCACAAAATCCTAAATTAATATCAGGTATCCACAAATAATTTTCATCTAAAAATTTACTTACAATCGCATATCTCCATAAATGAATATATGTCTTATTTACATTTAGTTCTTTTAAGTTCATGATCTCCTTAAATTCCTCTATTACATAATTCAAAATAAACTCATTAGATCTTTCTAAATTTTGCACACTCCATTTTTTATCAGTGTGTATTACCCATATTTCTTCAGAACCTCTACCAGGCTTAGAATTATTTCGAGCAATCCATCTTATTGCTTTACTTTTTCTTTTTTTGTTTTCTATAAATAATCCATCATACTCAAAGTCTAATTTAGTATTCAACATTATAGCTATTGCGTATATTGGAGTATATTGTACCTCATTTAATTTAGATACTACATTTTTGTATTTATTAAAAATGTCTTTAGCCTGTACTGCGGGTATACTACAAATTACATAATCATAATTTTCATATTCTTTTCCATCACTATCTATTAATACCCATTTATCAGCTCTGATTTCTATATTTGTAATTTTTGTTTTAAAAAATATATTCGATATAGCACTCCTGTCAAATAAATAATGCACTAAGGTTCCCATCTTTGGAACACCAACATAAATTTCTTCCTCTAAGAAAATTGGTTCTATCGATTTTTCTTTCAAATTTCCAAATTTTCCATTCCAAATCTCAATCACATTATTCTTTTTCATATCTTCAATCACTGTTTGGAATTCATCATCAAAATTATTTAGATATTGTGCTCCTAAGTCAAAATTCAAATTATCAACTCTTTTTGTTCCTGCTCTTCCACCTCTTCCTCTACTTTTTTCAAAAATATCTATGTAAATATTATCTTTACTCAATTCTCTTGCCATCGCTAAACCAGATATTCCCGCACCAATAATTGCAATTTTCACTATAATTAATTATGAATTAATACATATTTAGATTATTTCTTTAATCCAAATCAATATTTAAAATATATATAATTATAAGTAATAATTTTATTATTACATTATGTCGAATCAATATTCGATTAACGATAAACCAATGTATGTAAGTACGACCGATGAAATTGCAGGATTTAAAATATTGCAACACTATGGATTAGTTTATGGTGCCACTGTTAGAGCCCGAGGATTAGGAGGCGATTGTGTGGCAGGTTTCCAAAGTTTATGTGGAGGAGAAGTTAGTGCATACACTGAGATTGCAATTGAAGCAAGATATGAAGCCGTGAATAGAATGTTAAGAGAAGCATCTGACAAAGGCGCAAATGCAGTTGTAGGCTTAAAATTTGAGTCAGATAATATGGGTGGTGGCAATGGATCTTCAGCCAATGGAACCATAGCATATGGAACTGCTGTCGTAGTCGGATGACGAGTTTACTTTATGATTAATCTAAAATATCTGCGAACAAAATTTATCTGGTTTAAATTATCATATCCATTTAGGTGGGCACATCATCCAACTTGTGATATTTATCAAAACCAACGAATAGACATTTCATTTAATGATAAGCATCTTTCTTTATGTCGTGGTTGCACATTTTTGTATTCTAGTACAGTTTTATCAATGATAATTAATTTTGCTTTTTTTAAAGAAAGTTTTTCATATCTAACTTACTTTGGTATATTACTATTAAGTTTAGGTTTAGTGTTCTACATTGACTCCAAAGTTATAAATAGAAAATTAAAAGCAATAGCTAGAATCGTTATTGGATATAATTTTGGTATTTCCTTAATAATATTAATTACTACTTCTGATAATATATTTCGTTTTATAATACTTTCAACTATAATTATATTTTATCATGGATATAAATCTTTACGTCTAATATATCCTCCTGTAAATTTATGTGAAACATGTGAATATCAGCCACAAATCCCATATTGTCCTGGTATGATCGATAAAATGGAAGCAAATCATAATTTTGACTCTATTGTTTTACCAATGTATAAAGATGATTTTAACAATAAGATCAAAAAATTGAGTAACTAATGAATATGCCACTGGTACTACTCTTTTAAATACTATTTTCGATTAAACATATTGACCGATAAAATAAAATTAGATGTATTCTCATTAGTTTGGTTCGGATCAGACCCTAAGAAATCTAGATCTTCAGGTATTATGAGTGTCCAATATAATCAATCGATTGATCAAGACGTAATGAATGAAGTATTACTAAGTATTTTTAATAAATATACAATATTTTTTTCAAAATTACAATTTCAAAATAAATTTTATTATCTTAATATACCTAAAACTGTAACCGAAAAAGAAATATTTGGAAATATCAAATACACTAATTCATCTGTTGAAGATATTTTCAAATCTCATTCACAAATTTCATTTGACTTATTTAGTGATGATTTTTTCAATATAATCATTTCACATAATTCAGAAAATTTCACCATTATTATTCATGGTTCGCATTTAATTGGAGATGGCATGACCTCTGCAACATTGTTATCTCTTATTCTTCACAATTACCACTCCAAAATTCACGCTCTACCCATGGTTGAATTGCCAGAAATATCTTATAACCAATTGCTGAATTATGCATATAACATGAGATACAACAGATTCGGTAAGTTTTTCTTTGTTCCTAAATTTTTAAGATTTATACCGGGAATATATCAAATTATTAAAACTAACCGTATTGAAGTTGAGGATCAAGTATTTACTGGTTTTTTGGAGGACCATGAAATACTTTCTCGTACTTTATATAAATTTAATAATGATTTTAACCAGCTACTTCAAAATTTAAAATCAGGGTACAATGTAAATTCTAATCATTTAATTACAGGTCTCATAGCCTATTCATATTGTGAATTATTTGGATACAATAGCACAGTCTTAACCTATCCGATAAATATCCGAAATAAAATTGGATTTGAAGCAGGTAACCTTTTAACAGTTAATCGTGTTAAAATCCAATTTGATAATGAAATTTTTAATTTTATTTTATATATTAAAAAAACTCTAAATAATGAGCGTAAACGTAAAAACCCATATTATGCAATTTCAGCAGGTAAATTTCTCAAGAATGATTTTAATTCGATTAAAGAAAGAATGAGCAAATTGGCAAAGCAATCAAATCTTAGAATTTCAAATTTAGGCCGTCTTCCAACACCTAATTTAGAATTCCCTGATCCTGAATTATTTAATGACATCCCAATAAGTAATTATCATGCTAATGCATTACCATTAGGATCAATTTTAGTACATTTCTTTATTTCTTCAGTAAATACCGTTGAAGGCATGGAGTACTATCTCACTATTCTTCATAATAAGGAAAACTCTTCAAATCTAAGTTTACTTTTGAATAAGATTCACAAAAATATAAAATATCTAAATAAAAAAATTAATTGATTTAAAACTAATAGACTAACGTTACAACCATATTTTGTACTATTTTTGTTTTACTATTAGCTTTACCCTCATTAGAGAATATCTCATATTTACCATTCTTTTTAGAAATGATTACTTCATGCAGATTTTTCTTTAAACCTAATCTGATTTTTTTAAGGTATGCCTCTTTTATGGTCCATAATTTAGTTACTTCATCACTTTGATCTATATGGATATTCATATCTTTAATTTCTTTATTAGAAAAAGCTTGCTTCAAAAATTCTTCATTTCTATTTTCAATTTTTTCTAAATCTATTCCGGCATTGTCCATGATTGCTAATGCAAAACCATTACTATGTGTGATTGATATAGGATATACTTCATCATTTATTATGGTATATGGTGCTCTATTTTTATCTTTTTTAATCGCTATTTTCGAAAGATCTATTGCAACATTTTTCGCAATGCATAATTTTGCTGCTAATCTACCTGCTAAAAATTCATTTTTCTTTGAGTTCGTTTTATATTTTTCATATTGAGTTACATCAGTTGTATCAAGAATCTTATTTAATTCCACTTTGGTTAATTTTCTTAAATTATTACCATCTATCAGGGAAATTTTCTTATTCATATTAAATGTCTCCCTTTCCAATAACACTCGTAAGTGATCTTCATCAAAATTTATTTTATCTTTAATTTCGACCTCACCTGTTACTATCATACTATAATTCTCCAATTTAATTTTACAATCTCCATTTTCATCAATTAATTCCACGTTATAATGCGCATGTGTTTTAGTTTTCTTCAAAAATATCGCTCTTATTAAAACTACTTTTTTCTTTGTTTCAAATAGATGAACATTGTCTATTGCCGTGGGTAGTGCTGCCTTCTTATGTTTTAACATAAAATGCAACCCTGCAGCCTGAAATGCAGCTTCTATTGCTAATGGATTTATTTGATAATTTACTTCATAATCATACATAGGTATATCTGGTACTACATATTTGGCTAATATATTATTATTAGAGAGATATGATACTGACTCTAATACTTGATATGATGGACCATGGAAAAATAAGTCATATATCTGACCTTTATCGAAAATGTTCATTGATAAATAATTTTTGACTTCAGTTTTTAATAATGTAGGATAGCCTAAAAATCTATCTTTTTGTTGTAAGTTTGCCTGAAAATGTTCTCTTATATCTCCTAATTGTTTGCCATCAGGACCTATAAATTTAGATTTTATTTTAATAAATTGTTGATCTTCCTTAATTTTTAATTCTGAATGTATGTTTAATGCTTTATCTTTAAGCAATTTTATAGGACTTCTAAATTTGATATTTGAAATTCTTGAAACTTTTTTATTATTTGTTTGATTTAAAAATTCAGCCATTTTTTCTAATCCCATGACACCTGGTAATATTGCTGTGCCGTTAACACGGTGATCATTCAAATATTTATCATAATCTAAACTTAGTTTTTTGAAGGCTATATTTCCATCTTCTGAAACCTTATCAATCATAGGATTAATTTTAGGTTCTGATGAGAATTTAATTTTTTCAGATAAGAATCCTAATTTTCCAGCTATAACAACTTCTTTTTCATCGCCATATGCTAATTCTGCTTTGAACATTTTGATCCCATCCTCCATATCTATAGGCGTAACTCCCAAAGACTCTAATACTTTCAGAGTAGATCCTTTTGTAGCCATACCAATATCTTTCCAAGCTGACCAGTCTATGACAATTGCTTTTCTGTTTTTAGAACCAAGTTTAGCAATGCTTTTTGCTAAATATTCATTAGCTGCAGAATAATCAATCTGTCCTGCATTACCAAATCTTCCCGCAACTGATGAAAAACCAACTATTAATTTTAACTTATTTAAATTTAAATGCTCAATTATATTTTCAAAACCTAAGGCCTTAACATCATACACTAATCTAAATTCATCTAATGATTTATTCTTGGTTGCCCTTGAAATTTCTATTCCTGCACCATGAATAAAATGAGATACCTCTTTCTCTCCGATTTTATTTTTTATATTTTCAAACATAGATTGTAAATTTTCTTTATTTGTGACATCCGCACTTTGATATAATACCTCACAACCTAAATTTTCTAATTTTTTAACCGCCTCATAAACTTGCTTTTGCTTCATTATATTATTCCATTCTTTTTCCAATACCACTGGTGTAACTTTTTCTGAATTTTCACTTTTCAATTTTTCAAATAATTTCATTTTTGCATCTTTTAATTCATCATCAGTCAAGTCTGTGTATTGAACGATTTCTTTGTTTAATTTAGTTCTTCCTAATAATATGACGGTAATATTTTCTTTGACAATCGATTTAACTAATTCAAACGTAATTCCTTGTGCTCCTCCTGAAGCTAATAATACTGATTTTTCTGGAAGTTTAAAATCAATCTCCTCCAAATTCTTTTTCATTAATGTAATCTCATATCTTTTACCATTTTCATAAAATATTTCTATTCCACTATTTCCGATCTCATTATATAATTGTTCTTCATGTTCAAAAACTAAAATCTTTGCGGTTATATGATCATATTCCATACTTAAGGATTTGAACATACCACCAATCGCTCCTTCCCCGGGTGATAATGAATGTATATTATATTTTTTATTTTTATTACTTGTCGCCAGCATTAATTGAGATAACATATTGATATTTTCTTTTAAAGTTGTAAACAATTCATAAATATTAATATCTTTAATAATTTCTTCTGTAAAGACTAAATTCACCCTTTCATCAAATTTCACTTCTGATAAATTGTCATAATATAATATTTGATCAGTATTTGATTTTATAGATTTAGAGATTATGAAGGTTTTATTATGTGTTTTTTTAGGTAATTTTAATTTTTGATGACTAAGAATGTATCTATTAATTTTATTATGTTGATCTTTATCTGTAAAATGATCTTTTTGGTTAATTTCTAATGTTTCTTCAATTTTGTCATTTAATATATTTTCTTCAAAATAATTTGCAATTTTATTTATCGTATTGAAATCTGATAAATTTAAATTTTCATTGAGAGGGACTCCAAAATCAGTTCTCGCAATTGCAAAAATTTCTGCTTGTTTAACAGTATCTATGCCTAAATCACTTTCTAAATCTAAATCTAGATCTAACATTTCCATCGGGTATCCTGTTTTATCTACAATAATGTTTAGAATATGATCAACTTTATTTAGATTATTTTTCGCACCTAAATTACCACTTTCAAGATCTCTTTCAATGTAATTATTTATTTCTACAACATTATTTTTTGTTTTCTTCAATTTTGATATTATCTCGCCTATTTTTGTTGATTTAGTAATTTCAGAGATATCCACATTCGTTTTATTTACAATTTTTTCTTTAATAATCACAAATGTTTTTTCATCTATACCTAAGTCCCTATCTAATATAATATCTGCATTCATCATGGAAATTGGATATCCCGTGATTTCAGAAATTATATCATAAATCAATTCATCTTTATCTGAGGCTATCAAATCATTTGAATTTTCTGGGAGGGTCTCAACCGGATTATTTTGAATTATATTAAACAAATCTGAAATTGTATTAATATTATCCATATTTTGTACTTTGCCAGATGATATAACGTTTAATCTTATTTCCAATTCTTTCAATGATTCGTTACCAAGCCCTAAATCTTCTCTCAAATTAATATTTTCATCCAATAACAATTCTATTGGATAACCTGATAATTCGCTAAGAGCCGATAAAACTGAATTTTTATCTATGTTTCCGACTCGTAACTTAACATCACTGTCCTGTAAATTTCTATAATATTCTGCGATTTTATTTATAGTATTATAATCTGCTATGTTCATTGATAGATCTTCAGGTGCATTGAATAATCTATTCATTTCTCCTACACTTTCTGCCATTTTAACAGTATCTATACCCAAGTCGGCTTCAATATCTAATTCAGGATCAAGCATCTCTACAGGATATCCCGACAAATTAGAAATAATTATTTGAATATTCTCAATAATCTTATCATTAATATTTTTGTCAGGTGATTTATGTTTATCATTTACTAAAACTTGCAAGTCTTCTTTTTTCTCTTTGATACCATTAACAATATTATCATCGCTGTAATATTTTGCAATTTTATTTATTGTATTATAATCTGCTAAATTCATATTTTCATTATCTTTCTTTCCAAAAATTTCGTTCAATTCTCCTACACTTTCTGCCATTTTAACAGTATCTATGCCTAAATCAGCTTCAATATCTAATTCAGGATCAAGCATTTCTATAGGATATCCAGATAATTCTGACATGACCTTTTGGATAATTTGTATTTTTCCATCATTATCAACATCAGGTAATTTATTGGCTTTATCAACTTTCTCTTCAATAATTTCTTGTCCAACATAATACTTTGCAATTTTATTTATTGTATTATACTCTCCTAAATTCATATTTTGATCTTGTTCAACATTAAAAATTTGATTTAATTCTCCCACTGTTTCTGCCATTTTGACAGTATCTATGCCTAAATCCGCTTCAATATCTAACTCAGGATCAAGCATTTCTATAGGATATCCTGATAACTTTTCCATCACTTTTTGTATTTTTGCCAATACCGCGTCATAATCTAAATCAATTTTCTTTGATGTAATCATATCATTATTTGTTTCAATTTCTATTTTATTGATTTTTGCAATATAGTTTTCTTCATTTATTTCCATTTTTAGAGTTTTGCCATCATAGAATAATTGGTCTTGCGCTCCTCCTATATCTTTCAACCAAATTTTGTATTTCTCTGTAAATCTTAATTTATATTCATTCTTCTCGTATAACGCAAATGCAATTTGAGAACCAAAACCTGCGGCTAATCTCAATGCATACTTGATGTTAAATGTTCCACCCTTTGAAATTCTCAAATTTCCCAAATCAGGGTCGGGATTTTTGAAATTTGCAATAGGAGGTATTCTATTTTTTTCTAATGATTTAATTGCTATTGCATCCTCTAAACCTGCACCCATAGGGTGTCCAGTAAATCCTTTTGTATTTGCTATATGGATATTATTTGCTCCATCTGCAAAATTCTCTCTTAACGATCTAATCTCCGCCGCAGCACTTCCTCCCCTTTTAGGAGTATACGTTTCATGCGACATGAACATCATAGAATTGGATAAATCCTCTTTACTTATATTGTGCATCAATTCTACATTTCTCAATAATTTATTCATTTCATAGGAAACATGCTTAGTATCAAGTCTTGTTGCATGATGAGCCGAGTTTGAAAAATGAGTGCCTAATATTTTAACCAAGGCTTCTACTCCTCTTTCTTTAGTTTCTTTTTTAGTTTCAATTACAAATGCCGCAGCCCCCATACCAATAATCATCCCACTTCTCCTATTATCAAAGGGCAATGCTGCTTCATCGACTTTATCCTTGATTGTGGCTGCCCCACTTGCTAAAAAACCTGTTCCTAACCATTGAAAATTATTTTGAGTTGTGATATCATCTGCAGAAATTACAATAACTCGCTTCGCTCTACCATTTCTTATCCAATCTTCGGCTATACCTATAGCTTGAGTTGCAGATGCACATGCAGAATTTACCTGTGTGTTCGGCCCTTTAGCCTTAATTAATTGCGCAAATTGAGCATGTCCAAAGCTTAATACTTCAAGTAAAATTTTCCTATTAAAAATATAATCCTTAGCATTTTCTTCTATATAATTTATATCTTCCTTAATTTCAGATAAAATCTCATTTTTATTATCAAATCCTTCCTCTCTTTTTATTTTCTCATGAATATCTTCCAATATTTTTTTCTTTTCTATCGATATTTTATACTCCGCATAGCTGCCTATCTCATTAGAAAAACTATCTAATCCTGGGAATGCTGATGCAAATATTATCCCTGTATCATCTTGCATTGTTTTTGGAAGTACATAATCACCGGGTAAATAAGATCCAGTGGATGTTTTCTTGAATTCTCTAATTAAAGGTATACCTGCATCTTTTAATGCCTCTAAACCGGCTGCAATAGCTAATGAAGTGGTAACATCAAATGCTGCACTCACTTCTCTATTTACTCCAAACTCATCACTTATATCAAATTCGCCAGCTTGTCCAGCTAATCTAATAACTTCTTCCTCTGATTTTGGAGAATAAAATTCTGCCTCACCACTTGATTTTTTAATCAATCTTCTTATGTTTTTATTTAATTGTTTTTCTAATTCTTCTTCTGGGAGTTTTTCTATCAAATTTTCTCCTCTTATTATCTTGTTTATATTATCCTTCGCAAAGATTTCCTTATTCTTTCCAGGTAATCCTAATCCTACTCCCGATATCATTATCTCATTTTTAATAATTTTCTCTTTTTCTTTGATGTCAGAATAATTCTTATCTTCATGATCAAGAAATTGTTGATATCCTTCTGTGTATGTTAGTTTTCCAATATTGCATTCTTTTCTTATCAATGCCCCATATGCCAATACTTCATTTATTGATCTTATATCTCCTTTTTTAGGATGATTGGTATAAGTTGTAATAATATTTTTGTCTTCTAATATATTATCTACAAATGAAGCCAACGCTCTCTTTGGTCCAATTTCAATAAATACATTTATTCCATCTTCATATAACGTATTGATTTGTTTTATCCATTCAACTGATGAACCAATTTGTTGTTTCATAATTGATTTTATTTTATTTGGATCAAGAGGGAAAAATTCACCTGTAACATTTGCTGTAATAGGAATTTTAGGTTCGTTAAATGTTATATTATCTAAGAATTTAGAAAGTTCAATATTTGCGGGTTCAACTATTTTACTATGAAATGCACACGACACATTTAATTCGGTGTATCCTATATTAGAATTTTCAAATAATTTTAATGCCTCATCCACTCCTTTAGATGATCCAGATATCACAATTGACCTATTACTATTTTTGTTCGCTGCTATAGCATATTCTTTTACTTCTGATAGTACTTTTTGAACTCCAGATAAATTAGTATTAATTGACGCCATCTTACCTTTATCAACGATTTTGATGTCATTCATAGATTTACCCCTTATTGCTACTGCCATTAAACCATCTTCAAATGATATTACTTCCGCTGCTACTAAAGCTGCATATTCTCCAAGTGAATGTCCTGATACTGCATCTGGTTTTAATCCAAATTCTTCTAATAATCTATATAGGGCTATATCTACAGTTAAAAGCGCAGGTTGTGTAAACTGAGTTTGTTTTAACAGATATTCAATTTCATCCTTATTTTGTCCTTTACAAAATATATAATTTGAAATATTATCACCAAGAAATTCATTCAAAATATTATCTGCTAAATCAATTGTTTCTTTAAATATTTCATATTTTAAATATAATTGGTAAAACATATCTGCGTATTGAGATCCTTGGCCAGTAAAAAGATATGCAATTTTATGTTTATCATTGTTATTCTTCAAGTAAATTCCTTGATTTCTATAAAATTTTGCATTGTTTGGAGTCCTTATTAATTTTTCACTTTTGTTGATAAATTCATTTATTCCTGAAAAGTTATCTATGCTTAACCCTATTTTGATATCATCTTGAAAATCAAAGTTAATGTTTTGAAATATGTTCTTGATTTGAATTTTATCTATTTCAGAATTTATATCATACTGATCCAAAATTCTTAATTTCTTCAAATTCATTATTAATTCATCTTCATCATTACCACTGAGTTGAATTGGCTCTAATAATAAATTCTTATAATTAATCTCCTTTGGAAAATTAGTAACATTTTTTGTATCTGTGTTGTTTGGTTTTTGATATTCTTCCAATATAACATGAAAATTTGTTCCGCCAAATCCAAATGAAGAAACTGCAGCTCTTCTTAATTTATTTTCTGTCCGCCATTCTTCTGTATTTGTACAAACAATAAATGGTGATAACTCCCAATTAATTTTTTTGTTGGGAGTTTTAAAATTAATTGATGGTGGAATTTTTTTATTATAAATTGCTAATATTGCTTTCAAAAGTCCTGCAGCTCCTGCAGCTGATTTTAGATGACCAATCTGTGATTTTATTGATCCTAGTTTCACCGATTGTTTTCTCACACCTGCTTCTAGGTAAATCTTTTGAATTGTCGATATTTCCACGAAATCGCCTACTGCTGTAGATGTACCATGTGCCTCCAAAAGTTGAATATCTTTTGGATCTAAATCCGCTGAAACAAATGCTCTTTTCACAGCTAACTCTTGTCCTATTGGGTTTGGTGCAGTAATTCCTTTTCCTTTTCCATCGGATGAAGATCCTACTCCTGCAATTATCGCATAAATTTTATCTCCAAATTTTTCTGCATCAGACAATCTTTTTAGGATCATCATCCCTGCTCCTTCACCTTGGACAAATCCATTCGCCCTGTCATCAAATGGATATGAACCATCTGCAGATAAAGCTCCTATTTTAGAAAATTTTACATAAGTAGTAGGGTCATTAGATCTATCTGCTCCTCCACAAACTGCTGCATCATATTCTCTTGCTTGCAATCCTTTCACTGCAATGTCTATGGCTGCTAAAGATGATGCACATGCTGCGTCAGATGTAATATTTTTCCCTCTTAAATTAAATGATGCTGCTATTCTCCCTGCTACTATATTTGCAAGATCACCCGGCATGGTGTCTTCATTTATTTCTTTGAAATCTTTTTTATATTCTTTTTCCAACTCATCAATTATCTTGTTTTGATCCTTAATTGGTAATTTAGAAAAATTTTCAGTAGCTCTCATAGATTTGATAACATGAGGAAAAAATACTCTTTGACTAACCTCATATATTTTTTCTCCTCCTAAAGAATTTCCTATAATTACTGCCGTGTTTTCTTTAGGGAATTTTTCATTAGTATAATTTGCATCCTCTAAAGCCTCTTTTGCAGCTGCTAATGCTAATTGTTGAACTGGGTCTATTTGCTCTAAGACATTAGGAGGTATTCTATAATCCATAGGATTTAACTTAAAATTTTCAACAAATGCTCCAATTTTACTATAAGTTTTATCAGGAACAGTTCTATCTTCAGAATGGTATAGTGCTGGATCCCATCTGTGTATTGGAACTTCTTTAATTGAATTTTTCCCACTCATAATATTTTGCCAAAAATCATGAATGTTATTGGCATCGGGCATAATCGCCCCAATACCAACTATGGCAATAGGTTCATTAAAAATAAAGCCTAATTCCACTTTGTTTCGATTTTCAGCCATAATTATACCCGTTTTAGTACTATTTTTCAAATTTATCAAAAATTTTAGAAATTATAATAGTACTATGTATAACCAAATTTTAATTACATAAAAGTCCATTTCTGTGGTCTCAGATTTGAATATTATATATTAATATAACAATAAATTATGATTTAGGAATTAATTCTACTATTACTGCCAAATGATCACTAATAGATGTATCTCCGCCAACTTTAAATGAATTATCAATTACCTCCCAATCATTTTCAGTAAGCCATATATAATCAATTTTTGTTGATGGATTTGCTGCAGATGCAGTATATATCTCAGTTGAATTCACTTCATAACCTGCTAGAACTGATGATTGTACTAATGAATTATTCAAAATGAAATAAGCATCATCTTCAAAATTAATATTAAAGTCTCCAGTTATAATTGCTTTTTTATTTCCTATTATCTCTATTAACCTTCTAGCTGCTTCTATTTGTGCATCATTAAATCTGCTAATTGCAAAATGAGTATTAAAAATATTAATTTTGCCAAATGGAGACTCAATTGTCACTTCAACAACTGATCTTTCGATCCCTTCTGGTCTCGGAAAAATATGATGATTACTCTCAATTATTTCCCATTTAGATAATATCGCATTTCCATAAATTTGATCTGAAGTTGGATTACCATAATAATAATACATGTTTAAGTGTTCCGCTAACCATGCTACTCCTTGAATATGCCCCGATGAAAACCTCGCCCCCTCTGCTTCTTGCAATCCAATGATATCAGGTTTCTCATCTTCTAAGTAATTTAACAAATTTTCAAAAATATAATCTCCTTGTTTCTCAGATACTGATGAAGGGTCTTGTATGAAGAATTGGTGTATATTGAAACTCATAATTTTAATTCCTTCATTGTTGGTTTCAGGTTCTATTGTAAAACTAATTGTCATACCCACAGAAAATATCATAAAGATAATTATTATCGCATCTATCTTCTTATTCATTCTTATCTTCTCCTCTTATCTTGAATTGATTAACAATAATCAATGATCCCATAATGAAGATATAGGCTCCTGCAAATCCATGAATTATTGGGTGTACTGCAGATGGTAAAAATACCCAATGGCCTGATATTGCTTGTAAAAATATTAATATTAAAATTCCCAAAGTATATCCTATATTTTTCCATCCAATTTGTATCTCTGAATTATTAAAATTTATTTCAAGAATTCTAATTGCTGCTATCCAATTCAACATATATGCAATTAATATAAATTCCCTAATAAAAATCAATAATATCATACTTATTGTAAATCCTATATTCCAAAATTTGATATCGATTACACTTAACCTATTCTTAAATTTTAATCCTATATACATGGAAAATATTCCAAAGACACCTAAAATTCCACTTGGTATGTTTATCATATAATTTAAGTCAAGTAAATTTAATATTGAATTAGAAATCAACGAATCATGTATCCATGCATACATTACAAAAGGATTTGAAATCAAAAATATTGAATATGTAATGAAGGCCAAAATAAATTTATATGCATTATAATTATCTTCTTCAAAATTTTCTTTATATTCTAATAGTTTGTACTCAATTAGTATCCACGATCCTACAATAATTAAAAGTGAAATATTACCAATTAAAGATGTATATACACCAATTCCTATCATTAAAATTGAAATTGTTATATGTAGTGAAAAACCAATAACTAAACCTTCTATCAAAATTTTAGTTTTGTTATGTGTAAATTTCATAAATTCTAATTGTACTATTGTCAAAATTAACCCTGACAATACAACCGTGAAAACCGCATTCATATTTAACATTAATAATGTTTTAATAAATGCTAAAACAGAAATTATAAACGAAAATGATCTTTTTTTCATCAAATTACTCTTTATAATTGGATACAAAATTGGAGCCAAAATAAATAGGAGTGCAAATAATATGGAGCTATTCAAGCCTGATGTAGAAAAATTTAATACAAAAACCATAGAGTTAAACCGATTTGCCATTGATATAAATAAAAATGTTAAAATACCTAATTTTAGAACTTTAAATACATAATTCACGTTTGATCCTTTAATAACTCATATTTATTATATTTTTAAAAAATTAGTTTTCTTGATTATTTTGATTATGATTTTAACCTAATAATTACCACTCTAATGCCATTGTTGCAATCGAAAAGCCTGCGGATGTCCCTGTCATTAATATCTTACTTCCTTCTTCAATTAATCCCTTTTCTAATCCATGTTCTAATTGAAAAATTAAATCATTAGTTCCCATATGAGGTACTTGAGTTAAACATTCAATTCCTGTTTTTTCTAATGGGAAATTAATGGCATCTAATACTCTTTTTGTTGCAGCATATGTAGAACAAGACATGGCGATGTAATCTATATTTTTTGGTATTGTTTTTAGTGTAATGCAACTTTCCCTTAATTGATTTGAAAATGAACTTATCATAAATTCAGTCAAATCTCTTCCTTTTTGTAAATTATCTAATTGATATATGCCATTATTGTCTAATACAAACATGTCTCTAAATTCTGAATTTGAAGCTACAGAAGTATATTTGATCTGATGGCCTTGATCTGTTTTTTTGAACGCTAACGCACCAATTCCATCTGCAAACACCGCATTGCCATCATTATAGTTTTCTGTCCATTGGGTAGTCATTTGTACTGTTCCCATCACAATATTGCTTATGTTTTCTCTTGAAAAATGTAGTCCTGCTAATTGTGCACCTACAATAATTGATGCACATCCCAGCGTAAAATCCATCTGGAACCCATTTGATTTTGGGAAGGCCGCCATTACCTCCGGGCAAGCTCCTTCAATATGTTTATGTGCACCGTTATGAACCCCAAGAAATGCATTTATGTCTTCATCTTTCATATTTCCCATATCTGCTACTTTTTTAGAATGATGTTGTAATCGCTCTCTCCATTCATCTTCATCCTCATACACAAATGTATGTTCAACAGGATTTCTTGATAATATTCTTTTATCAGTTATATGATCTCTCAGAGGTATTTGTAAATCTCCTTTTTCATATGACCACCCTGCCAATGATAAATCATTAAAATACATGGACATAATATTAAATAATTTTAAAGGTTTATTAACGTATTTCAACGAGCGTTATATTTCACAATGGCATATTACCATGTTTCCTTTTCATTCTCGTCTCTCTTTTTGTTAGTAAGGGCCATAGTGCTTCAATAATTCTTGGTCTAGTTTCACTTGGCAAAATAATTTCATCAATATGTCCCAGCTTAGCTGCTGTAAATGGAGAGTAAAATTCATTTTTATATTCATCAATTAATTCATTTTGTCTTTTTTGTTTTAATTCTTCATTGTCTATTTTCGATAATTCTCTCCCATTTAATATTTTCACTGCTCCTTCTGCCCCCATTACTGCAATCTCAGATGTTGGCCATGCAAAATTATAATCTGTTTTAAGATGTTTAGATCCCATAACTAAATATGCTCCTCCATATGCTTTCCTTGTTATAACCGTAATTTTTGGTACAGTTGCCTCACAGTACGCATATAGTAATTTTGCTCCATTTCTAATAATCCCACCATGCTCTTGAGCTAATCCAGGTAAAAATCCAGGCACATCTACGAATGTAATTATCGGGATATTGAAAGAATCACAAAATCTTATAAATTTTCCACCTTTAATTGATGCATCAATATCTAAGGCTCCAGCTAATATTTTTGGTTGATTTGCTACTATCCCAACAGATATTCCGTTTAATCTTGCAAATCCCGTAATAATATTTTTTGCCCAATGTTCAAAAATTTCAAAGAAGTTTCCATGATCTACTATTTCATTAATTATATCTTTCATATCATAAGGATTATTGGAGTCATCAGGTATAATTTTATCCAACACATCTGATAATCTTGCTTTATCATCAGTTGCTTCAATCATATTGGTATCTTCTAAATTGTTGGATGGTATATAACTTAATAATTTTCTAACTAAATCAATAGAGTCATCCTCATCTCTTCCAACAAATTGTGCTACTCCCGTTTTAAATGCATGAACTGAAGCTCCACCAAGCTCATCAAATGAAGTTTTTTCTCCCATAACCTCTTCTACGACAGAAGGTCCAGTAATAAACATATGGCTAGTATCTTCAGTCATTATTATAAAATCAGTCAATGCAGGTGAATACACTGCACCTCCTGCAGAGGGTCCAACTATTACTGATATTTGTGGAATTACTCCTGATGCATCAACATTTGAATAAAATATATCCCCATATCCTGCTAATGCGTCCACACCTTCTTGAATTCTTGCTCCTCCACTATCATTAAAACCAATTACAGGTGCACCATTTTTCAATGCTCTTTGATAAATATCCACTATTTTTTGTGCATGTGAATTCCCTAATGACCCTCCTAAAACTGTAAAATCTTGGGAAAAAACATATATTAGTTTACCATCAACTCTTCCATAACCTGTAACTACTCCGTCTCCATATATCTCATCTTTATTCTTCATTAGCCCAATTTCTTTATGAGATACAAACATACCTGTTTCAACAAAAGTGCCAGGATCTAATAGTTTACTAATTCTTTCTCTAGCTGTGTATTTTCCCTTTGAATGTTGTACTTCAACCCTTTTTTTTCCTCCTCCTTGTTTTGCTTTATTTACATTTTCTAAATAAAAATTTATTTTTTCCTCAGTAGTTCCGGTCTTTGAACTTTTTTTATTTAATTTCATATTATCTGATGAATTTGAAGGCATAAATATACTCAGTAATTAATCACTATTAATTATTTCATTTAATTATGTAACTAGTTAAGGAAGAATTGAATATTTTTATCATATTGAACTAATTTTATTGTTCGTTTTTGATTTTTATTAAATCTTGATTTGTTGATACATTGTCACCTTGTTTTATAAAAATTTCAGTTATTTTCCCTCCATTCTCTGCTACAATAGCATTTTGCATTTTCATCGCTTCTAAAATACACAGCGTATCTCCAGAAGAAACTTCTTGATTTATTTTAACTAATATTTCAGTTACTACACCAGGTAGAGGTGCTTTAACTATATTTTCTCCCTTTAGATTTTGTTTTCTTCTATTAAGAGTAGGCATAGTTGGGGTAAAATTAAAATCAATTAGTCTTCCTTCCAAATATATGTCTCCTTTATTATATTCTATTTTGTAGTTATGGTTTTTTTCTACACTTGCAATATAATATCCATCATCATCTAATACCACATTCACCTCAAATGATTTTCCATCAATAATTACATTTCCAGTATCATTTTCTACTTCAATTATTTGTTTTCTACCATTAAATTCAATATCAAATTTTTTAGTTTTAACTTTGTTTGGCTCATTAGATTTTTCTTTAAGATTAATTTGATGTTTAGATGCTATTTTTATCGGAGTTACCGTATATTTTTCATCTGTCATTTAATTTTGCCTTCCTACATTTTCATATTTAGACATATCTCTCCAATTAGATTTTCCTCTTTTTGGTAAATATACCTTTGAACTTTTTAGACCTGTACTGATTAAAGCCGCTAATCTTCGATTATATGCTTCTTTAATATATTTTAATATTTGATTATCATGAATAAAACTAGTGGTGGTGTTTCCTTTATGAAACTCTTTATTTGCTAAAACAACTCTGTGAAAAGGTAAATTATTTACAATACCATTAATTGATAATTCAGATATTGCATAATATGCTCTGTAAATTGCTTGCTCTCTGTCTTCTCCCCAAACTATTAATTTTCCTAATAGTGAGTCATAATCTGATGGTACTTTATAACCTTTGTAAATATGAGAGTCAAATCTTACCCCAAAACCACCTGGTGTATTTAGAGAGTTTATACTACCCCACCCAGGAGAGAAATCATGAAGTGGATCCTCAGAGTTAATTCTAAATTCAATTGCATGCCCTTTTTGAATAACTTCTGATTGTTTCCAACTTAAATTTTTACCGGATGCTACTTTTAATTGTTCAATCACTAAGTCTTTACCTGTTATCATTTCAGTGACCGGGTGTTCTACTTGCAATCTTGCATTTACTTCATTAAAATAAAATTCGCCATTTTTATACAGAAATTCTGCAGTGCCTGCATTTTCATAATTGACCGATTTGGCTAATTTCTTTACTTTCTCTCCTATATCTTCTCTTTCATCATCAGTTAATGCGGGTGAAGGACCTTCTTCAATTAATTTTTGATGTCTTCTTTGTATCGAACATTCTCGCTCTCCAAGATGAATTATATTTCCATTTTTATCCGCCATTAATTGTATTTCAATATGTTTTGGATTTTCCACATATTTTTCCAAAAATATTTCAGATTTACCAAAAGCAGCTAAAGCTTGTCTTTGAGTCATTTTGATTGTATCAATCAATTCATCAGAGTCATAAACTACTTTCATACCCATTCCTCCTCCACCAAACGCAGATTTTACCATTACCGGA
>Ga0181575_10000295_pt1 | contig 35905 bp, 14 predicted proteins | sample 101ome_23_FD_145599 | JGI IMG/M metagenome (GOLD analysis project Ga0181575, IMG submission 145599) | Coastal salt marsh microbial communities from the Groves Creek Marsh, Skidaway Island, Georgia - 101411CT metaG (spades assembly) | ecosystem: Environmental > Aquatic > Marine > Intertidal zone... | reverse complement strand
ATGCATTTCAACAAGAACAGGCGGTTGTAAGTACTGTTTATTACGACTTCACTCATTATAACAATGAAGAAAAAGTAATTTCAATTGATGGTAATGGCTCATCTGATATTCAACTTGCCTTTGAAAATGAAAAAGATTATGAAGCATCTGATTTTAATATCAAGTTGTACAATCTAACAATGCCAGCATATACATTCAGATTTGATGATGTCACTTATAAGATGATTGATAATCGTAATTATACAATGAAAGATATCTCAAAGCTACAAAAGAGAATTGAAAATCTTGAAGACATTGTTCAATTGAATGCTCTTGAATTACAAGCATTACAAACAAATATTACTGATTCGGCAGGTGATGAAAGGCATATGAATGGATTGATTGTTGATATGTTTGCAGGGTTTGCTATTGCTGATGTTGATCAACCAGGATTTAGTGCATCTGTTGATATGAAAAATATGAAGATGTATCCTTCTTTCTATGCACATAATACTTTACTTGAGCCATCAGCCTCTGCAATCATCAATTCAGATTATCCAAGAGTAAGAAACAACATCATCACGTTGCCGATTACTGGTCATATTCAAAAAACAAATACAGTCTTATCAGGACAAAATACTCGCAAGTCGACGCAAATCAATTTAGTCAATGGTCAATTGTCATTGCATCCATTTAGTGACACCTGGTACAGTCAGTCAACATTACCAAGTGTTTTATTAAACGAAGATAATCAATATAAAAATTGGACTCAAATCGGCACACAAGGATTTAATACACAATGGAATATGTGGGAACAATATTGGTCAGGTGTCGATATTGATGAGAATCCATATGCAATTCAAAATGCTACTCTGTCTCAAAAAACCGGACAGATGGTCAATAATAAAAACAATATTGAAAAAATTATAGGTGATAAAAAAATCAATACTACTTTGTCATTGAAGAACCGAGAAATGCGCATTGGCTTTGTTTTGAAGATGCTCAAGTATGATATTGAAGAGTATGAGATCTACATCAATGGTTCTGTTGTTGGCTTCAATCAAGGACAAAGATTATACTTTGAATCATCTGGTACAACACCAAAGCATGATTTTGTACATAAGTATTTGAACTATGAATTAGTTCAACCACTTGGTGCTTTAGGTACTGCATATGGTACAATTCGTGATATTCAATTTGATCAAACAGTTCTTGGTAAAGATTATTACTGGCTATACATTACGAATATTACAGAAGAACTATTTCAAGTAAACAGACCAATTTCAAATTTTGTTGGTAAAATAACACAAGAACATACCTTCTCTTCTTTGTATCTTGATGACCGGTCAAACATGTGTGGTGACATCACGATCAATGATGGTGACTATGCGACAAACACTTCACTTGAAGTTCAAATAAGAAGAAAGGCTGGAGCAAAATATACTGTTGCATCAAACCGTTTTCCAATTGCTGGATTACTCGAAACAAAAACAAGCTTTTCTCAATCAGTAAGACCGGTACAAAGAAAACTATTTTCAAATGATGAGAATGTTTATATTGATGATAAAACATTTATTATTAACAGCACAACAAGAGTAAAGAATCCAATTCATCAACCATTCATCTTTGATGAATCTTGTTTTATTTCAAGAATTTCTTTGCGATTAAAAAATAATAGTCCAAATGCCGAGAAGTTAATCTTTACAATTCAACCAATGGTAAATGATAACTTATCACCATCTCTTGTATTACCATTTACAGAACAAGTCATTACACTGGCTGCTGGATTTGATAATGAATATTTTATTGAGTTTCCTGTACCAATCTTTATACCATCAAATACAGAATATTCATTAGTACTTCGAAGTGAAGCAAATATTGAAGTGTACACAAACAATGGTACAAATAATATTTTAGTTGACAGTTGCATACCTGCTCTACAGCAAACAGGAAATGGTTCAGAAGTTATTCAATGCCGAATTTATTGCGCACAATTTGATACAAGTGAAAAAATTATAAAACTTTATATTGGTGACAACAACTTCAATCACTTTGTTGATCGCTATCGTTTAAATTATAATTCTTTAAAACTTACGGATACTTATACTGAGTTTGAATGGAAAGCAAGAAATCATGATACATCCGTTCCTGATGTTTTATACAAAACTGCAAAACCAAATCAAACTACATTACTTGAAAAGAGAAAAATTTTCTCACCAAATGATTATGAACTTGTATGTAAAATTCGTTCAAATGATTCACGATACAGTCCTGTTGTTGACCTTGAAAGACTTTCACTTACAACAGTACAGCATAATATCAATGCTGGAAAATTATCAGCAGCAACCGTTAGCAGTACACGAAGTGGTCTCGATGCAAATCTTGTGCAAATTACACTTGAACAGGATCCGATACCAAATGTTTATTCTGGTGGAATATGTAAACTTGATGTTAACTCAACTGGTCAAATCGTAAGTTATTATAGTGATCCAAATTTCTTGATGTATTCACCTGATTATGATATTACAGTGCAAAAAGCAAATTCATCAACTGGTGTATTTGAAAGTATTCCTGGTGTTTATATTGATCCACCGACAAATACAATTTTAGCAAATGAATTAATGGTGAGCCTTGATGTTAAATCAGAATTTGATCCACAATATAATGGTAGTGCATACTATCGATATTTTTCACCAGTAGTTACTCTTGCTGATGATTTCGAAGCTATGCAATTATATGTCCAAATGGATGCAATTCTTAAAAATAACAATGATATTTTTGTATACTATCGTGTATTAGAAAACACTGCACCATTTAATAATTTTGTCACACAACCTTTTAAAAGAATAGATTGTATAACAGGTATTGCTGATAAATATTCAAATAACAATCAAGCAAAAACAATTGAATTTGAAACAAATAGGGTCAGCCCTGATCCAAGATTCAAATACTTTCAAATAAAGATTTGTTTCACAAGTACAAATTTTGTAGATGTTCCTATTGCAGAAAATGTAAGAATCCTCGCATTGGATAATTAAGGAGAACTAACTTGGCAGTTTTAAATGTAAAACCTCAAAGCCATCCTGGTGCTGGATGGCAACCTCCTCAACGGAGAAAAGTTGAACTTAATGATCATTATCAAGCATGGTTAGCAAATTATAATGAAGTTCGACATGAAATCAATGCCGCTTCAGCACTAGCAACACCTCGTACATTAGTTTATCGTAATGAAAGAGGTGATATTGGTGTGAACAGAATTGCCATGAAAGAAATGACACTTGGCTCTTCTGATCCATATGCTGATCCAGCAAAAGTTAAATCAAACTTTGTGCTGAATGAAAAATCATTTAAGCTTGGTCCTCAAATTGAAGTTGAGTTTGCTGGGCCATCGACATTTGGTGGGACTGCAGTTTTCAACAATGACATTAAAACGGGTGGTGGAATCACATCAACTGGGCCATCAAGCTTTCAGGACTTAGCATCTTTCAGTAGTATTGTATCTTTTGGGCCAGGTAGTCAACTTGTAGCAAATGGTCAAGCAGTTTTCAACAATCAATTATTTGCAAAGGATGGTCTTGATGTTACTGGCACATCATATTTTGTTGGTCCTGTTGACTTTGAAGGTGATGTAAAACTTGATGGTAATCTTGATATTGAAGAAGATCTAATTGTTCGTGGTAATCTTTCTGTTCTTGGTGTAAGAACACAATTAGAAGTAAGTGAATTAGTTGTTGAAGATAAAAACATTCTCATCAATAAGAATGATTTATATACACCAATGAATTCTGGTGTCTTCATTCAAAAGGGCACCGATGTTGAAGCAGGATATTTTCGTGTAGCAGAACTTACAGATAGTTTACTTCAATTTAAAGCACCAACAAGTAAAGAACTTACACTTGATCTTCCAATCAAAGATGTTACATTAAGACTTGAGGATGACTTTAGCGTTGACCAAGAATTGTTGAAAACATCAAATGTTGTTTTTCGAAGTTTAGTTCTTGATGATAATTATCCAAGACATGGTGGTGTACCGGGATATGTTCAAACAAATCTTGATTTAATTGCAAACAATCGTGGATGGTTAACTTCACCTTGGGTGTATACAAATGTTGTTGAATCTTTCAGCGACCTTTACACTGATAAGACAACCGGTTTGTTCATGGGAACAACCTTCTGGACAAATCGCCATGAAACTGCATTGGTGAATCAAGGTATTGAAAGTATCTTTATTAATGATAAAGGTCTTGTCGGTCTTGGTACAACTGCACCTACTGCACAATTTCAATTATATCAAGATGAGCCAGTTCTTGCAATCACTTCTGATAATTATTTAAAACCTTCGGCCATTCGGTTAACAGATTTTACAGATGACATTACAAGTTCTGGTTTAGAATTATCATATAATCCAAATACTAGTTTCGGTAGACTTGAAGTTACTACACAAAGCCTAACAAGTGCCCTTGAGCTATCGGTAAATGGATATGGATCTGCACCTGAAGTTACGATACTTTCATCTCTCGTAACAATCGATACAAACATGTCAGTGATAGGTAATGCAGAAGTTTCAAATGAGTTAATTGTTGGAAATTCTTTATATGTTCGTCCAGGTAGAGTTGGTATCAATGTAAACAATCCTTCCGAAGAACTTGATGTTTCTGGAAATATTCGTAGTGATAGCGACCTACTACTTGATGGTATTGAACCATTCATTCGCATGGGTACAATTACTACACTTGAGCCATCAGGTAGAAGTGGATTGATTGTTGAAGAAGAAAGTCCGTTGATTCAATTATCAACAACTGATCCGATGTATCGACATGGAACAATTCTGTACATGAATGACGATGCACATCAGAGAAGATGGTCTCTTGGTACAGTTAACAATGGTGATGTTCTTGATATTGGAAAATCGTTTAATTCCACATTTAATACTCCAGAGCATGGTCTAGACGAATATCATGGAGAAACCTTACTACGCTTGAATGGAGCATCGGACAGAGCATTCTGGTACTTGAGTGCCGATACAAACAATCCTGCAATGACATTGAACACAAGAACAAACGGTGTTCATCTATATCTTGGAGAGCAAACAACAGTTCAGACTGGTGAAAGATCAACAATCACTTATGGGCCAAATGATTATAGTTCTGTCATACAGTGGCATGGTGTAACATCAAGCCGTGGTGAGCTAACTTATTTTCCAAATGGCAATGATGACCATGAATATGGTTCTTTCCGCTTCTCAAGAAAAGCTGGTGGTGTTAATACAGGACATCCTACAGCAAAGGTTGGTGTTGAACAACTATATGCACATGATAAGATTGCAGTTTCAAATACAGCACCAACAGCAGAACTTCATATTCAAAAAGATTCGTCACAAATTCTACAAGAGACAGAATCATCACAACAATATTTCTCAGTTACAACAAACACAAATGATATTCACCTAATTGGTGAAAATGTTCCTGGTTGGTCATCTTTTGAATTGCTTGCAATGAACCCAGCAATTTCAAGATTGCGCTCAAAGGATTATAAAGTTGAGACAAAAGCAGACCATAGTCCAACAGGATTGGTAACATCACTTGTTCTTGATAGTGATGGTAACACAATGTCATTTGTCAATGATAACTTGAATGGTATTTCTGGATTTGAAATTGCAAGACCTGACAAGATTTACCGATTGAATATGGATAATGTCAATCATCGTGTTGGCATCTATCTACAAAATCATGTTGATACTTATTCAAATCTTGACATCACTGAGCAAACATTTGAATTGAATCAAAGAGTAATTGATTCAAGTGTTCTTCAAAAAATTGATCGAGTAGGAAATACTGTTACACAAAAGATGACGAATCAATCAGATTCTTGGACAGAATTTTTGTTGAAACAATATATGATTGATCACAAAGCAACTATGGCAAGTGGTCAAGAAGCACAACGTACTATTTCAACAAGTCAAATTCTTGACCGTATTTTCTTCAAGCCAGGTTATTATACAAATTTATCAATTGATAATAATAAAGCAGTACAAGAAACTCGAGCAGATAATTATTTCTATACTGTTGAATCAAATCGAGCTGCAAACACAAGTCGAATAAAACTACAAAATGATATCGAATATTTCCAAGTTGATATTAATAATCCATTAAAGTATTCAGTGCTTGAACTTACGACACCAGATCAAGCAGGTACATTGTACATGGATGATATAAATGAATATGCACTTCTTAAAGTAAGGTCAACAAGTAATTATGTATTTCAAACGAAGCTTGATGTTGCAAACCAGTTTTCAATTAGTGAATTCTCAACAACACAACAACTAAGTGAAACACTTCTTGATGAACAAAATCAATTAAGTAGTTACAGTCTAAAAGAAAATACTGCATCACCAAATGATTTTGCATATGATATAATTCTTGATAAAGCAAATCAAACTGCTTTCCAAAAGATGGAAAGTGGAAGTCAAATGGTTGTAAATGAATTGCGAGATACAATACCATTTACAAGACATATGACTGGTGATTCTGCAAATAGTTACTTGTTAGAGAATCAATGGAATCAAGCAACAGATGAAGCACATTCTCATTTCAAAGCAGGAAGTATTCGTCAACAAAAACTTGAATTTGATTCAGTATCAAGAAATCAAACAGAATATACATTAGACCAAGGTAATCAATATGATTACCAACTTAAACTTGATGAAACTGGAACCTCAAGTACATTAAGATTAACTGCTGGTTCAAATATGAACCGCTGGCACAATGAGATATTTAATGATGTAAATCTCATGCATTCATCTGTTGTTAAATCTTACAACAACAGACATACATTGAGTATTCGTGCTGAAGATTTGGCTTCAGAATATTTGGGTGTTGCTTTAGGTGCCGATGTTTTTGGTAAGAATTATTATGTCAGCATACCTTCACGAATATCAAATCAAAGAATGTTTGTTGATGTTGAAGAGTATGAAGTTGAACTTGACAACACAAATCAAAAAGTTGAACAAAAATTTAAAAGAGGTGGCCAAACTGCTGAGTTGTCTCTGTCAGATAGTGGTATACCTACAACAAATTATGTATTCAACAATACAAACAATTTTGTTTATGACTTGTATCTTGATCAAAGTATAGTTTCAACAACAATGACTGCAGGCACAAATGTTCTACAGCATGTAAATGATTCAACAACTAGCAACACATCTCTTGGTTTCAATGGTACATCATACACACTGAAGCATATTGATCCTACAGATAATTATCTGTACACTGCATGGAGAGATCATATTGACATTTGGGTGGACATCTTCTTTGATGCAAATGCTACATTCAACGGACCTTATACAACATTCAATTCTGAAGTAGTATTCTCACCTACATCAAATACAAACTTCCATGGTCCGCTTTCAATGCATGATGAAGTTTGGTTCTCACCGACTTCAAACACATTGATTGATGGTGAGACAGTTTATGGTCCAGGATCAAACACAACTGTACATGGTGCAACAACCTATAGTGCTAGTTCAACAACAGAAATTCATGGCGAGACTGTTTATGGACCCGGCTCAAACACAACTATTGCAGGCACCACTACTTATACTTCAGATTCAACAACTGAGATTCATGGTGAGACAACATACGGTCCCGGATCAAATACAACAGTAGAAGGTACTACAACGTATGGTCCTGGCTCAACAACTGAGATCCATGGTGAGACAGTTTATGGTCCTGGGTCAAATACAACAGTAGAAGGTACGACAACGTATGGTCCTGGGTCTACGACAACAATTGAAGGCGAAACTGTTTATGGTCCCGGATCAAACACAACCATTGAAGGCACAACAACATACGGTCCTGGATCATCAACAACGATAGAAGGTGATACAGTTTACGGACCAAGTTCAAATACTGTGATTGAAGGTGAAACTGTTTATGGTCCTGGGTCTACGACAACAATTGAAGGCGATACAGTTTATGGACCAAGTTCAAATACTGTGATTGAAGGTGAAACTGTTTATGGTCCCGGCTCAGTAACAACAATTGAGGGTGATACAGTTTATGGTCCGGGTTCTAATACTGTTATTGAGGGAACTACTGTTTATGGTGAAGGCTCACATACAGTTGAAAAAGGTACAATCATATTTGAACCAGGATCAAATACAGAATTCCGTGGTAATACAACAGTCTACACACCGATGTATTTCCCTCCTGGAATCAAGAGTGACTTGACATTCCATTTAACTGATGCTGAACTACTTGACAACTGGGAATATCCTGATCCAACAACAACACCATACCCAACACCAAACACAAAGTATATTGTTTGGCATGGTATTCACACACATACGAAAGATGCTTACATTTATTATGGCGCAAAAGTTGGGGGTGGTACAAATACTTGGGGTCAGAATGATGCATTGCCAAATAGCAAGTTGTTCATTAATGCTGATCAAATTGATTTCTCATATAAAGATGAGCAAAACATGCTCATTAATACAAATGAAATTTTAGTGAATAAACCAGTTAAACAATCACATACTGGTAATGTAATCGAATATCGTAATGATGAAAATAAATGGCTGTTAAAATCACGGACAACGCCAGAAGGTATCTATTGGAATAAAACCGGTTCACCATCATATTCATTACAAAGTTATGGTGAATCAACAAATCCCGAAGACATCCAAAATCAAATTGTGTTTGCTGCTGGAGGAACAGCAAAAGCGGCAGTTGATTTAGATACAGGAACAATTCGTGCAAAAGGTGATGTAATTGCTGATGGTGATATTATCAGCTTTGTAACTTCTGATGGTAGATTTAAGAAAGATGTAGAAACGATTACTACACAAAATAAAATCAAAAAATTGCGTGGTGTCCGTTTCAATTGGACAGAAGATAATCCTCATGGATATTCTGGTCATGATGTTGGTGTGATTGCACAAGAACTTGAAACAATTCTACCTGAAGCAGTTCGTAAAAATGCAGATGGTCACTATCAAGTAAACTATGAAAAAATAACACCACTGTTAATTGAAATCATCAAAGATCAGGATAGTAGATTGGAAATGCTCGAAACTAAATTATCAAGAATAATGCAACATCTAAGTATCAATGGCTAATCTTAACAAAGACGGTAGAAAACATTTACATTTAACAAATGTAATAGATCAAGTTCCACCAAATGGTTATATAAACGTATTTGAAGAGGGGCAGTTTACAACAGGTGATACACTGTATCACAATCTTGGTGTTTATAGGTTGAGATTAAATCTCAATGTAGCAGACATGAATGGTATTGAACAATTGTGGGTCACATCGGATCCAAATCTCATACCTGAAGGTAGATATGCTATCACACATGATATACCAGATCCAAATCTGGTGGTTACTGGACAAACATTTAACTTTAATTTGAATGATGATGGTAGGCCAATAGGAACTACACAATGGCTCTGTGTGCAAGGAGAGAATTGTGTTCCTGGAGTTATTACAGGAGTCGAAACAGGTCCAATAACAGGAGCAACATTCAACTATAGTTTTCCAACTGCTGGTTGGTATACAGTAGTTGCAAATTGTTTACCAGAATGGCCCAATGGATTTCCTGCGGATCGAAGAGATACTAGAGAAGCAGATCATTCAGCGGTTTTTAGTTTTCGTGTTCAAAATGCACCAGCCGGGCCACAGTTTATTCCCGGAACATCCGTTACAAGTCCTGGAACCGATACTTGGACAAATCCTGCAGATGTAACAGATACAACAACTCCTAATTCTGTTGTTAATATTCGGTTGTGTCCGCCAGGTGCAACAGGTTCACAAATATATTATACTGGCTCTCCCTATACTGATGCTGAATTATCTTTTGATCCAAGCTATATTAATTTTGATGGAACAAATGCTAATACTATTACTGCTGCCAATTCGACAATGGAAAAACTCATGTCCATTTTTGAAGGTAGTGAAATTACAGGACCAGGAATAGGAACTAAAAAATTGATACCATTTGGCATGACATATTATAAACAACCGGCTCCAAGTGATGTTGGAATCTACATGGTAATTGATGATAGTGGATCAATGAGTGGAACATATCGCTGGTGGGTTCAAACTGCAACACAAGCATTTCTTGGTGAGATACCAGATGGAGTAAAATTAGATATTACTTATTATCATACAGGCAACTTTTTGAATGAAGTTGTCTCAAGTAGCACTCGATCAAAAACAGTACCTGCTCCAGCAGGTGGAGGTACACCTTTATATGCAAGAACACTTACTGGTATTAATACATCAGTTTCTGAAGCAAGATCCATTAAGTGGGTAATTTCTCAGAGTGATGGTGCTGCAGGAGATTCTGGTACAGCACCTAGTTGCATCACTGCAGCAAAAGCTAAAGATGTTGTGATGTTCATGTTTGCAACAGGAGGTGCGGCAGATACTGGAATGAAAAGTATTGCAAATGATCCACACCTATCTTCAATTGGATCATTCTTTAATCGTGCATCAAGTGAAGATGAACAGGTTGGTGCATTCCGTGCTTTGTCTACTATGTTAAACAAAGACACTGCAATATTGCATTGTTGGATTTCATCATCAAGTACTACTGAAAGAGCCCGCCCGGAGACCGGAACATTGACTGCGGGTACTTACACGGGTAAAATTTATGACCATTATCATTCTGGCGTACACGATTTTACACTTCAAATTTAACATATAGATGGCCACAAATTCAGAGATACAACTTCTTTTAAATAGTGAACAGAAACGTGTCACTCTTAATGATTTGGCAAGTCCATCACCAGGTGGAGTTCATACAGATAGAGCGCCTGCAGTAATTTCAACAACAACACCAAAACCAACTTCTTTACTAACTGGTCCTAAAGGAACGTATGTTTATGTACCAACAAGTGAAGTGTTTGGATCAGACCTTTATGTCTATGTATTGGATGTAAATGGTGCGGTATCAAAAGCTAAAATTGCGTCCGGTGCAACGTTTGCTTTAGACAGTGATTTACCAACAATTACAGATGGTGTATTCAATGGCGAATATACTTGTTGGATGAGTGAAACATGTACCGTATCTTTTATGGCACAAGACAACACATCCGGAATTGATCGTTATGAAATATGGATGGACAGTGATCATATTTCAACACATATCTATCCTGATCCTTTGGTTGGTCCAACTGATTTTGCATATGAACAACTTAACTTTCAAGTCCCACCAAACACTACAGGTACACATACAGTAAGAGTATCAGTCTTTGACCGTGCAGGTAATAAATCAGATATATTTAAAGCAATCAATATCAATGCAAACAAAATTGAATGGACAATGCTTGATTCTGATCGATCAAGTGTATCACCTTTTTTGGCTGTTGGTGAATGGAAAGCAACTGCAACAGGAACATTTATTTGTGGCTTCTTTGCAACAACTGATTTTGTGAATCAACCATTACCACATCCAACTGTTGATCCTCACTATCCTTTAAAGCCTGGTGCAAATCCCGCATCACTAACAACACCGTTTGACTTATCAATTGGAGAACAAACTGACACAGGTCAAAATTTTCAATGTATTATAGATCAAACTGATTGTAAAAATGTATTAGTCTATCTTGCTTCTACAGATCCGAATTGTATGGTTGCAAAATATGGACCGATTCCTTCAGTTGACTATACAACAATCTCTTGTGCTGGTCCAAATATTTCATTATTTGAAGAACAGTACAGAAGACAATATACGAAAACAAAAAGAAATGGTTGGAACATTAATATTACTCCAGGTGCAATTGGAACTTGGACCGCAGGTGATTTAATCATAGGTGTAGCAGTAACAGAAAGTTCATCTCCACCAAGTGGCGCACCTGATTGGGATCCTGCAACAAGAGAATTTGTAGCAACAGGTACCGATTGGATTGCAATATCAGAAGGTACAAGTGATTATCAAGGTACAATTGAACATGATTTTCTATCTCCCGCAAGTCCAACATATGGTGGTGTATTAAAAACAGTTTATGTTCATGTTGCTACATTTGCTTTCTGCAAATGGTTTCGTGATCAATACAAAGGTGGTTCAGGTATACAAACATTTAAACGTTCTGCGCAAATTACATGGATTGATGATCAAGAAGGACCCAGATTAACTAGTTTGAAAGTACTTAGTGAAGTTTGTTCTGGTAATCCAGCCACTTCAAATACATCATGGTCTAAACCAACTGATGTAACATCGGGAACAGGAATCACAATTGAAGGTACGCTTAAAGATGATCAAACAAATATCATTCGCTATATTGTTACAAACTCATCAACACCACCACCATTTGTAGAATTTTCAACAACATCTCCATATTCATTGGCATGGGTACAACCAAACCCAAGACAAAGTACAGCAACTTTTTCAAAGACTGTTACAGCAATGCCACCAAATGGATATAAACAATTCTTTGTACACTCTGTTGATAGTTGTTTTAATATTGCAACAAATCAAATTATGCTGAAACTTGATGATCCTGCATTTGCAATTACACCTGTAGGACAATCAGCAGGTAATCCATTGAAGTTTGAAGGTAATTCAACAGACCATTCTCGACGCAAATCAATTGCATCAATGTTTGGTGATGGTGTGCAACATGATGGATATATCTCAAGACAAACATCAGATGTACAAGGACATCGTGTACATAAATTAAGTGAGTATCGTGGCATGAGAGTTGCTACAGCAGATACTAAATTGTATGGTAATTTACCTGAAGCAAGCAATCCTCTCAAATTCTCTGACTTTATTAATCAAACACCTAGGTTCTTTAATCTAAGAATAACTCCTCATGTAAGTTCTGTAAATGCATTTGATGCACCAACTTATGAGGGTGATAATCGAAAACTTGCTTTGGTTCTTGATATTGATACTGGTGATGTACCAACTGCTTATACACCATTAGGTAATCAAAAAGTGGTTGAAATTGAAGCAAAATGGTTCATCACACATCTTGATTTACCAACAGGTGTATTAACACCAAGAGTTACTGGACTAATGCCACCCGGTGGTATTTTAACTTACACATTTAATCTTGAAGGTGTTTATTATATTACTGTATATGATTCATTTGGCAATTCAATACAAACAACATACAGAATCTATCCACCTACAGCAATATTACCGCCATTGCAACCGCCAATAGCACCTCCAGGATTAACACCATTACCTATTGGTACTCCAACACCGATTACACCTCCTGCAGGAGTGCCTCCTGATGGTCCTGTCGTAGCTCAAACTGGACCAATTTCAGGTGGTGGAACAGGAACAAGAACATTCCCAAGAGATCCAGTTGGTGTACCACCACAAAGTCCTTATTGGCCAGGAATAGATCCTAATACAGGACTACCAACAACAGGAGGTACAACAGACTTTTTCATATCATTCAGCATCAAACAAATTTGTCTTGCAGTTGATGCATGTCTATTGATTGACCGTTCTGGAAGTTATGTCTCTGGATTCTCAAACAAAGTTTATAGTTCACTTGATCAAACATTGGACAATATTGCAAACTTTTCAAAAGATGCCAGTGGTGATGTAAACGCAAGATTTGGTTTAGGATGGTATTGGAATCCAGGTAGTGGTATTGAAATGACACAGGCAATGCCAAATATCAACTCTGCAGTCACCCCTGCTTCAATGAATAGTAATCGTGCTGCTGTTAAAACAGCACTTGCTAAGTATAAAGATAGTGCTTCCGGTGGTTCCGAACCTAAATTTGAAATCACATCAAGAGTGGCAAACGGTGCGCTTGGTGCATGGAGACAAACTGCTCTTAAAATGATTCTATTATATTCCGATGAGCCAGACACACCAGATCAAGGTGGCTCTTCAGGTGGTCAATATGTGACACAACCAACACATTCTAATTTTTATATTAATCAATTACTTGCAAATGAAATTGCACTTGTTCTGTATGATGCGGGTGCAGGAGCAGCAAATAAAAATTATGTCCAAGAGTGCATGAGAAGAACAAAACATCTTGGTAGTCTTGTTTCAACCTTAGGTTTAAATTCTTCATCTGCAGCAATTGCGAGTGCCGTAAATACTGTATTTCAAAAATACAAAGATGGTCTAACTTTTAGCCTTGAACCAGATATTTCAACACCGTCAATTTTTACAAATGTTAAGGCTCATACAGGATGTCATCCAACTGCTACTGTTCCAATAAAGTACAATGATTTATTTAATGGTGAGTGGGCTGTATTCAGAGTTACCATAAGTCATGACCAATTATATGCACTTGGTTCAAACTATGTTGACACAATGATTACAATTAAAAATTCAGTTGGATTACCAATTGCAAGAAAGCAAATTCAAATTGTAGTATTCTAAAGTGATAATCTAAATAATAAAAAGATTTTAAACAATTACTGACACACTAATTTTATGGCAATTACAGGAAACACTTCTCTCAACCGTGTTGAACAAATCACCGGTAACTTTAAATTATATTTCAACCTTTCAGCTAAAACAGATACTGGAAGAATGGCTAAGTATGAAATCTTTATGGATGATGTTAGCCAAGGTGAAACTTTTATTGGTGTTCCCGCACCAACACTTGGTAATGTTGAAGTGGTTGTATTTGCTACGAATATAGGATTTCATACCTTTGGTGTTTTATTTACAGACACTGCAGGAAACAGTGAATATTTTAGTGAGACAGTTTATCTTGATCGTAATACACCAATCATACACCGTTTTGAAAAAGTAAGAAATGGTAGGTCTGGTTCAAATTTCTTTCTTGAGTTTGATGTTGAAGCCAGTGATGATACTGGATTATCATATGTTAGAGTTTTTGGAGCCGCAGAGGAAAAACAAGTATTTTTAGATCAAGCAACAAAGCGTTATACAGGTAGAATAAGGCTTGAGGTTCCATTATCAAGAGGTGGCCGAAATTTTGGATTTAGAGTTGAGTGTGTAGACTTCTCCGGTAATAAAATAACAAGTTCGGCTATCAATGTTTATTTAAATTTAACTGCTCCAAATGTTTTTAGTGTTACATTGAATAACACTAAAAAAACAAGTCATGCTTATATACCAACATATGATATAGTAGGTTCATGCCGAAGCGGTGTGTATATTGATTCCTATCGAACAAAAGTAGATCGAGTATCTGGTTCTGCCACAGGCGGATCTTTGATTGCAATGGGACCAACATTCTCTGGTCAAATATCAGGACGCATTCCGATCACAGTTGATGAAGGTCCTCTTGAAATTGAATATGAAATTGAAGATGAATTTGGTAATGTTTATTCAGATAAAATACCATTTACTCTTGATAAAACCATACCTGAAGGAAGAATTGAATTAATTGAAGGTAAAAAAGTTGGTGTAAACTATGTTGCAAATGTTGCATTTACTGGAGTTGATGCTGGTAAAATTATTGCATATGGTCATAACATTGATAACCCAAATAATTTAATTTGGAATTACGGTGCAACATCTCCCGCTATTAACTATCGGCAAACTCAAGAATATACTCTTGGTGAAATTGGTACAAGAACAATATATGGGCAGTTTGTAGATTCTTCAGGTAATTTATCACCTGTATATACATTACCATTAGATATTGATAATCGAAGACCTGATGCTGAGTTTCGTTTTTTAGGTGGCAAAAAAATGCCAAGCGGTGATTATTCGGCAAGATTCCAAACTGTTGCTGCTGACAATAAAGGTATTTCACATATCAAAATTTATGGCTACAATGCAAATACAGGTAATGCTGTAAGTGGTCATACAAATAATTGGTTTTCAATTTCAGAAACAAAATTACTCGATGCCCCACAAGATATCATAATTTCAAAAACAGAATATGAAGATGAATTAACATTTTATTTTCAAGCAAAAGACAAGTTTGGAAATGAAAGTCCTTTACGAACAGCTAATGTAATCTTTGATAGGTCAGGTCCAACAATTAATAAATTTGCATATGCAGATGCAACAAAAACAACTGACTATTATCGTGTATTTCTTGAGACAGATGCCCATGATAATAAAGGTATAACACATTATCGTTTTGGATTAAATGATGTGTACGCTAAAGATTGGATTCCTGTTGAAACTACAAAGACATTTAATTTAACATTATCAGAAGATATACCTATACAAAGAATTAATATTCCTCAAAGTTTTAGATTTCAATTAAGAGATATTTTTGGTAATGAAACTCCTGTCAAAGAATTTAATTTTACAATCAATGATTCTGTACCAGAAGTTGATGATTTTAAATTTGAGAGCGCAACAATTGATCTATTAAATTATGTTTTAAACTTTAAAATTGATGCGCATGATACAGGTATTGGTAATGTATATTGGTATTCAATTACAGCAAATGATTCTACAACAAAAGATTGGAAGCCAATTCCTAATTCAGCACCAGTAGTTTCAGAAACAGTTCCGTTTAAGTTTCCTTTAGTGAATGATGGCGAACACGATTTCTATCTTCGTGTGGCAGATATGAACAAAAATGAAAGTGCGGTATATAAGTACACATATGACCTAGATTCTGTTAATGTATCTGGCGGAATTGAGTTGAGAAACATTATAAAAGATCCCATAACTTACTATGCTAATGTCGAGCTATATGCAATTGATAATCGAAATGTAGATGCATATAAGATCAATAATGGAGGTTGGGTAAAAATTGATCCACCACAGAAAAGATTTAATGAGTATCACTTACTGCCACAGGGACTTACAGAAGGACCAAGAAGAATTACAGTACAATATCGTGATACTTTCTTCAACGAAACAAAAGAATATTTTGTAACTCTTAATGTTGATGCAACTGATCCAACAGCAAATATCTATGCAAATGGAGTAACATCAACATCAACAACATACAATTTGACTCTTGATTTAGATATGCATGATAATCAAGAGTTGTTGAAATATAAGTTTTGGTATAATCCACATGGTGAACCCGGATGGACAGAAACGCCTAGAGGAGTTAAAAACTTTAAGGAAACAAAAACATTTACAATACCAAAAACGGATTTGACACCAGTAATTAAATACCGTGTACAAGATTTTTTTGAAAATGAAGTTTCTGGTGCAGAAGTAAAGCAATTAGTTACAACACCACCAGCAGCACCAGTTCTTTCAATTTCAAATGTCTATCATCGAATGTTTGATACGGAAGTGACTGTTGATTATAATGTTACTGCTGCCGCAAATACGACAATTAATTTACTTGATGTGTTCGTAAATCCAGTGGGTTTCACAGAACTTGAACGTTTAAAAATTCGTATACCTAATCAGCTAAATGCAGTTGGTCAATTTAAATATAACTTGCCTTTGTCTGAAACTTCTGCTACATTTAAAGTAGCGGGTGTATCTGATTATGGATTTACAGGACCATATACTACAACTTCTCGTTTATTTGAGAATTCAAAACCAGTTGCAAATGTAGTTTTCTTGGGTGCGTTTGAAGATAATTATGATTATATCTTACAATTTCGAATGATTCTTGATGATGCTGGTAGTGGTTTGAGAAAATGTAATTTCAACATTAAGTCATATCCTGTTCCAAAAACATTGACATTTGAATATCCATTTAAAACTCATGTTGATGAAATAGTGAATATTCGAATTGATCAAACACATGTTGCAAATTTTGCTGATATTGAAGTAATTGCTTATGATATGGCGATGAATGCTTCGACACCACTTTTAATACCAAATGTTTATCTTGATCGTTTCCGACCAGCAATTACAAATTTACAATTGAATAACGGTACAACTTTTGGTTCATCAATGATTGGTGTGAATAAGCCTGTTGTGCCGTTTCATTTCGAAGCATCTGACTTTTCTTATATCACACACTATAAGTTTTCAAGAGAAGCAAACGTTGTTTTTGACCATACATGGACAGACGTTCCTGGTCTAATGAAAAATATCGTCATTGATACGGAAGTTGACCTAGCAAGAATGGGATTCATTCAAGGTGCAGTAAACACTTTATATGTACATGCAGTTGATAAGTTTGGAAATATTGGAACAGCGGGTATTTCATTTGAGTTTGATACAATACCTCCAATGTTTAGACTTGACTTTGCAGATAGAATTGAAAGAGTGATGATATCTGGTGTTGATACATTTAAGATACCATATTATATAAAGTATGATGATAATTATTGTGAAGTATCAAATGGTATACAATACTATGAGCATTTTGGAAACAAAGATCATCCAAAACCTATTTCGATATTACCATCTTCAATAACAGGAAATTCTCTACAACATTTTTATTTGGATGTTAAACATTGGGGACCTGTAGATTTCTTTGCAAAAATCAGTGATAGACTTCAAAATGAAACAGAATACAAAGACTTCAATGTATATCTTGAAAATACAGCACCTGTCATTTGGAATGGTTTAATTAATGATGGTGATGCCTATACGGCATCAAAAGATGTATTCATAAAAATGGATTTTACTGATGCAGAAGGTGTAACAGAAGTCTTATTTTCAAAGTCAAATACTGAAACATGGAATTCATCAACAGAATGGTTTGAAATTCCATATGCACCAAGAAAACAAGCAAACACTGCATTTACAGTAGACCTTGATGCATTAGGGTTTACCAATGGTAGTTGTAATGTTCATATGTATGCAAAGGATTTTTGTCAAAACGTTACCCGTTTTTCAAATACAATTATGTATGACACTGATCCACCAGAACTTTCAACGTTTTTTGTCAATACAATCACTCGAACAATTGACACATTTGAAATTGAATTAATCGGTAGAGGAAGAGATACTATTTCTGGCTGGGACAAATACTACATGTCTTTCAGCCCAAATGAACTTCAATTTGAAAATGTTCCTGGAGGTCCAGTTACGAATACAACATTTACTGAAATTCGTGAAACAATGTCTTTGCCGATCAAAGATGCGGGACAAAAGAAAATATATTTTGCTGGTAAAGATGCTGCTGGAAATTTAGCACAAAAACTTGATGTTGATGTTTATATAGATAACATTAATCCTATTGCTACATTATTCCAACCGTCAAGTTCTGAAAAATATTATCTAAACGCAACTGCAAATAATTTTGATTATATTGTTTCTGATGACCATGCGTTAGTTAATATTTTCTATCAATTAAACGCAGGACCAAAAACAAGCATTTCAAACTTTGCATATTCAAGCCTTATTCAATCGGCATCAGGAACTTTTGGTGCAGATTTCTCAGGTCTCTCAGATGGTAAACATAACATATATTTGTATGCTGAAGATCAATTTGAGAATCGTATCCGTGTTCCTTATGAATTTATTCTTGATACAACGCCACCACAAATCAATACATTCAATGTATTAGAAACTCGTCCAGCATTTAATGGTCTTGTACAGAATTATGATGTGGCACTTGAACTCACTGCACAAGATGATGAAGGTATTCGAAACTATGAACTCTATGATAACGGATCGTTGATTTCATCTGTTGATGTTGACAATAAAATTCTTGATGAATCACTTTCGGTTACATCAGTTATTTCTTCCGCAAATACCGAATTGCATACTTATGAATTGAGAGTTTATGATTATGCAAATAATATGTCAAGTGCAACAGCAACAAAAGTTTTACATGATGGCACAAACACACAAGTAATTGATTTCAAAGTTAATGGAGCCGCTTCGTTTGTTTCAACCGTAATTACTTCTGAAACATTTAGCGGAAATGTTGCAAGTGATGTATCAATTACAAAGTATGCAGTAACCACACAATCAACAATTGATTTAGATTCTGCATTTTGGAAATCATTTGTAACACCAGCAACAACAATTTATTATTCAGAAAATATTGATTTATCTGAATTCGCAATAAGTACACACACTGGTGCAAATACTGTATACCTTCATATTATGGATGATTGTGGAAATACAGATACAGCAAATGTATATATTGACCTGACAGATACTTCACCGATAATATCAAGTATGACACCAACAGTTGTATTGCAAAGAATGGGCAAGTATTATGTTGGTCAAATTACTTTTGATATTGATGATCCAAATAATGCTATTGAAGCATATGCAGTTGGAACACATTCAAATCCAACAAATTTCAAATCAATTTATCGAACAAATAACAGCACACTCACACATTCTTTAAAAATTGCAGAAGACGACATTGCAGGTTCTCAAATATTTTATTTACAATTAAGAGATGTTGATGGAAATCTTTCAAACAATTATCGAATGTCAGTTCGATTAGTTGATTTTAGAATTGACCCATTTGAAATTAAATTGAATAAATATATTACAGGAACTGAAAAAGTTATTATTGAATTTAATACAAATGGTCAACCGACCGATGTTGAATTTGGTTATCAGATTGATACAACATATAAACCAAATGTTTGGAATTCACCAGCGACCTTGGTGCGAACAACTTTAGGAAATTACACATTTGATTTTGATTTGAATGTAACATCAATTTCAAAAGGTGAACATAAATTATATGTTTGGTTAAGAGATAAGAATACTCATGAGAATTACAGTCAACAACAAACATTTATTAGTGAACCAACTCCTGAAAAACCATATGCTGTACTAAGCATTTTAAAAACTGAATATCGCAATGATATTAAATCAGTTTGGGTCAATGCAGAAATTACTGATCTTGGTGTTGGAGTTTCAGCAATAAGTTTAGTTGAAACTGGTAATCCTGATAACTTTGAAAATATAAATATAATACAAACAGGTAATTATTTAAAGAAATTTGAATATGATAAGAATGATGTTCGTAATATAATTTACGAATGCAAATTAAGAGATGCCGTCAACACTTCATCTTTTATGTTTGCTACAAGTGTGGACCTCACCGATGTATACTGAGAATTATAAAAGAGATAAAATAACCTCAGCAATTGTTGCAGTGAATAGAGAAAATATAAATAGTCATAGAACCACACTTCGTCAAAAAAAGCAATTAAAAGAGCAGTTAGAAACGCAAGCTAGAGAGATCAATTCTCTAAAAAAAGATATTCTTGAACTCAAAGAACTTATTCTTTCAAATTCTACTAATCAAAATATTGAGGAATAGCTATTATGGCAATTGGAAAAATAATCACAGGCCAAACATTTGGTAATTGGCTAACAACCACAAACTTGATGATTGATGAGATCAATAATGCATCAAGCACCTTTGCGCCTGGTAATTTAGTCCGTTGGGGTGCAGGTGGTACAGTTGTAGTGAATACACTAACTGCTACTACAATGACACTACAGAGTGGTATGACCGTGAATGCTATATCAAATAACTATAGCACACCGGTTGATGACCGAACTCTCCTCACTGCAAATGCTATTCACAATTTACTTCTTGACGCTGATAAAACAACCATAAAAAATACACCAAGAAATAATGTTGCAAACACATGGGTAACTGCGGCTTATTCAAATGTTGTTGTATATGTTGAAAACGGTAAAGTTGCCGAATTTGCAAATAATACAGTTGAATTAATTGGTGATACTACGATTGATGGTAACTTAACAGTTAGGCAGGACCTAGTTGTTGAAGGTACAAGAACAGAACTATCAACACAAACGATGGTTGTTGAAGATAACAACATTCAAATCAATGGCGGTGGTCCAGCTGGTAAAGATGGCGCCGGTATCGATATCATCAATTCAAATGCATTTATTCGTCTAGTTGATACTGGTACAGATTATCCAACACACTTATATCATCAAGTTATATTTAATGAGAGTGGTTCTGGAAAAGTGTTGTCATATGATAATGGATCCGGCTTTGTTGTAAGAGGCCCAGGAAAAATGAATATGAAAGACCGATTAACTATTCGGTATCCATATCCAACCTTGCCTGCTGGTGCAAGATACTCTGCAAATAGTTTAGTATTAGGTATTGGTGCATCAAGTGACTATGCGAATACAAGATATGACGCCACAGATCCAGCATGGATGCGAGAGAATACTGGACAAATTCTTGAACCAGCAAATGATGAAGTTCGATATTTTATTGAGACATCTTTTCCAGTTAATACTAAGACTGAATATTCAAGTTGGGCAGCTTATAAGGCTGCTTGGGCAAACACACAAAATACTATTACAGCAGCATATGTTGAACTTGATCCTGAAATTTCAAGAAATCTATTCTATTTTGTTGCTGGACATAAAGCAAATACTTGGCATGAATCATATGTTACTATTCTACCAGACGGTTCAGACGGAAGCATTGAAAAAATCTACATTGACCGTGATTTAAATCCAGCAACAACAACACCAACATATGAACCAAATCCAGATATCTATATTTTTGCTGGTGACAGGGTTCGTCTTTTGTTTGACCTTACACAACAAAATACTCATCCGATTGTAATTAGTCGCAAAGACTACATGAATTCTAATCAATTTGGTAGTGATTATATTTTCCAAGCAAATCCAGAACATGGAATTGATGTAACTTATCGAACAAATCCTCAACCGGACGGTTCTGGTACTTGGGCGGCTCATGCAAATTATGTTTCATGGGAGAGTGGATTCCAAACTACTTCCAACAAACTTGGTGAACTTGTACTTGAACCAAAACAACCGGGCACCTTATATTACACTTCAGTTGGTAATACAGCAGATCCGATGATCAGTTTTGGTGGTCGTATTATCGTACAAGAAAGAAATGAAAATATGGGTGGTTCAATTCTTGTTGAATACCCAAGAGGAACTACTTATACCAAAACAATGACAATTGATACTGTGAATACAGCAAATGTTTGGTATACAGATGGTATTGCATTTGATACAATTACAATGGATGCCGGTGACACGTTAGTTCTAAATGATATTGCTAACACTGGTGGTAGATGGGTTGGTGCAAATAATTGGATTGCATTCTCAACCAATACAGCCCCATTTGATCGTGTTACCTATGCAACTGATATTAATCCAAGTATTAAAGCACATGTAAGATATAGACATGGTTTAACTGAATACAAAGATCCTTACCTATTTGGTAATGATGTTAACATGATTTCCTCAAGTGGTGTTACTGCAGAATTTACTCCACTTGCCGCTGGTCAGTATTTCTACTTTGCAAATAATCAATTTGATGTAGCAAACAATAAGACATATGGCATAATTACTGTTAATCATCCAAGAGCAGGAACAGCAGGCGCCTTCCATGTAAGTACCGATGATAAAGATCTTGTATTTGAAAACCCATTAAGTTTTGAAGTTACAAAGAATCATTATACAACAATGAAACTTGATGGTGAACTTGCAGACTTCTCAGGTACAAAACGAGGTGTTCAATTACCGCAAGATGGCTATCAAGGAACAGTTGTACCTGAAGGTACTATACGTTTCAACCAACTTGAAAAACAGTTTGAAGGTTATGCAAATAGTAAATGGCGAGGTCTTGGTGGTGGTTCAAGTGCAAAATTGATTGACGATAACCGAGACACATATGTTCAAGTACAAGATTCCGGTGATGAAATTCATCTTGTAACAAATAGTTATCCAGCATTTATTGCTGATGGATTAATTGCTGACTTTAAAGGTACTCAATGGGGACTTCAATTACCCGTTGATGATAATGACGTAAGATCGTCATCAAATGGTGTCATTCGCTATAATCAATCACAACGAATGTTTGAAGGATATACATCAGGTGAATGGCGTGGTCTTGGTGGTGTAGTTGACTTAAATCAAGATACTTACATTAAAGCTGGTGATACAGATGATCGTTTGTATTATGTTGCGAATGGTGCAAACGTAATGCAAATGACTCGAGAAGAACAATGGTCAGAAGCAAATAATTATTCAAACACTGTTATTAGTCCTGTACACTACATTGAAAAAGAAGCCATTATCAAAGTTGATATGAACCGACATGCAAATGTTGGTGAATACAAAATTTCTGTTGATGGTAGTACAACCGCAAATAATAATAATGTAGTTTCTTACGAAGGTGGTAATACAAGTGTTATTATTGAGCCAAGAGGTGTTAATATTCAATCAACTGGATATTTACAATTACCGATTGGTCAAGAATATGAAAGACCATATAATGCCGCAAATGGTATGATTCGTGTCCTTAATGATGGACTTGCAGTATATGATGTCACTGGTAATACACAAGCATATGATGTTCCAGAAATTTTCATTGACGGTACATGGAAGCCACTATCGTATATTACAAATGAAATGTCATACACTGTTGGTGCAACACCGGTTTCAAATGTTGTATTCAGTCATTTACATACGCCATTTATTAAAGAAGAAATTGATGTATACATCAATGGTTTGAGAATTCAAAAATCTGACTATAAGTTATACACAGAAGCAAATAATAACTATCATGTGATTGCCTCATTTAATCAAGCAGCAAACACATATGCTTATAATCCTAGTTTACCAGCAGTATTGGACCGTGGAGATACATTAACAGTTACTTATGATTTCCAAAATAATATGAATACTGCACCAATGCATATTGAAGATGACCATAGTGGAACAATGGCATTGTCAATGGCTGGTGTTAAATATACAATTAATAATGTAAATTATCCCACTTTAGGTGGATTCAGAACTGCTTGGGCAAATCAGTGGGTTGGTAATACAGCAAACATTGTATATACCTCAACATTTGAAGGCGTCACAGTAAACCTGAACAGTGCAAACACTGCGGTTGCGGCTAATACGAGTAACACTTGGTGGACAACAGGTAGAACATCATATCGAAGTATACTAAACTTCTTCACACCGAGATCGAATAATCAGATCATTACTGTTGAACATAAGCCATCAAGATTGATTGGTGTCAACCGTATTGATGCAATGAGCCGTTCTGAGTTGATTAATGGATTCCCATATCGTGTTGCATTTGCTGCCGGACTCACTGTTGGTTCTGGACAAACATCAACTTCAACGGGTACTGGTGCATTAGTAATCAATGGTGGTGTTGGTCTGAGCGGAGACTTATATGTGGGTAGAGGTGTAACAGAACTTTCTGCTGCCGGTCTTAAAACTAATATTACTGATATTGATTCTCCGATGGATAAAATTCAAAGAATGCATGGTGTTGAATTTAATTGGAAGGGTGATAGTACTGATGTAATGCGAGGTAAAGAGTATGGTTTGATTGCAGATGAAGTTGCAAAAGTTGCTCCGAGTTTGGTAACATTTGAAAATAATCAACCGCAAGGTGTAAAATATAGCAAAGTTGTTGCACTACTAATTGAAGCAATGAAACATCAGCAAAAAGAAATTGACGAATTAAAAGCGAACATGCCTAAAAAGCGTGGACGAAAACCTAAAACTCAAGGATAAGCAACATGTCTCAATCATCAATTTTAAGCTATGTCGATAGTGTAATATCAACGTTTGATGCCAGTCAAAACGAAGCGGAATTCCAAGGACTTGTAATTACAAAAAAGGCTGAATTAAAAGAAGCCGATGTGACAGGTCCATTTAACATCAAAGGTGGCGGTCAATTAATAATTGATGGTATTCCATATCCAACACTTAACCCATCAACATTACTAGACAGTGATACATTAGTTTGGACAACGGATTTACATCAAGATGGTACTATGGTCAAAGGCTGGACACTAAGAAATTTAAATACCAGCGCACTTTCAATTGATATGATTAGTGGTGTAAACATTGATAATGCTGCACCAACAGGTACAGTAGTAGTACTTGATACAACTGCAGGCGTAGCCGGCGCTCCTGGATTTATTGCAAACAAAAGTCAAGAATTTAAATTTCTTGATGGTAAACCAGCAGTAACTCCTGAACAATTAAAATTGACAGATAGATTATTAGTTTCAGTTGACAAGCCAGGATCAAGAAATCCTACTTTGTACAAAATGTCAATTTCATCACTATTTCAATTCATTGAAAAATCAAATGCCGACCTTAGTTCACTTCGTGGTCTTGGATCGAATACAATTGTAAACACATTGACAACTTCAATTGAAATTGGTGTTGATGATGGTACAGATACACGAATGTCTGGATTTGATGATGGTGGATTTATAATGCATGGTTCATTGAAAATCAAAAATGATAGTGATGGCATGAACTTATTTGAGGCAGATGGTGTAACACCTATAAAAACATCCGACATTACAAAAGTTTTAAATGGCTTTGATATCACTACAACTGAAGGTGGTCTTTTAAAATTAAGAATTGGATCAAACAAAACACTTCAAGTTGATGATGTGGTTAGAATTGGTACAAATCAATTTACACTTGGCTCAATGTCAAGTTTATTTGTAGAGCCAAATACTGCCATTCGATTTATTGAACAACCATCCGGTCTAGCAGCCGCATTTACATTTGATCAACATTTGAATAAATCTGCAGATGTTATATTCAACAATCTTGCGCTAACCGATACATTTACCGTTGAAGGAGATTTTACTGCAAATAGTAACATCAATTTACATGGTGCAATTGATGCATATGATTTAACAGCAACTTCAGTTACAACAGATTGGGCAACCATTGAAAATCTTACAGCAAACAATGTGAACCTTTTCCCGAATAATAAGAGAACAATTGATTTAACTGATCCTTCACATATGCGGGCAATTCATATTAATGAATTGAAAGATACAACATTAGTTTCGGCAGAAAATTATAGCAATCTCGAACTTAAAACATTAGATCAATCAGCTAAATTTGATAAAAGTTCATTAACTACGAACAGTGGTGATAATGGATATCAAGTTGGTACTTTAAATACATTAAATGCAACTGATACTATCATTATGTCAAATATGACCATGTCTGCAGCAAATTGGACACCTAATATTCTGTCAACACCTAGTGGATTTTATAATGGTACTCTGAATAATGTTAGCCGAAGTCAAGATCAAACACAAGCTCAAACTGCTGCAGAAACTTTAATTAAAAATATGGAAGTTGGATATATGTGGTCTGAAGAAGTTGCAAGACCATATATTGACGGCGGTATATTAAAGAATCTCATGGTTTCGGATACTTATTATAATCCTGCAGATGGTCATCAGACCAAAAGAATTTTAATTTCAACTGCAACTCCTGATTTTGCGTTAGCATCTGATGTAAAATATCATGATGCATATTCAATGGAACAAAACTTACAGAATTCTGATAGTGGTGCAGTATTAGGTGCCGGACATATGGTTGATTATAGTGCAATTGTTCCAATACTTGTTGCAGCAATTCAAAAATTAATGGACAGAGTTGACACACTTGAGGCAGCATAACATAAATATGAAAAATAAAACTTTTCAGCATAGGATAAACTAAATGGCTTTTATTAATCGTAGTTTCGCAAAAGACGAATTATTTGTGAGAGTGGGTAAAGTATCCTCATTAAACATAACTGGTTTAACGGTACAATCAGATTGTAATGCATACCTTGGAGACGCCGCTGTTACTAGTGGACTTGCTCTTACGGGTACTACAACATCTTTATCAATGGCCGTTTCTTCTGCATCTACTGCACCAGCACAGAGAGCAATTGACCTTCGTGATAACGAAGAGAAGATGAAAAATAAAGTCATTGTATTTGGAAATGGTTCTGTAAAAAATATTAAACAAGCTAAATGGTATGCAGACCCAGCTGGAACAACTCAAGTTTTCACAGAGTTTGTAGTTGAACCAGCAAATGTGACTATTAAGGCAGGAACACCATATAAAATACACGATACTATTTTATCCATTACTGATGACGAACAAATATTATTTGGTAAAACGCATCCTGACGCTAGTATGCAAGGGCCGCATGATACTGGTATTGATCTAAACTTTGGTAAGATCCGTAATGTTTCATTACCTACACATGCGCATGATGTTGCGACAAAGCAATATGTTGATAGCCTTAAAGTAGGTATTTGGAATCATATTGAAGTTTTTGAAGGTAATGGATATCAAACAATTTTTGATATTACTGTACCTATTTCAATTTACAATGCTCTCATTAGTGTTGGTGGTGTGATTCAAAAACCATTTGTTGCATATGAATTTGAACAATATGATAGTTTTACAAGAATTAACTTTTTAGGTGATCCACCACCTGCTGAAACAGATGTTACTATTCGTGCCTCAACGGCAACAAATGTTGAGATGAGTCCATCAATTGAAGAAATTTTTGAAGCAGTAAACAACCAGGATACATTCCTACTTGATAATGAAATTCTTGATAAATTTGGATTGTTGATCTCAATTGACGGTGTTGTGCAGTCTACATTGAATTATGAAATTATGACAACACCTGCTCAAGTTACTACAGATCCAGGTACTGGTAATTTAGTATATGTAGGTAATGAATATAAGATTTTGAAGTTTGCAGAACCGTTAGCCGCTGGTGCTATTGTTCGTGTATTGAATATTCGTGGTAAAGGATTCCACGCACATACAGGAACACAATTGTTCGTAAATGATACGACATTCGTTCCTAAATCAACTGTCACATCTTTTAATGATGTAGCAAATACTACATATGATACCGTTGCAAATTCAAACAATACAATCAATGTATCTCATGATATGATTGCCCATCGTGGTGGACTTCATATCTATGCGAATACTACTTGTGATGATCTGTATATTAACCTACCTCAAATGGGCGGAGGTTATTCTCCAGATTCACATCTTGAAGTTAAAGTTGTAAAAAATACACTCACTCAAAATGTTTGGATTAATGCTGATGGTACAAACTTCATGAACTATGAAGGTGTGCTTGATGGACATACTGGTGGTGGAGTTGTTTATAATCAAGATGTAAATGTTCCTGCAGTTATACATTTAGAGTGGGAAAGTTTTTACAAGACTTGGTACATTAAATACGGAATGGGATTGTGGCAAGTAAATGCAAATACTGTTAGCTATCCTGCGGTTTCACCATATTAAATAAATATAATATAATGTTTTTGCGATTTGAAGATCAGTTATATAATTATGAAAATTTTCAGTTTTTTAATTTTAATGACAACATACTAACATTAATTTTTAATGGAAGTGTAGTTGCTCAAATACAACAAACTGACAATGAATATCAAGATTTTATTGATATACTTGCAAATTCTGGATTAGAGTATATCGTGATAATAAATAATGTAGGTATAAACCTAAAAAATTTAAGTTGCGCACGGGCAGAAGAAAACTCAGTGCGTTTATATTTTGTTGATGGATCATCCAGATTAATCAAAGATATTTTACTAACAGATTTTGAAGAAAAAATTTCAAATTTAGAGATTTAATATATGGCACAAGTATTTAATTTAAGAGGAACACCAATTGAAAATGTTGCTGAACTAAGAACAAATAAAATTATGGATGATTCTGGTGTACATAAGATTATGTCTTTTGATCCAGTTGCAAATAGTGTTACACTTCATAATGTAAATAGTCTTTTTACAAAATCTGGTAGAGAAATTACAGCACAGAATATCAAAGAAACATAAAATGGCTCAGATATACAATTTAGGTGGACTTAAAATTCAAAGAGTTTCCACTACGAGAGTAGAAATTTTAAAAGACTTCTCTGGTAATTTTGCGATACTTGAAACACTTTACAATAGTGAAGATGAAGGAAAGTCACCGTTTGAAAAAAAAGGAGTGCATAGTTTTAATTGGAGAAATGTACAAACAATTGTAACTAAAGCAGGTAGAATAATTAACGCTGAAAATATTGACGAAGGGCTACCAACATTCCGTGAAGGTTGGCTTGCAACAGAAACTTATAATGAATTTGAAGTAGTAGAATATAATGGTCTCTACTATCAAGTCCCGGCTGAAACAGCAACACTTACTGGATTACCTCCAGGTGACGCTTCCGGTAATGCACAAAATGGTTGGACAAGATACTATAGTACAGAAATATATTCTGAAATTTTAGATTCAGGTGAATGATAAACTATGGCAAAAGGTATTTTAAATCTTGATGGAACTACGATATTCCGATCAAATAATGGCATCATTGAAATACCACCTGAGACTTTTATCAAAGGAATAAGCGATTCTTTTGATGTGTATATAAGTGCCGCTTCATTTGATAATTCAACGAATACATTAACGTTAGAAACAAATAGCGGTAATACTTTTCATGTAAACTTGAATACTTTATCAACAGGTATTGTAAGAACAGCATCAGAAGACGCCACGGCTCTTGCTATTGCTTTAGGATAATAACACTGTAAAACTTAATAATAAGAGAATAAGATATGGCAAATCAACAAATTTTTAGAGGTGCAACGCCGAATGATAATACGGGTGATAACTTACGAGAAGGTGCCCGTAAGATTAATGAGAACTTCACCGAATTGTACAGATGGATTGGTGGTGGAAGTGGCACTACAATTACTGCCACACAAAAAGGTCAGTTGACACTTGGTCAATTAGCAGATACCGCCAACATCAATGCAGGTGGAGTTAATGCCGTAACAAATGCACGGACATGGGCAAAGGAGCAAGTTTTACAGTGGAACGGTACTTCTTGGACACCAACTGATAAGTTGTCCGGAAATGTTGTTGGACATCTGATTCCTGAAAGTGGGAACACTTACAATATTGGTGCTAAAGATCACGAGGTGAATGACCTTTGGATTGGTGCTAACACATATTTCCAACCAGATGCGCTACGATTGTTTTCCGATCCTGCAACACCTGGTTTAAAAAGATTGAAACTTCAGACAAGTGAAGATCGAACGTTTACAGTTTTGATAGACTGCACAACAAATCAAAAAGATGGACTTAGTACTCCCTATCCTGGTCCTGGTCTAAGAATACAAGGTACTGATACTCTTAATCTTGATCAAGCTAATTGTATATCAACAACAATCGGCGCTACAACATTTTACTCATTACCTGGACTTGACTTAACAAGTGGACCTCTTTATAAATTCCTTGGTAATATTGTACCTACGCTAACACTAAACGGAAATACATATCCACATCAACCTGACCCTGCTCTTCGTGGTGGTACAAATCCAGATTGTTGGTATATAAGTGCGATTAATCAAATTACTCTTGCAGATGGTGCTGGTGGTAACATTGTAAATGAATTAGATTCTACTACACCTCAAGTATACACACTAAAAGTTGAAACCGAAGCAATTGAAGGTATTGGTCAAGTAGTAGTTGATAATCTATCCCAAACGTTAAAGAATAAAACAATTATTGCTGCTAACAATAATATTGTAATGAACATTGATGATTTACATGATGTTGATACATCATCAAATGTTGCTTGGCAGGGCGCATCATTGATGTATGATGCAAACACTCATCTATGGGCACCAGGTAATGCTGCAACCGGCGGTGGTATTGGTGGTACAGTTATTGGTAGTTTAATTCCTGGCACATCAAATGTATACTCACTTGGTACAGCCACTCATCGTTTCACTGATTTGTGGTTGACTGCATCAACACTACACATTGGTGATGTTGCAATTAGTGATGGTGGTTCAGGAATTAGCATCAACAAGCCGATGGTTCAACCAACAGAAAGAGTTATCTTTGCACATCGGTATCAAGGTTGGTCAGAAGGTAATTTAGCATTTACTCAACAATATGTAAGTGGCGAAGAATATCTACGACTAACAAATGTTATGTTGGGAGTTGATCCTGATGATCCAATGAATCCTGCAACTTCAATTGAAGTTGTGACACTCGGTGGAAATACTTATTTCAGTATGCCTGGTGTTGATGGAACATCTGGTGTTGGAACAAGTGGACCTTATGACCTAGATCCAAATCATGAACTCAGCATCACAGTTGGTAACTCTACATTCTCAAAGACATATACTTATTTGAATGATGTAAAAGGAGCTAATGCTTCTGCAAATAATCATACCGACGGACCTGTTTGGTTGTACAATGATGCTTTGTTATTAAAAGTTGGTAGAATCAATTCAGATATCTATGACACACTATCTACATGTTCTTACATTGATTACGAAATTAAAGAAACATATCCACAGAGTGGTGGTGATGCAGTTTCAACTGATGGTACACAAGAACTATCAAATAAAACATTTGCTGGTGAAACATTCATGAAAGGTGATTTTGTACCAACAGATGATGAGTTGTATTCACTTGGAACACCAACAAGAAAATGGAAAGAAATTCATGTAAGTGGTAGTACAATTTATTTCGGCGATTCTTCAATTTCATCATCACCAGAAGGTATCAAACTAAGCGCACCTCTTGCACCTATTGAAGATAAAACATTATATCATAATGCGCAAATGTACCAGGGTAATTATAATGATGCTGATTTTGGACAATTTCAAGATCCTACAGGTCTAGTAGCAGACCAGGGATTCCTTAGTGAAGAAGATCTTGCAAATTGGGTAAGAGATGAAGACAAAAGTGAGACTAGAACTGACATGGTCAACCTCAAAGAGAAGTCAGATAATGGTATGGTTATTGATGGATATATCAAACAAACTATTCGTGATCAGAGTGTAACACCAACAACCAAATGGATTGAAGGTGAAGTAATTTATGATAAGAAATTTGGAGTAATACATGGTGACCGTACAGGATCTTTTGTAACAAAATATCCTGTTGAAAATATGTTCTTAAATGGCGTTGCTCGAATGGCTGGTGATTTGATAAGAGATGATGCACGATATGGCGAAACACGAACTACGGCATACATTCGAAATACACATAGACCATTAGAGAATCCATATAACTTCGGACAAGCAGCATGGAATGATACATCACCAGGAAACTTCCAAGAATTATTATCAAGACCTAAAGTTACCTTTGAAACATATAGTATTAAAGATGCTGAAATTCCAGGTATCACACGAAGTCCTGACTTTGCAGTTATTCCTAAAGGACATTCACGGTATCGCAACGAAGTAGGTTACTTCCATGAGATTGAACTGTACAAAGTATTTTTTGTAACAATGGTGCCCTGGCAGCAAATGATTGATGGATATCGAAAGTATAAAGGTAACATCAACAAATGGGTTGGATGGAAACACAACGTTGTAGACCTTGGTGCTGCACATTTAGTTGCAAAAATAAACATGGTTCCTGGTGGAAGTCAAGAGGCTGAAAGAATTATGGGATGGGCGTATAATGATAGAGGTGTTGATGAATGTGGAAACATGTGCTGGTGGGAATCAGTCAATTCAATTACTATGCGTGAAGGTAAAGGTTGGATCAACAAATACGTTGAAGAAAATCCAGCCGAAGTTCGTTTGTTGCCAAATGGAACTGCAATGGGACATGTTCTTCAGTTTAGAGTGAAGGTAAGAAAATTCCCAATGACGGAAAGATTTATTCCTATTGTTAATTCACTTTCACATCAAAAGCAAGAAAAATTAATTGCTGATGGTTCGACAGATGAACAATGGAATCATGGATTCTATGCAGATTTTTATGCACCAAACAATACTGATGCAAAAGGTATACCTCTTGACATGAGATTTGGTATTAACCATCCAACTTATGGTGATTCTGATAAGAGATCAAAAGGATACTATCAGACTGCTTGGAAAGATCCGAATACGCATTCTCAAGGACGTTATCTCAGAAACTTCCAAGATCCTGTTGGTATGAGTGAGTTGTACATCAAAGCAATTAACCCTTCAAAGAAAGGTGATAATCTAACAAGTGAAGGTGAACAAACACTGAAAAATAAAACACTTGAAGGTACGATTCTTGCACACAACCTTCGACTTGAACCAACAGCAAACTCTGTAGATTTTGCGATAGGTGCATCTCCTTTTGATATGCGAGTTAATCAAGTGTATACACGGACCATCGACGTGTATGGTATGCGAACAAACAATTTGAATAATCCTAATGATGATAGAAATCTGCAATGGTATGATATACATCATGGTAACTTCTTAATTCCTGATGATATTTGGCAAGCATATTATTGTAATAGTTCTAAGTATGGTAATGAAACAGGTACCCCAAAGCCAGTTGATGGCAGAGGTAAAAAAGGTATGATGTATACTGATGGAAATCATCTTTATATTTGTACAGGACCTTCCGCTGGTGATTCAACTAAGTGGGCCTGGGTGAGAACGCAATTAACCACAACATGGTGATCATTGTAATTAAATGAACAACTTTAAACTTAAAACAAAGTCTAATATATCAAACATCAATCCCGATGCAATTTACACTGTACCGGGATCGGTGAATTCGATCATTGTATTAGGCTTAATTCTTTCAAATAAATCCAGTGGTATTATAACGGCTACGATTAGTCTTCAGTCTGATACCGTTGATGGTGAAACAAATTCAGATGTAGTGCTACTGAATGAGGTATCAATACCAAATGGTAGCACACTTGAAGTTTTCGCCGGACAAAAACTTGTTCTTCAACCCACAGACCAACTATCAGCAATCTGTAATGTAGCGAACGGACTCGATGTAGCTTTAAGTATTTTAGAAATAAGTTAAATAAATGAGTAAGATACTCTCAATTGCAGAAATTCAGAAAAGTATTGCTGACAATTATTCTGGCGGTTCTTTCAAAAACATTTCATTCAACAACACTGCAATTGATGGTGGCGTGATTGGTGTTGATGATTTAACACCTGCTGAAATATTTGCTGATAATACAATCGCAAGATTTGCCGTTACACAAGCTCCTGTTGATGGAAACATTTTTGTTTTTGATGACGAACATCAATACTTTGTCAACAAAAATATTAATGAATATATCAGCACAACTTTCATACCAGAAAAACTCACCGATTTAAACATTGAAGATGGTGTGGCAAATCTGGCTCTTCTTGCGGATGGCGCCAATACATTTTCATTTCGTCAATACAGTTATAATGATCTACTTGATGTTCCATATATTCCACAATCAATTTTTGATTTAGGTATTGTTGCGGGTAATGCAAACTCTGTTCTTGTAATGTCACAGAATGGACCAGCATTCACAGAGAGAAGAATACCAGCAAACATTTTTGAAATCAACATTGATGATGGCTCACCAAACACTGTACTGACAACAGATGGTACAGGTAACGTTTCCTTTCGTACAATCAACTACAATCATCTTGACAATTTACCAACACTTCCAACTTCAATTCTTGATTTAGGAATTACTGATGGTGTTTCTGGTTCGGTCCTTGTCACTGATGGAGCAGGTAGTTTCAGTTTCACAGCAAGACCAATACCACAAGATTTGATAGACCTTGGTGTTGTTGATGGTGATGCTGGAGAAGTCCTAACAACAGATGGTGCAGGTAACTATACATTTAGTCCAATTGATGCATCAAGTTTTGTTTATGACTATTCAAATCTAACAAACACCCCGACAATTCCAGCATTGCTCACGGATCTTTCAATTTCTGATGGCAGTAGTGATTCATATCTGATGACAGATGGTGCTGGCAATTTTGCATTTAATTCGATACAATATTCTCAAGTTCAAGGTACGCCATACATACCGACCTCTCTGCTTGACCTGGGCGTTTCTGACGGCTCTGACGGCTTAGTTTTGACAGCAAACGGTGACGGTACTTTTGAGTTTCGTCCGATGGGTGGCACAGTTGATTATACAGACATTCTAAACAAGCCATCTATACCCGGTGACTTGTTTGATATTGGTGTGAACAGTGATGTTGTTGAAACAAATACAGTTTTAAAAACAGATGGCGCTGGCGAATATTTCTTTGCAAATGTAATCTATGATGAGATTGAAGGCACGCCTTACATACCAAACAAACTTGCTGATTTGAATATTGTACATGGTACAGCAAATACACAAGTTCTAAAAATTAGTGGAAATACATACGCATTTTCAAACGTACATTATACTGAAATTGAAGGTACTCCATTTATACCAACATTGCTGACAGAACTAAATATAGAAGATGGTAACACCGCAAATTTAGTGCTGACTACAGATGCCAATGGCACATTCACTTTCAATTCAATTGATTAT